>JAABUP010001415.1_pt1 | contig 50221 bp, 75 predicted proteins | sample 5559201 | NCBI WGS metagenome assembly JAABUP01 (sample SAMN10711887, study PRJNA513373) | rock metagenome | isolation source: Antarctica rocks | place: Antarctica | reverse complement strand
AGCATGTTGCCAGAGCCAATAGGGTCTGCACACATTGTGGTAGTGTGGCTGTTGCAGATGAATTACACATGATTTTTGAGTGTCCAGCTCTCCAGGCAGTTAGGCAGCGGTATGCTCCTTTGTTTTCCACGGACACAAACACCATGAGATCCTTTTTTGCGCAGCAAGAACATATGCAGGTTTTCAAGTTCGTTCTGGACTGTCTTGATGTTTTCCACATTTGACCTTTGTCTTCTTCTATATGTGATCAGACTTGCTGGCTGGCTAAAGCATTGTAATCTCTCTCTCTCTCTAAGTATGAAGCTCAAGTATGAAGTTTGGAAAACATTCTCGGTTTCGGGGGAGGGGGGGGAAGTTGCGTATAACAGTGCGTTTTGTTAGAGGGTAAGGCTGCAATTTTGTTCCTCGAGTATGCATGGGCTTTATTGTTGTACACTCTGTGTCTCTGGAAACCTGATGCCGTTCCACACATGCATCGCCCACAAGCTCATTCATAAGCATGCATGCAAGCGCAGTGCAGAAAAGCTGCAAGTGTATCATGGAAGTAGTGAGATATGATAACTATGTCGACATTGTCTGTCAGTGACAGCACTAGTGGTGCATTTCCAGACAGCAATTGCAGATGGACATAGCCAGCATTTCCTTGATAGATTGAATCTCAAATACACTTTCCCCAGGATACACTAACTTCCAGATAGCCAGCATGTGCTTAAGTACGATTCTGAAGGCAGCTTCTCAAACTTTCACTAGCAAGCAAGCTTAATGAGGTGAAGGGATCAGTGTAGGTGGCCATGAACATCAGTTGACTAGCATTGCTTGCATAAACCTTGCATTCAAAACAACTCAAATCGATTCACCATGGCTTCAAAACAACAATGCAAACAGACAGAGCCACTCTACAGAAACAGGACCATATGTCACATGTGCACACATGACCACAGAAATGTACACATGGTGAAAGAACCGTTTGCACCACCAGAAACACGCAGCACTGCTGACCACGACACAAGCATTGAGCCCGACGAAACAAGGACAACATTATTGACAGATGAGTGACATGTGCCCTTCCCTTATAATCTCATTCAAATCCAGATCTTCAAACTCGCCGCTTGTATACTGTATCCTGGCAAAAGGCAGTGACAGGGTATCAATCACACAGCACAAGATACTCTGGTGTGCATTTGAAGCACTAAGGACTAGGATATGCATATAGCTGCAAACAAAGCATGCTGACGCAGGTGTAGAGGTAAGCTTACTTGGCTATCCTGCTTCTGATGTTGATGGCATAGACCTCTATGAGATACCACATCTTGTCATCTGGCCAGTAGAGCTGCAGCAGCATTGCCACGGCATCAGCAGCAGCAAATTGAAGCGCATTTGCACAAGCAGCACGCAAAAATTCAGCAACGCAGTATGGCTGGGTTTGCAGCAGTCACCTCTGCTTGGCGCCCTTTCAGTGCAGGCGTTATGTCAGCATATACAAGCAATCTGCCTGTTGGCAATGGTGCATCTGCTGCTTGTGCATCACCGGCCCCATTGCCTTGCTGCACCTGTGTCACAGCATTGTACTCCACCATCAATTGCTGAGGTCACAGCATTGCCATGCAGTATGCTCAACAAGCATGCATTGCCCCTGCAGATGTGTTTGCATCTAGGTCTGTGCTGCCGTGCTCAGCTTACATTTGCTTCAACAATCAGGCTGGAAGGTGAAGCTTGACATGGACTCACCAACAGCAACTTGTGCCAAGTGAGCTATCTGGCAATGCTGATGCATAAGTACATTGAATGCAGCTTCAGGGTATAGGAATCAGTCTCACAATTCCACATTGCATGAAGTAAAATCTGCTGCAAGGACACAGATGAGAGCATATACATAAGCAAGATGGCTCACTGTGTCTGCTCGTTTCCTTTTTGAGTGACTGTTGATTTTGATTGGCTTAGATGCTTTGCCTGTAATGATCTCGTAAAGTGTTGGCTGGGAGTTGATATTTCTGAACAGCTTGAGTCTGCGTGCAACAAACAAGTTGTTGTCCATCAGCAAGGTCATTTGTGATGTGCATGAGTAAGGTATTTCGTGCAGGAGTCCTACCTGGCATTGGCATCCAGCTTCGCACCATAATAGAAGGCAACTGACATCAGCCATGCATCAGAGTGTACAGCTACAAGAGCCAGCCAGTCTTTTCGGACCATACCATCTCGGGCAAAGTTGATACCTGCATCAAATCCATTCGTCACGTACATATGAATTTGACTGTTCAGGCATGTCGCAGGAACGCCTCGTCAGGCGCAGCGTTAAAGACATTCACGAACTGGCCAGGCAGTCTGCTCGAAGGTATCTAGACACCAAGCCGTGTCAACAGAACGAAGGCGGACCTAAACATGGCTCAGGAAGCTCTGGTGGGACTTCTTCTGCTGGCAACGCCACGGACCAGTTGCCGTCTGAGTGACCCTGCAGCATGCCATAGACCAGTCTCGTTTAAGCAGACCGCACAAACGGAGCCACAGACTAAACTGGAGAATGCCAGCTTGTCACTGGATACGCTTAAGTCAACAGCAGCAGGTGCCGCTGGTATCAGACGCTAGGCGGACTTACATACGCTACCAGGTTTTCTGAGTTGGGATCGCACTGGTCGAAAAAGTCTTCTGCGTCTGCAAGTAGCGTGACCTTGTTAGAAAATTAAAGAGTACACGAAGCGTGTCTCAATCGGTGGAGCAAGCAGGAACAATAAGGCACACAAAATCACCATCTGTCAAGGCTTGTAGCAAGCCGGAGCGCCTTTGGGTAAAGTCTGAATAAATGTCCTCAGGACTTCTAGGCTGAGCCATGCAAGGTCTCAAGAGAAGTCTGCAGAAGATGTTCGATACTGCCGACAGTTGCGTGGCTGGGGGCGACACAGACGGTATAAGCTCGTCGACTTCTTTGAGTATGAAGCAGCGATGAACAGCTCTCAAAACTAGCAGAACTTCGATACCGTGCCACACAGCGATCTGCTGCAAAAAGTAGCAACGTTGCAAGAGACCTGTTGCGGTGAGTTTCACGGCTGCGTCTGGGGCTATCACCGGCAGTTTGAGTTCGAGCTCACTGTTGGCCTGTCATGATGCAACCATCATTCATTTGCGCCAACAGCCTTTTTGAAGGCGATTACGGTTGACAAATACCTTACGCCGTACCGGCTAGTATCTCACATCATAGTGTGGACAGCCTCTGAACAGCCTGAAAGGCGTGATGCTCAGGCTCCTGCAGCACCAGGGTGGCAAGTCTCCTCAGCTGTGCTCAGTCTCACTACGCGTCGCACGAGCGTTTGCAACTGAAACCGAGTCAGCCATCCAAGAGAAACTGCAGAAGGCACTGACAGTCAAGGACGTGGACGTCAGGGATACAAGCGGTGGCTGCGGAACCATGTTTGAGATCAAAGTGGCTGCGGATGAGTTCAAGAACAAGAGCATTGTGCAGCAGCATAAGGTCGTGACCAAAATTTTGCAGGACGAGATTTCACAGTGGCATGGTTTCGTTCTCCTCACATCAGCTCCGAATAACAGCTGATGCATCACTGAGGCAAAGATGCCAGAAGTCCCGTATGATCTGCGTTCACTCAAGCAGGTGCTGCAAGCTTCCTATGCTTACAACTGCCACAAGCTTTGCCAAGGCAGTGCAGGTGTCAGAATAGGTTGAGCCTGCAGAGGGTATTGACGTTCGACTAAACATTTACTACTTCTGTGTGCCAGCATTGCACCACTTGTTGCAAGCATATAGGGCATAGAGTTGGACCAAGTATGTTGCAGTATTTAAGGCATAGCCGTACTAGTTCTAGTACAGAGACAGGATTGACACATCCAATGGTGCTGCTTGAGTGTAAGCTGTCAAACTGTTGCTTCTATGTGTAAGGTGACTCTGGGTGACATGGAATGGGTTTGCTGTGTTGCCCTGTAACATAGACATGCTTTTGCCTCTTCGAGCCTCCTTTTGATGTCTGTGTTATGCGCATGCCTGGAACACTGAACAATTTAATTGACTTGAATGTGTCTGCCTCAAGTTGCAGAATGATAATGAATTTTGGACGCATGCTTGCAAAAGGTTGGTACTTCTGCAGCTGCACACGTTGTTCATTGTGCAGTTATAGTGACATGCATGCCACATGTCTACTCGATTGAGGATGCAAGCGAGCAGCTGCAGGAGCAGCTGCCTGCTGCTGGCCAAGCCCAACAGAAGAATGGTGGCCCAGCCCTTGCACAGTTGTTGGGCCCCACATATGCTCAAACCCTGCACCATACAAATGGAGATGGCTTGTCAGGAATGCACAAAGGCTGAGCAGTTGAAAGCTGGATAGAGCAAGGCAACATGTACAGAGGTGGCGGTCACATGTCATGGAGGGTAGCACTGGCAAGCAATGTTGTGAGGACAGGCAATTGGGTGGGCCTGCCTGATTGCGAGGCCTGTGGCGGCAAGGGGTGAGGCACATTGGCATTTAGGCTGGCCTGGGGCTGGTGAGGGGATGATGCCATACTACCCCAGTGTGCCCTTAGATCCTGCAACCACAATCAGTCCAATCAGTCCAAGCAAGGTATTTCACTTGTCTTACACACGAGACTACACTAGAATTGATCATGGTGTTATGCAGTTGATTGACAGATTTGACTGCATCATGCCTGATATGAGCTTTTCAGACCCGCAGCTGCTGGCCACAGGTGACTTCATGATGCCAGTGCACTAATCGGGTGTACTGATAGGAGTGCAGCCAGCTTTGTGGTGCCTATTGTGCTGTGTAAGCCCATGTACAGCTTGATAGAAAGGCTCAAGAACAGGAAGATTGCATGCTGTCCTTGGTGATAAGGGATGCAATTAGACTTGCCATGCAATACAAAAGACAAAGTGCAGCAGCTAACCTGCACCAGCTGGTCACCTGAACTGGGCTTATGTGCAATGCTCAGGTTCTGGTGCTGCTGTTGCTGCTGATGTGCCTGTTGGCCTGGCGCTTCACTCCCAAGTGCCCATGCCTGCATGCCTCTGATGGTTTGATACTGCTGAAGCCTCAGAGCAAACTGTGAAGACAATGACAGTTGCACCCACAAATGCCCTGTAAGATGCTGAGAAAGCCAAGTTGTAGTCAATGAGTTCTTGTGTAGATAGAGTCTTTATTTCACCTGATGCTGTGGCTGAGCATGCTGATCAGCCATGGGTGGCTGCTGTAAGCTAGCTACCTGCTGTTGCCAGCTGCTCATACTGTTGTCATTGCCATATCCGTAGGCAGGTTGTCGAGGCTGTGCCAGAGACCAGGGGTCTGCTGTAGCTGCTCTTGCATCCCTTTGCCATGCAGGAGCAGGAGCAAAGGCCGTTGCATCAGCATTGGCATATGCTGGAGGTTTGTTGATGGCTCTGCAGGCCAAAGATCAGGGTGTGAACTGTGTTTCATGGCTGACAGAGCAAAAGACTGTGACAACATACCTGGAATCTGCTATCTGGTGATGCTGCGGGTGAGGTCGGACCAAAGTACGAAAGTCCTGTCCGAAGTTTGCAGCAGCGTTTGAGCTGAAAGCAAGAGCCTCAGCTGATCCAAAGCGTGAAGGTGGTTGCGAAGTGCCCTGCCGGGCTTGGCCTTGTTGCAGTGCTGCCTGAACGACACGACGAAAGATAAGTCGTATTGCAGCTACAATTGGTGCCGCACAACACTCCGAGCCAGCGACTGAGTGTACCTGAGCAGACTGGAGCGAGCTCCAGGAGCCCAATCCTGACAAATTGCCAGGACTGGCCTGGCTGGCTATGTAAGCATCCAATACAGAACCTGACTGTGCCTGCATGTCGTCTCGTATCCATGAAAAGGTCATCGAGCGCTGTAGCTAATTGGTGTTTCATCAGGTGTTTCGTTGTGGTTCCGGAGCAGCAGGCGCGATCCGGCAGGCACGATCGTCTGAAAACCCATCGTTACAATGGAAGCTGAACAAGAACTTCGGATTGCAAGCGAGGTTGCTGGCAGTAACTTGCTGTGTTCGTCGGATCCGGTCAATTGGCTACAACCCTTTTGGCTATGAAATTGGCGGCATCATTTGCTTGTCGAAGCCTGTATAAAGTTCCGCTTGCCACGTCCCTTTCGAAGTGCATACCTGCGTCACGCATTTACGGCAAGCAGGTACACCGCGTTGCTTGTAAAATAGCAGGCACACCACATTTCTGAAGACATCGAGAGGCACCGGTCGGATGGGACCTGTCTTGTCAATACTTGACCGCTCAACAACTGACACACTTGCAGCCTCAGGTAACAGGAAGTTGTTAGAATTGTTTCGCCTTCGAGTGTCACATGTGGGTAGTGTTGATGAGGGACACTGGTGTGATGTGCAGCTTGAAAAAGCATACATTTATAAACGTGTGAAGGACCACGAGCGCTTTTTCATAGATGTTTCCTTCAATGAGCTGCATGCAACAGACTTACAGTCCCTGGCTGAAATCATACAGAACTACCCCAATGTGGACATTTGTGTTGCTGACAACTGCTTCAGTTGGGATGACTTAAGGAGTTGGCTTGAAGACCATTATCCAGACATTGATCTCATGTGTGTTGCTTTGTTCTCCATGTGCCATAGCAACCGCATTTATCTGCTTTCTTTTAGTGATTTCATATTTATCTCTCAGGTGGGTAAAAGACGCTAGGTCGACAATGGCATGCATTCCACGACACTGTCTTGATGAGCACATCAAGGTCCAAGCAACCATAACAGCAAATCTTGCCCGAGCAGCTGCAGCAATTGCTTCCGTGGCAGAAGTGAACAAAAACATACTCAGGCAGAAGCTGCATCTTGATTTTGGCTTGGAAGATGAAGTAAACAGAGCTTTGCAATTAGCACTCAAAAACGAAGGATACTCAAACATATATGCCCTTGACTTCTTCAAGGCCATCAAAGGCTTAGATGGGCAAGATGAGTACTCTTTTGGCGGAGTAGTTGAAGCAACAAAGGAAGGCAGCAACTGTTTGTTTGTGGGAAAGACCAAGCAGTTGTTAGAGGGGCAAGATGTACAGGATGCAGAGGCAAACAGGCAGAAGCTGGTAGACCGTTTGCTCGGTGTGAAAACAAGTCAAAGCCAAGTGGGTGCAACGCCATATAATAGTCAAACAAAACAGCTTCAGGAATACACAGACTTCACAGTTCGATTGTATGTGGGTGGGCGTCAAGTTCTGCCCGGGGCGATTGAGAAAGCCAAAGGAGTGAAGTGTGCTATTGTGCAGCCTTCTGGGGCAGGCATGCAAATGACAAGATTTTAGCTAGTCAAATCAGTTGTGAATGCTTTTGAATCATACAAAGTGTTTATCAAGCTGCTTCCTCTATTGCTTGTACTTGCTTTACTGTTGAAGCTCATGATTATCAGGACCAGCCTGCTAGGAATATTGATGACTAATCCGCAGCAACAGATGTGTGTGCTAGCTTGATGGCGCATTGTTTGGTAAAAGTAGGGGCTAAGCTCGCAGCACTTTAATAAGTGAAAGTGAGCTCGACCGACCTCGAGGTTTGCACACTACCCGCCTCCTTTGTGAGCACGTTCCGTGGAAGCTCCTGCAGACAAGATTTTTTACACTCGGGTACCCCTGTTCGCGAACGCCTCTTGCAAGATCTTCACTACCAGAGTACAAGGCTGAGTCATGGCGGTAAGTCTGGGCTTTCCGAAGTGATGCAGTTTGCTTGCTGAGCGCTATTCGCCAATGTGATCGGAGTCTGCTTGCTCGGGTGTCTTTACAGCCGGCTTACAAGACTCGCAGGGTCTTTGCACACCTAAAAGTCCCTATGGCATGCAGGGCATCAATCGTCTAGGGAAGGCTGCGCCAAAACCTGGTAGCCTGCGGCCTCCAGATCCCAACAGGAGGCAGGATCTTGACCTGTTTTCAGAGGGTGCTGAGACAGATGCTGATTACATGCGTATGGTCCACGATGTAAGATTGCTGATTACATCATGTAGATTATTTCATCGAAGTGCAGCAGGCTGAGTTGTTGCTGCTGGTGCAGATTGAAGACACACAGCAAAACCAGAGCGGCTGGCTTTTTGGCCGAGGAGGTAAGGTCTTTGCTCACACACCCACAGCCTACAGGAGTGCAGGTTGCTGTCATGAGCTGATTCAATGTGCATTTGCAGCTTTTGACAAAGGAGACTTGCTGTACTTAAGGGATGAGGAGGAAAAACGCCGCTTTACAGAGATGGAGCTGCGGGATAGTGAGCGACAGCAATTTATGAAGGAAAGAGCTCGAGTAGAAGCTGAAAGGGCTGCAGCTGCGCTGCGGGCAGCTCAAGCACGGAAAGACAAAGCTGGCAGGTAAGCTGCAGGACTCTACAAGCTGAAAACATCAACAGGGGGACCATTGCATTTGCGTTAAGCACAGCCCAACATTGCTCTGCTTGATGTGTAGCAGACAAGCATCAAAAGCTGCACTCAATAGTGTGAGGATAAAGCCCTCAAATGCACACAACAGCAGCTCAACAGAGCAAGGGGAGCCACCCACCAAAAAGCTGAAACCAGACCAAGATGACAGAGACCCTCGTGAGGCAGCAGAGTCCATGCAGCCTGCTGCAATAGCATCTAAGCCAACATTAGATGAGACAGACAGACGGCCAGCATCAGCGCCACCTCAACCTAGTCTCACGGACATGCTAGGTGAGCAAAAAATGCTATGATTTGTTCACCTTAGTCATGTCATACACTTGCAGTGGCCAGGCCGTGCTGTTTTGCAGTCCTTCAGCAGCAAGGCCACGTGGCAAAAGCGCTATCCTGTTGCAGCTGGTTCCTTGCATTTATGCATAAACAGGAATTTGTCACTCGTGCTGGAGCTGCAGGCAACTATGCCAGCGATTCAGATGAGAGCGGTTCTGATCATGATGGCAAGGATCAGGTGGACAATGGCTAATGTGCTTATGCTGACATCACAAAACAGGGGATGAACATGGCTAGTAGATAGAACAATAGGCATGAGAAGTTTCAGTATGTACATAAGCTCAACCATCAAAGGCTGTCCTAGGCCGGATCTTTGTGTGATGTAGAGCCTGGCTTGTCATGCAGTTTCTCAACAGTGATGGCTGCATTATGTTCTAAACTTATTGCATCAACCTCAGGAACACGTATGCGGCAAAGCTGCCATGGCAGGCGCCCGGCAGTGCCTTGCGCTGCTGATGCAAGCTTTCAGCACCAAATTTGTACAGTATTATATAATATGTGTTTGACCTGCGTACAGCCCTGCGCTTGGTCTGTGATGCCGTCCACATAGTCATCTTACTCGAAGAGTTGTGGACTGCATGCATTGAATAATGCTGCACTCTCTGGTGAGCTCGTTGCAACAAGCTCAGCTGCACAGAATTGTGCAGGTTAACTTTTATATTTGAAGTGTAGGGATGAACAAAGACGGTTCGGGACTGAAAAGACTCCCGGAACCGTGGAAGCGATTGGAAACCATCAGGGAAACGATTGCCAGCCAGCTCGCATTGCCTGCAGCAGCTCAACAATGTGCGGAATCATCCGACTTAGCCGCCCGAAGGCCGGCACTGTCCTGTCATTGTCAGCCAGCCCTCACTCAGCCACTGATCATATTGAGGTGACTGCGGCCAAGCACCGACGTGACGTCGCGGCGAACATACGTTTTGGACGCTACAAGTTGTGCCATGTAGCACGTTGCCTCTGTTTACGCACGCGGTTTCATTCCGGCACCGGTGGCTTTGGGCTTGAGAGTCGGCCTTGGCTAAAGCTGACAAAGAGCGACCTCACTACGCACAGTTTTGACGCGATCCTGCGTCGCTGTATCAGCTTTGAACAGGTACTACTATGCACGATGTTTGCTTGCCATCAAAATCAAGCACTCTTGACGTGTTTTACTAGACTAGACAAGACTAGACTCCTGAAATGTCATGTTCTGACTGCCCTGTCACTGCCATAGCAGATCAAGTCAAAGCAAAACTGCCGTCAAAGGCTATTCTTCTACAGATCGCTATGATGAAGCGTGCCTTGATAACATCTGCCATGGTGAGGATACCATGAGGATCATACAAAGGCCACTGCTGCATGATATTGTGTCTTCAGTAGCTATGGCGTCAGCATGATGTGAACCCGCGTTGTTTCATTCAATCTTATTGTTGTTTTTGCCATGTCTTGAAGCTATGTTGTGAACAGACAAGCCTTAAGCAGTGCCTTCCCTAGCCCGATCGTCTGCTTTGAGACAATGTTGTGTGAGCACTGACTATAGTAGCTACTTCTTCAAGCTGCACAAATGCCTGGCATTCTCCAAGCAGCTGCAATGGCTTTGAGACACACACTTGTGTCTGTTGCCATGCAGGTGCAAGTCGCACATGCCATCTTTTCATGTGACCCAGGAACTGTCACCGATGTGCGCACTCATTTTGGTGACCAGCTGCCCCAGGTATACGGTGTGGCCGCCCTGCCTGGAAACAACTATTACACCACCACCATCATTGACAGATTCAGCAATGACACTGCCTGGCGCTACCTTGGCTGCCTGCCAGAAATTACAGTGCTGACCATTTGGATTGAGCAAAATACCACGTTGCCCGATGAGTGGGGTGCTGCTGGCAGCTTCCTCAATCTTGAGATGCTTGTTTTGGCCAGCAATCATCTTCTGGGAAGCTTGCCAGAAGCATGGGGTGCCCCCTCCAGCTTTCCTCAACTTGACAATTTGACCATAACAGACAGTCAACAACTGGAGGGGCCCTTGCCAGAGTCTTGGGGTCAAACTGGCAGTTTTGCCCGTCTCAGAAGCTTGGTGATGTACAACGACTTAGGTAATGCACAGCTGCTGTACGGAAAACAATTTCCCTACAATTGATGGAAACTCTGTTAAGCTTGCAACTGATTCCATGTTTATGAGGTTGTCTGAGTGGACATGCCTCCACAATCTGTCTTGAGCTGTCAGCTCAAGTAGCTTGCTATTGCAAGTATATTGTCCGGATGAAGAATGTGGCCAACATGTTGCTGAGACAACAAACATGGCAAGCCGCTCAAAAAATTACTGCTTAGCTGCTGTATGCCTGCAGGTATTACAGCATACCCAGAGGGCTTCAATCTCGGTGGCTTCACCAGTCATCTGCCCACCTCCTGGGGGGCACCGTCCTCCTTTCCTAGTCTGGAAAACCTCAGCCTCTTCGGCTACAACCTGATTGGCACACTGCCAGAACAATGGGGCTGCTCCTCCTGCTTCCCCAAGTTGCGCATCCTGCAACTTGCGGGCAGCACCAACCTGACTGACACGCTGCCTACCAGCTGGAGCTCGCTTGGCAGCTTCCCACAACTTGTGGTCCTCAATCTGGCAGTAGCCGCTCTGAATGGCTCCATTCCTGCGTCTTGGGTCAGCGCCACTGCCTTTCCCTCCCTCACATACCTCAGCTTTCCCAACACCACCTTGACAGGGCCTATTCCCAGCTTCAACAACAGCCAGCTGGCAGTCCTAGATTTGTCCTTCAGCACTCTGAGCGGCGACATATCCGATCTGTGGAGCAGCAACGCCACGACCATCTCTGCTATTGGGTTGACATCCGTGAACATCAGCGGATCTTTCCCAGAATGGTTCCCACAATTCTGGAGCTCTCTGCAGATCCTGATTGTGGACAACACCTCCATCAGTGGCACCATCCCCACCTCCTGGCTGCAACTTGCAGATGTGACATCCACCGAGTTTCACAGCCAGATGCACAATGTTAGTTTCTCTGGAGCCTATCTCTGGGTCAATTCCATAAACAACACTGCTTGGTGGCTGGATGTGTGCTCATCCTTGTCAAAGACAGTTGGCTATGTGTTCACGGCCATGGATCTTTTTCCTTCCCATACCTACCTTGGCATACAGCCGCTTAGCTCGCCAGGCCTTGATGTGACAGCCGCTTTTGAAGAAATGCTGCCACTGTTGCCAAACAATGCACCAACAAGCGTCAATCTTACTTTGGCTTATCTCAACTACTACGATGAGCTTCAGGAGTGGGGCGATAATGATTTTGGACTTCAAGGGCCATATGCACCCACCAGGACCAGGGGAGTGGCACCCTGGTTGCCTGCTCCCCCATGCCACAGGCCATCTAGGGTCATTCCAGTGGTTGCTACCTGGAGTGTATTTGGTGCACTGCTGCTGGCTTTGATAGCAGGCTATGTCATATGGCGCTTGATGAGGAAAGGGGTTGCTGCATTGTTTGCGCAGCTACTAGCATTTCCAAAACCTGTCCTGAGGTTTTTACGGTTCTGTTGGAGGCTTGTACCTTTGCTTGGCTTAGCTCTTTACTTGTACGATTTGATTTCAGACATAGAGGTTGCACAAACTGTGTGGGGCTTGCAAAACTGGTATGGAAAGGTTGTAGTTGCTGTCATTCTCGGTCATTATGTTGTGAGGGCAACAGTAGTGACGTTTCATGTGAGCAGATTTATGGGCAAAGGCCGCTTGCATTCCCCGCGGCAAATTGGTGTGATGTTGCTCTGCATCCCTCTTGCTGTTATTATGATGCCTGTGCTAGATGTACTGTGTTCCCTCGAGTTTCTGCATATCTCGTTTGGACCAATTGATGTACATGGCTATAGAAGCTTGCGAGGACTTGTCATGCCAGTTTTACAGTCACTTCCTAATGTTATTGTGACCACAATAATTTACTATCAAGGCGCTGCCCCTTTTGCACTTGGGTCATTCAAGTGTTTGGGTGTGCTGAAATACAATTCAAACCCGCAATTTTTGACCAAGTTTCTGTACTTGCAAGCTGCAATCACAAGCTTTGGGTCCATATTATGGGGCTTTGCTGAATGGTTTCACCTAAGTCATCAAGGGAAGTGTGGCCTTCTTAGATCATTTGTGAAGGTGATGTCTGGTGATGCTTTGTGCAAAGGTGTGGTGAAAGTGAATCTGTTGTGTAGCAGGGCAGATAAGGTGTATGTGGATTTGCGCATAGTTTGACAGCAGCGCTGAACTACATTAATAGTCAAAGTGGTGATGTCACTGGGGTCGTGACCAAAATCATCCTTAGAACAGAGTAATTGCCTCAGAGATACTAGAAAGCATGCATATGCTACATGTATACAATTCCAAGCTACGTTGAGCTTCTGTCCTGCTTTTGAACGCCAGTACTGCCACGATTAGTATCACCACAGATTTGGTAGTCAGTGTGAGGGCCATGTCAAGTCTCAGTGTAATCAATTGAAACGGTTGCAAAAGTCGTTCAGTAATTACGCTATGCTGCTTAGTGGTTTCAGAATCCGAATTATATGATCATATTGCTTCGAAGGAGTGCCACTTTGATTGCTACGTAAAGCTCACCTCTAGAATTGGAGCCTTGGCATTCAGCTTTGCTGTTTTCTATGTGCATTACGTGATGCACAAAAAGCAGTACCCAAAGACTAATCATAATCTCTGCTCAGATGTTCAATAGCTGGAACCGCAGGACTTTAACAAAAGACATACGCTAGGACCGCATGAACACAGGGACTGAAGCTACAAACAGACCCTGGCGCAGACAATGGCCCAATGGGATTGTTGATGCGCATTTGTCTATGCTCTGTAGTCCTTTGTTCGCATAGCACACAAGCAACAAGGAGTCTAACAAGGAGCATGTGCTTGTCCAAGTTACCCCAATCGTCAATGTGCATGCACTCAGAGCTGTGCTGATTTCACACAGCCATAGCAGGGGTTGCTGAGGGCGCTTTGTGCTCATGAAACAGTGCACCCATTTCAGAGGATCCCCGGCCATGTGCCTCACACAGCTTGAGATCATCTAATGTTGGACCTGCCGGGACAATGCCTCCAGGATTCAATGGAAACAGCTGTTGGAAATAGCTGCGGCAGGCATCTGCCACATCAACACTGTCCTTGACCTGCACATGACAGCATAGTAAACACGCTGTCAGCTCTGCAGCTGTAGCTCTAACATCCACCCAGATTACAACATCACACTGCTTTGCATGTCTTGGCATGAACCTGCCATCACGTAGCTCTGAGTCACTGCTGTGTAACTGATCAGTAACGATGCGCAGCGTACAGGGCCAGTGCTAGATAAGCTGACTAAGCTGACTGGACTGTTTCTGCATTTCCCACCTGCAGGCCTGAAGATGGCACCTTCAGCTGGTACATGTCTCTCAGCCAGGCTTTGAGATTGGGGTAGTCTGAGATCCTGTGCTTGCTGCACTTGAACAGGATGGCATAGGCAGAGTCATATCTGATGATGGTGGGGTACAGCCGCAGGTCAGCCTCTGTCAACCTGAGCACCATCAGCACAAGGAATCAATCAGCAAGACCCCTGCATGGGGGCTGTCCTTGACATGCAGGCACATGTGTGTTTGTGTTCAACCAGTGCCTAGCTGGCTTCTCATTGCTACTGTGTCAGTCATGTAACACAAGACGAAGCTGCTTTGCAGTTAACGCTCTGAAACACAGTGACTGTGATCAATTAGTACATGTCAACAGTCATCACAAGATCATCTGACGAGACTGTGCTTGTGCGTGCTGCTTGTCATTTGCTAGCAGCCTGCCAGTTTCAACATGAGCACCCGTGATGGGAATCTCATGTTTGGAGGATGCTCACATTCACATCTGAAATGGGATGAACAAAGCCAGTACAGTGTGCCATGGTGCTGCATATATCATGCACACAGCTGGTGGTGACAGGACTGTGACAGCGGCTTACTTGTCTCCGACTAGGAAGCGATGTTGGCTCAAGCGCTGCTCCACAGCAGCTAGCGCGGTGTACAGCTCCCTCTGAGCTCGGTCATATGCTTCCTGACTGGTGCTGAACCCAGACTTGTATACACCATTGTTGATCTGCAGCATCAAAGTTACTATTGGCCTGCTGACTTGCACGTTGCAGGTGGTACAGTGGCCAATGTCAAGCGTACAAGCTTTTGAGTGTGAAATTTGTTTCTTGAGCTGCTGGACATAGCAGCCCAAAAGAGAAAAACAGAATTGTAATAAAACTGCAAGGCATTGGCAGGGAGCAGTAAGGGCACAAACGTTGTGGTCACACATCAGAAACAAGCCTGTTGATAAGACACACAACTCTCATTCTATGCAGGACATGTGCAATACCAGGCACACCTCAACTGTATCACAGGAGGTTTGTAGCAGCAACAGCAGCAGCAGCAGCAGCAGCAGCAGCAGCAGCACACGCAACGATGCATGACTCAAATGAAGCATGGGCAATTGGGGTAAGGGTGGGGTTGAGGGGATAGGGATCAGGGCAGCACACACCTTGTCATACACCAGATCATTGACTTCATCAATTTCAGATTGTAGGTGTGATGGGTACAGGTCTATGTCATTGCAGCCTGGCAGGGAGACACTGTTCAGCATGCGCATGATGTCTGAGCTCTCGTTGCTGACCAGCTTCTTCTGCTTCTTGTCAATGAGCAGTGGTGCAGTGCATCTGCCTTTATACCGAGTCTGAGCTGCATCATACACCTCCCTGCATCCAGGATGCAAACCATGTTGCACCCATAGGAACAGGCCCACTCACACACTTTCTCTGGGAACAGTTGTTGCAACCCCAGACAGCAATGTTCTCTTTCCCAAGAGTCAGACACAGAAGGCAAAACAATATGTAGAAACTGACAAGTCTGCATGAATGCAACAAGCTGCGCTGGTGCACTTACATCAAAACGGTACAGCTCATTGACAGACAGCTCAGCTTTGCCTATCAACCTATCAACCTATCAAGAAGATGCCTCAGGCATGTAGGTTTTGTGAGTGACATGGGTTCAAGTGATGTAGGCTCAACCATGCGTTGTTACAGACAGAACAGTGAGACATGCTTGCTCAGTACATGGAGTGAACATACATTGTTCAACGGAGGTGGTGACACAGGCAGCTGACCTCAGGTCATTCTTGCCAAAGACAGGCTCGGGGCTATTGAACACCCAGCCTCCTCTCGATGCCCTTTCTGGATCATCTGCTGCCCAGGTTACGCTGATGTGCTCAGTCAAGCCTCTGACAATGAGTGCCAGTACAACGCGATGACACCATGGGCAGGCGTTGCCAACATAGATGTGGTACCGGCCAGACTCAACCTGTGCAGCAGTGGTGCCTTGAACTCAGCTTGTGGCCAATAGACAGTGACGCAAGATCAGGCCAAACAGATGGCTTAGTCAAGAAAGTGTTATGCGGTTGCAAAATGCCTTATTGATGATATGCTGCTGGTTAGTATGAGGGCGCTGCAGATCAACCAAGGCAGAAAAGAAGCACAAGTACAACCATTGGGAGGCTTGACTCACGGGGAAATTTGCATCTCCTACTCTGGCTTGAAAGTCATAAGATGGCCTGCTGTAGCTGCCATCAGCTGTTTGAGGGGCCAGTTCCTTCATCATGGTTTTCCAGGCAAGCTTCCAACCATTTTTAGCACCTGCAAAAGTCTGAGCTGTGGCCGCAAACCAAGAGCAAGAGCAGTCATAGCAGCTGATGCAAGACGCTATATACCCTTCACAAGCAGACCCTGTGGTACAAGACTGCCAGTCCACTCCAATATGCCCAAGCCCTTGTCCACCTTTGGACCTGCACGGCGGGTTACCTCTTTTGAGTTCATGTTTGCAGTGAGCAGCAGGGAGCTCAGGGTGAACAGCATTTATACCGTCACGAGCTGCAAAGACGACAGTCAAGCGGCTTGCTTTTGGCCTCCAACGAGCCTGGTTCAAAAACAGGGTTGCCCGTCAAACAAACTATCGAGAAGCATATTCTATGGTGGTGTGCAAGTCATGCCGACCTGTGAGGACTTGACCTCGAATCTGCCCGGGTGCGACAACACGGTTGAACAACAGGGCTTCACTGTCATGTTTGTCCTGCTGACCAATGCAAAGTTCGGGGAGTTGCACGCAAGCTTTGCCGCACAAGTGATCAGATCCAAGTAACAATGTGTTTGCTCCCCGGGTGCTGGAGTGTAGCCGTGCAGGCTGTCCACAGGTGAAGCTGCAACGAATTATGGGAGTGCGCTTTGTCGTAAGAGTCCGCCGTGAGCTTGCTTGCGCTATCAATGCTGACCTTGAATCCGCTAGATTGTTCCGGGAGCGTTCTGTCCCGTCCCGTGATACTCCTACCTACTTACTCACTGACAGGTCAAGGTCAGCAGTCCGCTAAAACCGGGTCTTGAGTGTGACAGGCCAGAAAGCCAGCAGATCGGGGCACTCTTTGTCGAGTGTAATGCGATAAGCCTCGATGTCAAACACCGGAATCATGTCCGGCGTTAGCAAGCATCTCGCGCCGACTGCAGGTCATACAGGTTGTTTCACTTCAAGGTTGCCAGCTAGGCGTCTCGTTACAAGTCATCTAGCTCGCCAGAATGTCGCACGTCGGCACCTAAGACCCTCTGGGTCAAGCAGGGCCAAACTCAGGCCGTCGCAAGCTTGTTTTAAATCCACAGCACGACCAAGCTGTCGCGGGTATGCAGCAACTGCCTACCCCCTTGCTGAGGCTACTGCTATTTGCTTGACAATGCATACTTACTTTTGTTTTGTTTGTTTGTTTGTATTGATTGCATGGTCAAGTTGTTCTGAACAACACTGTGGTGACAGATCACTATGGTGAACCTGCAGGAGCAACGTGTCCAACAAATCTTCTTCCATATTTGGTGATCTTGTGGGGCAAAGGTTCCTATCAGTTGCCTCCAGACGGCATGGCTCAAAGACAATTGTTGCTGTCACCATGGTATGCAGTCTGTGTGCTGTGTGTGCTCTGCTGGTGTTACTGACAGCAGCCGCAGGTCCAGATTACATCAAGCCATCTTTTGGGTGCAAGCAGACATCACACTGTACAATGCAGGTTGGACAGGCCAGCGCACCCATGCAAGAGCTGTTGGGTGAAAACCTGAAACAAGCAGACAACTTGCGTTTGGGTCAGCTAGAAAATGGGCTCAGATATGTCATGCTGCCAAACAAGGTTCCACCACAGCGGTTCGAGGCCCATCTTGAGATGCATGCAGGTTGGTATGCATGCAGGCATGCCTGCAAGAAGCAACCCGTCTCAGATGACTGTCCTGTTTTTACAAAGTTGGTTGTCCCATGTTTTCTTCAGGATTCTTGACTTGACGCAGCACAAGTCATGCATTGCAGTACTGGCATCATTGCAAGCAAACAATCAGCCTGTGCTCAGGGCTCAAATGTACAAAACAGCTATGAGCAAATAGCAGTTGGCACATCAGGCAGGACCCAGACGGGAACTAAACAGATGCGTCCAATGCAGGCAGTGTAGACGAGCAGCCGAATGAGCAGGGCATAGCTCACATGGTTGAGCATATCACATTCTTAGGAAGCAAGAAGAGGGAAAGTCTGCTAGGCACCGGTGCACGCTCCAATGCGTATACAGACTTCCATCACACTGTTTTCCATGTGCATGCGCCGCTCATCAATGGTACTACTGACTCACTGATGCTTCCTCAGGTATACGCACACTGCAGCTGCACAGCATGATTTTGGCATCGCATGAAGCTGAATAGTGTCAGCTCTCCAATTTCGCACCTGCACATTCATCTGTAGGCTCTCACCATGTTGTGTTCCATATTGCTGTTCAAGCCATCATCTGCAGCTATTATATCACAGTATCTGCTCAACATTCACCTGTGCATATGCTCCTCACACCATTCCCGGCTACCCAAGGGAGCCTTAGTCATTCAGAAACGTTAGAGTCAGCTGCAGTCTTGATCAGACTTGGAACTGAGAGGCCTGTCTATGGCTTGCAGCAGCCAACCAGCAGCTTCACGCTCACATTGTCTGTGGCTTGCCTTAGCTAACCAGCAGTTCTATGCTCACGCTGTCTGTGTTGTATGTGCAACAGGTTCTGGACGTATTGGCTGAGGTCGCATTTGAAGCTGAGTTTCTGACCACTCGTATTGAGAAGGAGAGGCGAGCAGTCATGGCAGAGGCTCAAATGATGAACACCATTGAGTATCGCGTAGACTGTCAGCTGCTTCAGTACCTGCATGAGGAGAATGCTCTCGGGTTCAGATTCCCCATTGGCAAAATGGACCAGGTGATTTCTGATCACTGCGCTTGTGGTTGCAATACTAGCTTTGCTCATTTTGCTCTGAAATTTCTTGACTTTGATGCAGCACAAGCTACATGCCTGACCATGTCCGTCTTTGTATTTTTGCTACAATTTGCAACTCATCACCTCTGTAAGCTGCAGCACATGGGGCTGACACCCATACTTGATGTTTTGGTGCTTCATTGTCAGACGCCTTGAACATTTGGTGTTTAGTGCATGTTGATTTCCCATCTATTGTCTATTGACTTCCATGATGAGTCCTGAAGACAGAAAATGAAAATCAATTGATCAAAATTGATTGATGCTTCTGGCCACAGGTAGAGACTGTGTCAAGGCAGGTGCTGCATGACTTCTGGAAGCGGTGGTACTTCCCAGGCAATGCAACTCTGTACCTAGTGGGTGACTTTGATGGTGCGGCCGGAGGAGGAGGTATGGACGCTGCAGAGAAGCTGATACGTGACACCTTTGGCAGGATCCCTGCTGGCCGTCTTCCTGGCAATGGTGTGCCCGGCCCTCTCAAGCAAAGGCAACTGGTCAGTCTTGCTGCCTGCCTCCAACACACAACCTATTCACTCTTGTCACATTTTTTTGGGGCCTCTGTCCTCAACTCAGGCACACAGCCAATTGTCTGTGGCGACATTCTTGTCGAGGCGCTTGCCTCAAGCCATGGCTTGATGATTTTGACACTCTGGCTCTTTCTGGTTGCTGCGTTGCTAGTGTCTTGCTGCCTGTCTGGCAGCTGCAGCCAACAGTGCATCACAATCTCCTGCGTCTGAACCCGTAACTTCACTGTTCAAACTGATCTTACTGCTCGTGGCATTGCAGTCTTGTGCACTACAGGTGACGCTATCAAGACAGCAAGCCTAGCTACAGCAAAGCCGATCTTCCTTCTGACTGAGTTCCCTGCCTGCTTGACCGTTGTTATGTAACCGTCGTGCTCACCAGTGAAGCACTCGTTTGGCTGTAGTACCTACAATAACTTGTTTGGGTTAGCACACTTGCTGCACGTAGCACATGGGACTACAGCAGCGCACCATAGGTCTCACTCCAAGCACACTGCCTCACCCAAACTAACCATCTTGGTGTCTCATTGACAGGTGCGGCCACCAGTGCAGCACAGGTTCGGGTGCGGCCCCCTGCAGCCCGGGGAGCAGACTCCCGGGGTCAGCGTCTTCCGCCACCACTTGCTGCAGCACTTCATGCTGTCACTCTTCTGCAAGCTGCCGGTCCAGCCTCAGGACACCATCGCTGGCATGCGTGCTGGCTTCATGGCCCGCCTCATGCTCAGCATCCTGCAGTTCAGGATCAACAGCCGCTACAGCACCACTGCCTGCCCTCCCTTCATCAGCATTGAGATGGACCACAGTGACAGCGCTCGGGAGGGGTGCACTGTGTCCACCCTCACTGTCACTGCAGAGCCCAAGGATTGGAAGCAAGCTATTGAGGTGCGCCTGAGCTGCAGAGTGCATGTGTTTCAATCACCTCTGCTGTCACCCTGCTTCCCCCTCAATGTTGCCAGTGTCCTGATGGACGAGAGCAATGTTGGAGAGCTTTACCAAAAGGCTGTGCTTGTACATATGTGTGTTGCAGGACTTGGCTTGCTTATTGCGTTGATCGTAACTCAGCATATCGTTGTGGTTACATGCTGCCGTCTTCAGTGTACTCCTGATTCTATGCCTATGCATCTGCTAATGCGTCTGCCAATACATGCACAGACTTTCCACAGTCTGCAATGCTGTTTGTGAGGCTTGAGCTTTTGCTCTATAGAGTCTGCAACGTTCTTGTCACCCTGAACCATAAGTGCACACCAATGACAGGCAGAGCAGCCTTAAGTGACAGTCACACAGCATGTCAGCAAAGGATCAAACTTGTTGTGATCCTTTTGCATGTTGGAGGAAACTGTCTTCTCAGAAAGATTACCTTATTGCATAAAATTCCCAAAATCGCGTCTTTCTGGCTTTCAAGAAAGACGCGATTTTGGGCACTTTATGCAATAAGGTAATTGTTTCTGAGGGGGAGTTGCCCTCAATGTTCACAAGGTTTGCAACAGAGGTGCCTACGGCTCTGTGGACACCACAATGCCTTCTGCCTTGTTCTACAAAGCAAGCAAGCAAAGTCATCTTTCACGTCGGTAGTGGGAAACACCCCAACCCAGCGCAAAGCAGATGTTCCGAGTAACTCAGACACCAAATGGTCTCATTGTCAAACTGGACAACTCTTTGACACTACAACAGCTTAGTACTTTATAGTCTGGGGTGTGGGAGCCAGTCATGACTCATCAGCCATCCTGGCTTGCCTGAAAGCACAAGTGTACCCAAGCGGATGTGCACATCATTATTATCATTGTTATTTATATTACTAGTATTATTATTACTACTACTACTACTACTACTACTATTAATATTACCATTACTATTACTATTGCTATTCTTGTTGTTGTTGTTATAATCATCATATGCATGGTATGTGTGTACATGCTTGTTTGTGTTGTGCAGGTGGCTGTGCAGGAGGTGAGACGGCTGCAGAAGTACGGTGTGACTGCTGGGGAGCTGGCAAACTACAAGGCAGCTCTGATGAGGGACAGCGAGCACGTGGCTGCGCAGTGGGAGAGCGTGCCCAGCGTTGACACCCTGGACTACTGCATGGAGTGCCTTGCCCTCAACCACACCTTCATGGCCCAAGAAGAGGTACGCTGGTGCCTCTTTCTCTACAACTTACACATTGCATGGACGAAATGATATGCCATTGCAAGAGCAGCTGACCTGGGGTGGCAGAAGTCATGACTGCAAGCCTTGGTGGCGCTACAGAGCAGATCAACCAACTGCAAAATCCATTCACATCATCGAAGTCACTCTTGCACCAAGAAGAAATTGCGGCTTCTTGGACTTGGCAATCAAAAGCGCGCGAGGCAAGGTTATGTCTGCTCTGCAACTTCTGCTGGCGAAATGTACAGCAAAGCTGTTGTCATGTGTCTGCAGGCCCATGTGAGGTTGCTGGAGGTTGCAGACAGCGTAACCTTGGAAGAGGTGAATGCCATAGGAGCCAGTGTACTGTCGTACATCTCTCATTACCGTAAGGAAGCTGAGTTGCTGGAGGAGGCAGGGCCTGACCCCTCTCAGAATGGCTATGCCCTGTGGGGACCCACCCGTATGACTTCCATTGTGGCGTGCATCCCAGCCTTCATGGATGCCAGCGGGCAAAGCACAGGTGAGTTTGTCTGATGTATCACACATAGGTCACAACCAGAGGCAAAGGCTTGTGTGATAAGACCTGTTGTGGTGTATGCCTACAGTTCCCAGGAGTGAGTAAGTGTTGTGTTGCTGCAGTGTGACCAGCTAGACAGTCCTTGCTTGCATGACCAGCAGTGAGTTGATTGTGCAAAATGTGTGTGAGCATACCTGTTGGTGAGTGATGGCAACCAGCCTCATGCAGAGCAGTCACGTCCTGGTTCAAAACACACGTAGTTGTGTGTCAGCCATGTGACAGGCAAGTGCTAGAAACGTAATGTTAGGAAGGACAAACCTGATCATGAGTGAATCCGTCAACTCAACATCAGATCTTTGGCTTGTTTCCCCCAAGCAGGGTACTGATCAAGAGCTGTGCATTTAGCAGCGCAAGGGATGCCATCGCAAGGACGTAACATCTGAATGCCAGTCACTTCACCAACACAGCACCACATCTAAGCAACATCTGCCCTTACCAGCTTGCACGCAGTACTGACTGAAGGGTGTGCATGGTGGTGTTAGGTGGAGGCATGCCAATGCAGCGGGGCGCAAGCTTGACGACCAGTGAGCACATTGACCCAGCCTCACCCCCAGCCCAGCTGGCAGACATGGAGGACCCCGACAATGCTGACATCCCTGAGGGGGCCATCCGCTTCAATGTCACTGCTGAGGACATTGCTTGCGCCCTTGCTGAAGACTCTATTGAGGTACTGGCACTCCCTGCAATCAATGTTTTGCTGCCGCCCTTGTTGAAGACTCTATTGAACTGTTGGCATGATCTGCCATCAATATTTTGGTGTTGAGATGGTGTGAATACCATGTCACACCATGCATGTCATGTGCTTGCAGGTTCATCAGTTTCATATGTCAGTGCAGGCTGAAACACAAGCAGAAATGCAGTTGCCAGACCCTCTCAACCCTGCGCAGCATCTCAATGGAGTCAATGGCTGAGAGCAGGTTGCATTTAGACTCCAGCTGTCCTTGGGACGCTTCAACTGTTGAAAGTGTCAATGCAGGTTGAAGCAAGAGCCGAGGTGGAGGTGCCGGAACACCTCATCTCTGCAGAGCATCTGGATCAGCTGATGGCGGAGCACCAGCCGCGTTTCCTGCCAACAGCAACCTCCATAACCAAGGAGGACATCCCAGTCATCCCCTCAGATGAACCCTCTGAACAAATCATGCAGTTCAAGCTGTCCAACGGCATCAAAGTGAATGCCAGGAGGACGTTGAATGAACCCAAAGCTGCCATGCTCAGGATGATAGCAGCAGGTGATACACCCCCCCCATCAGGCTATCCCACTCTGTCAGCTTGCAGCACTTGTCACGAATTGTGGGATATTTTGAAGTGCTGGAGGCAAAGTGGAATTGGCTACTACTTGGTTCAATGGCAGCTGGTTACAAACCTGCTCACGGCCTGCCTGTCAGTGTTTCACATGAAGACTAATTAGTTTAGGTCTTGGCCTTCTGCGTCCTCCACCCAATGTTGCTGTCTGAAGGTTCAGTCAGTTGGTTCTGTTAACAGTTTTTCCAAACTCAGCAATTAGCATGCTGGTGCATGAAATCACTCAATTCAGTATCTCATGCTTCTAGTGTCATCCTGTGACAGGCGGCAGAGCAAACAATGGGGAGGGGGTGGGCCCAAGCGGGGCAGGGGTGGTGGGTGTGGGTGTGCGTACCCTGAATGAGGCCGGCACTGTGGGTCAGTGGGCCAGAGAACAAGTGGAGCTGTTCTGCATCAGCAAGCTCATCAACTGTGTGCTGGAACCTGACGAGGAGTGGGTGTTCCTGGACTTTCACTTTGCCATGCGTAAGCTCTCTTGGCTGACGTCTGCTGACTGCCTGCTGCTGCTGCTGCTGCTGCTGCTGCTGCTGTTGCTGCTGCTGCTTTGCTACTGCGAGCTCTTACCCTCCTAGTTGCTGCTAGTCATGCTGTGAACGCTGTCATCTTATGCTGTCATGGTATCAGTAGCATTGCTCTGCCATTGACAGCATGTGTTTTGGTTTTCTGCTTCCAAAATTGGTGATTGGCCTATTGTACATGGCACACCCCGATGGTCTCATTGATGGTGCTATGAGCATGGCTTGTTACTTTGCCATCCTGCTACCTTTGCTGGAAGGTACAAAGCCACTTGCCAAGTCAGTCATAGCATGGTGGGACTCCTAAACCGAACGCGCTGTGTTGCTGATTCAAGGACTAACGGCTTGACGAGGCCAAAAGCATCAGCTTGAACTGGATGAGAAGCAGCAGCACCACCTAGTATATGTATATACACATGGAGACACAGATTAAGCAGTAATAACAGCTGCACCTATTATATGTACGTACACCTGAAGTCACAGCTGCATCAGGAGCACTAGCACCAGTATCATGCTGACTTCATTCACTGACAATGCCCGACCATAGTTATTTCATGCTTTATGTACAGGTGAGGGAGGGATGCAATCAGTGTTGGAGTTGGTGCACATGTTCCTGAACGAGCCAACTTGGGACGAGGCAGCCATGGAGAGAGCGAAGCAGATCTGGGTGAGCCACCACCGCAGCCTGACCAAGAGCCTAGAGCGCTCCACTGCAGACCGCGTCATGGAGGCCATGCTGGGCCCTGAAAGGTGTGTAACAACAATAATAATAATAATAGTAATGATAATAATAACAATGAGCACGCAATAGTAATAATAATAACAACAACAATAATAATAACAATAATGATAACAACAACAATAATAATAATAACAATAATGATGGTGATGGTGATGGTAATGATAACAATATTCCAATGCTTTCCAGCTAATGATGAGCTAGGTGCATGCAGGACAAATGTTGTCTCTCCAGAGCAGCCTGTCTTGTGCATGAAAGGTGTGTGCCATCTGCTTTCTGCTCTGGTCATGGAGATATTGGACTCCTTGCATTCGTCCAGTTGTCTGCCTGTTCCGGTATGACATTGGCCTAGATAGTGTACAACTTTGGCAAGTGGCACTGTTGTTGAATGTCCTCTGGTCGTCTCTCAAATTTGCGGCGCGAGCTAATGAGTCACGCATTGAGAGGTGCGCAGATGTCTGCTGGAATGAACACTCACAGCTTGCTGATGTGTCAAGATCCAGCCCCTGAAGCTCTGTGACCCTCAACCTTGCATTGCTGCTGTGTGAGATGAACTCTGTTACTCGTGCTGGCAGCATCGCTGTGTCTGCAATACTGGCGATGATGTATGAAGTCTCACTTGATTTTGTTTGTGACATCAGTTTGTGCGTCAAATGGTCACTGTTGGCTGGAGCACCCGTTCAAACTGTAATGCATGAGTGAGTGAGTGAGTGAGTGAGTGAGTGAGTGAATGAGTGAGTGAGTGAGTGAGCGAATTACCTAATGAAGGAATTATTGATTGAATGACTGAATGGATGAATGAAGGAAGGAAAGAAGGCAGGTAGGCATGAATGAACATATGGATGAATGGATGGATGACTGATCGAATGTAACAAATGAAGCAATGAACGAAGCAACGAAACAACGAACAGATGTACGCATGGGTGAATAAATGAACGTGTTGGTGCAGGCGCTTCAGGGACCCCACCCCAGAAGAGATCCAAGCCCTGTCTCTGGATGGCATGCGCAAGGCAGTCATGGACATGCTGCACCCAGAAAACGTTGAAATCAACATCACCGGCGACTTTGACCCACTTGAGTTGGAACCTCTGGTTCTCAGATACTTAGGCACAGTCGCACCTAGACCCACCCCACCAGTCATCTCCACCACCTCTCCCCAGCTGGTCCAACCCCAGACTCCTCAGCGGGTGCAATGGCACTTGAAAGACTCTGATGAAAGAGCCTGTGCCTACATAGCTGGTCAGGCGCCGGCACGCTGGTTCTCTTTTGGTAAAGGGGACCCCAAAGCTCCTGTTGAAGCACCCATGCAGCTCCCCCGGATCGCCCCCCTTCACCTGGTTGCCCAGGCAAATGATGTCAGGCGGCGGCACCCTCTATACCCCATGGTCACCCTAAATCTGTTGACAGAGATCATGAATGGGCGGCTGTTCACGACAGTACGTGACTCCCTAGGTCTGACTTACGACGTGAACTTCGAGATTCAGTCGTTTGACCGGCTTGGGGCGGGCTGGTTTGTGGTGAATGTGACATCCACACCCAACAAGATTCAGGAGGCCATGGATGCCTCCCTGAGGGTGTTGAGACATATGTTGACAGACAAGGTGACAGCCAGGGAGGTGCTCAGAGCTCGCCGCACAGTGCTCACTCGCCACGAGACTGATCTCAAGGTACGCTTTATGAGTCTCTAATTGTCTTTTGCCAAAATATGATGTGCATACAGCTGGTGACTCGGTTGTTGAGCTTCACAGTTGCAGATGCAAGAAAAACCTGCTGACACCATATGCATATATATATATATATATATATAAGACCTCTCTTTCCAACTCTCACTCATGCCATGTGTCTGGTGTGTTTGCATTGTGCTACAAGCCTGTGCTGAATCGCACTGCTGGCTCTTTGAACAAAGGATCACCTGGCCTGTAAGCTGAGATCCTTGTCACACGCATGGCATTGTGGGCATGCATGTCTCTGCATATAGCAAGATTGACTCCAGTCTATGTTGCTGTGGCGCTCATAGTCGGCTTGTCATATTTGGCTTGTGATGCAGGACAACATGTACTGGCTTGGGTTGTTGACGCATCTGCAGCGAGATGATGTCCCAGGAAAGAGAGTGGAGGTGTTGAGAGACTTGGTGGCCATGTATGAGGCTGCCACAGCAGATGACATCTACGAAGCCCTGCAGTGCTTCAACCTAGATGACAACAATGTCTTCACATGCATTGGCGTCAGTGGCAAGCAGCCACCGGTGCTGGCGCCTTTTGAGATCCAGAACGCAGGCAACTTGCAGTCAAAACATGGCAGCAACGGAAGTATGCGGGCCTCAAGTGGCAACAGCAAAGGCAACAAGCCAGCTCTGAACCCACGGGAGTCGGCAAATGCTGTCATGAATGCGTTGAAGGCTGCAGCACAGAGCGGTCAGCTGGCCAACTACATCCAGGGTGGAGATGACAAGAGCAGGTGACAGCAGGGGATGGGACCCATCATCTAGACTAGCAAAATGTAGTGGCAGGAGCAAGATCGCACAGACAGAACTATACACTACCTAGGCTGTGCTTTTCACCATTAGACGCAACGATCAACAGTTGTTACAAAGTGATTTCATAGAGGTGTTCAGTGTGTTGTGGTTTGCCTTTGCAACTCTTTTGTGTTGTGTCCCTCACACGCTTGAATTGCCTGGTTTTGGACCAGTTTAAAACTACAACAAAATTTGCAGATCTGAGGCACGCAAACGATTGACTGATGACCATACATACAGCATTATGTCTGGCAGCTGTCTTTGCTGAATTGCGCTGCCAAGGCATAACAGCAATGAACTGCACAGTCTTCTTCTAAGGTGGCATGGAGTCAAATCTATTTGTTATTATTTGTTCAGTGGCTTTTTGCTGAGTTGCATCTCAATCATTGAGACTCAACATGTACGCATGTCGGTTTGCACCACGTTCCTGCAGTATCCTCAGCTTGTCGACTTATGGAACCCTCAGGCTACCTGTTCGTCTGACAACACTACAGGTAGACGCCAAGAATGCCTGCTGCCACCAGCAACACACACTTGCTGCCTGTTTGACTGCACATTTCCTGACAAGAGTACTGGACATAGCTCAAAGCAGATCGTTTACAAATGATCTATAAAAATACAACATCCAGCCCAAGTTCACAGACTGTTGAAATGTTGGGATCTGTGTGGTGACACTGCATCAAGGCTCACATATTGCAAACTGAGGCAGCACCCTTTCAGCATAGGGCCTGTCACAAGCTGCACCGCACTCAGCAAAAGTATGGGCCTGATGTTCCCCTCAATATCATACAATGCTGTGTTCATGTCATGAGGACAACACCTTTCTTGTGACAAAAACAGTAAAAAGGTGAAGCACTTAATAAGCAGTACCTGACAACAGGCTGAAAGAAATGGTAAAGCTAGGCCCAGTTATTTGGGGGTCCCCTTGCAGTTGCCTGCAATGCTGATCAGTGCGGTCGCGAAGCAATAGCTTCCCTCTTTTGGTAGTCCATGATACGCTTCACCAAGTCTTCCTTCTTGCCCTTTGTAGATTGACCCTTATCCTTCAGCAAGTCCTGCAACATAACGCCATCTCTGCGCTCAGGCATGGGCAGAAGTGCAGCTGTCTCGGCAGATGGCTGAAGAAAAATAACCATGCATGTCTCTAGTATTGCATCAAAGTCTTGAGTGCATTGAAAAAGATATAGTGACATGCCGTCATGCACTGCTTGGACCATGCAGAGAGCTGCTGGGGTGCACCTACCATCAAAGCCTTGTTGGTCTTTCCCTGCAGCTCTTGAAGGGTATATTTCTCACCCTTGGCACCTCTGCTGCTGCCAACATCACCATCTAGAGGCAGATAGAAAAATGTGAGAGACTAGGTATCTGTTAGGGAGGAGCTCCAGGTACGCAGGCTGGAGTCAACATGGTTCATGGTTTCTCAGCTAAGCCTGTAGAAGTTATTAGCCTGAAGGGTTTACCTGCTGTTGTTGCCTGTGCATTGTGTCTTTTGCTGCTGGGCACACCCTCTGCTCCTTCTGCTGCTGGTCTGCATTTGCACTGTCGTCAGTTTACAGCAAGAGAGCCTTGCGAAAAGATACAGCTAGCTGCAAATCTATGCACACCTCTTGCTCTTGTCAGCTGCCTTGGCTTTGTCAGCCTTGCCCTTGGGGCCTTCCCTCTTCTGGCTTAACTTCAGTACCCGCAGAAGTACATTTTCGGGGTCTGTGGTGATGACTTGCTCCTCTGGTGCAGCAGTAGGGTGCTGTGCAAGGTATGTCTGAGGTGCTTTGTATAGGCTTTGGCCTGGGACAGTTGCTGTTAAGTTCCCCCTGCGTGCATATCATGCTTGTTGAGAGCATTCATCATGACAGAATACGTCGCTTACATTTGATGTCAGACATAAGCGATACACGAGCAGTTTCGCGAGCGACAGAGGTAGGGGGGGTGCAACTCACCTGGAAGGAAGGTTCTCTAGAAAAGTTGGCATGAGATGCACAACCTCAAGGCTTACACAGATGCACAGCAACAACGACAACGACAAATTTCTGCCAGTGGTTGTAGTTTGTGTCAAAGTTTGCAGCTGTCGACATCAAAACTGTCTTTGCTCCTTCGTCTATCACCAGCACGAACGTCCTTCGCAAGTCGCGAAGGGTCTCCGGACCGGGCGTACCCACACACAACCGCTGTTGTTGTCTGCGTGTCATGACCGAGAAGCGGCTTTACGTCGCTTTCTGTCACCCAGACCTAGGCTTGGGAGGTGATCACTGATCTGTGCTTGCGCGCGCAGTTTGTAACCTTGACCGCATCATCAATCTCAGATTCATGATGTGTAGGAGCCGAGCGATTGATTGTGGATGCAGCTGTTGAGGTCGCTGAACGGGGACACAACGTAAGCTGATCTTGTCCTGTGTACGCCTCCAGCTTTTGCTGAGGTTGCCAACATTTACATGACTATAGGTTCACGTATATACAGCATATCACGACGTGAATCGCTGCTTCCCGGAAACAGTCAGCGGCGCCTTCCCGGTCATCCAAGCTGGCAACTGGTTCCCCAGGAGCTTTAACAACCGCTTGCATGCCTTCTGTGCATATGTGCGCTGCACTTTAGCAGCTATCTGGCTTGCTTGGTGTGCTTACAGGTGATAAACTCAGAGACATGGCTCAAGTATCACTCTGGTTCTGTAGACAGGCTGCTTTAGCAACTGTTGAAAGCAGAAAACCACCATTCATGGCTACTGCTTGCCTGCAGGCAGCACAAGCAATACGATGTGATCATTGTAGACCAAGTCTCCATTGTGATACCAGTGTTGCAGCTGCTCACAAGAAGTAAGGTCCGCGTTTACTCCATGCTGTTTGCATATCATTGTGCTCATGTGGCCAACACTGAGGGCACAATGTAAACGGCATCACGCACTGTCGCTGCTGACTGCAGGTATTATTTTACTGTCACTTCCCTGATCTTCTGTTAGCACAGAGAAGATCTCGTGCACATAGCGCATATCGTGCTCCTTTAGACTATGCTGAGCAGGCCACCACCGGCATGGCAGACAGGCTGCTTGTCAACAGCCACTATACTCAAGGTTTGTATAAGCTCATGTTGCCTTGCGTGTGGTTTTATGCCTGCTACCATGCCGTGCACTGCTGCATGCTTGCCGTTGCAATCAGGAGGCTGAGATATACATTAGGAATGGCAGTAAAACCCATAGGACCTTGTGCCAGAGGCATCAACCACATGTTGCTCAGTAGTCTCAGAAAGCTCTAGAACAATTTCAGCATGCTGAAGCTATTTAAGCATCCATCGTCTGCCTGCTGCAGGCATATTTGCACAGACTTTCACACGACTGCATGCTCGTGGCGTGGTCCCTCAAGTGCTGTACCCTGCTGTCCAGCTGCCATCTGATGAAGGCCTCCGAGCTTTATGCATACAATGGCAGAGTGAGGTGTCACTTGAGCTAGGCACTTTCATGCGATCTGGCCCACTCTTTGTGTCCATCAACCGCTTTGAGCGCAAGAAGGTCAGCTCCACTGTCATCCAGCATCTGGTGCAGTCATGTGCTGTGCAGTACACAATTAGCTGGCTGCTAGTAGCTATCAAGCTTGTCATTCATGCAGACAGAGGCGTTTGCATGCTGGACTTGATGTGTTGTCACTGCTGTAATTGCTCAATGCCTGTACCACCAGGCCTGCCACAACTAAGACCCATGCAGCTGCAAGTCCACCCAGCAAATGTGCAGGGCTTGCCTCTAGCTGTGAAGGCACTGCATGAGCTGAAGAGGCAAGGTCATCTAGGGGCCTCTTTAGCCCGTCTGGTGGTGGCCGGGGGGTACGACAAAAGGCTGGCAGAGAACCGAGAGCACTTCAAGGAAGTGCAGCATTTGGTCACTGACTTGCACATGGAGGATGAGGTCTGTCTGTTCGCAGTCATCATCAACAGTGGCTGCACTTGGTGCCACCCTTAGTGCACATGCTTGTATGTCTTATGGCTGTCAAGCATCTGTGTGTAGAGCTGCCGTTGTCTGCCACAGCAAGCTAGCTCTGCTGGCGTGTGTTGTTTCTGTGACGGCAGGCCTTCTGCTGCTGCTGCTGCTGCTGCTGCTGCTGCTGTTCACTCGGCAACTTGACTGCCTTAGAAAATCTTTACAGGGTGCTTGCCTTGCAGCTCTGCCTTGCATACGCAGACAGTTGCAACTTACCCGCCACTTGAGTGAGTACAGGGTTGCATTGGCTGCTCATGGCAGCAAGTCAGACAGCTGTGTTGACACATCAGCAAAGTAGAGTTTGCGTATGCCAGGTGTATCTGCTGCCATCTTTTACTGATGGACAGCGTGCAGCGCTACTGACAGCCTGTGTGGGGGTGCTGTACACACCACAGCACGAGCACTTTGGCATTGTGCCTTTAGAGGCTATGGCGTCAGGCAGGCCAGTCATTGCCTGTAATAGTGGAGGCCCAACAGAGAGTGTGCTGCCTGGAGTGACAGGTTTCTTATGCGGTCCATCGCCCAGCCAATTTGCAGATGCAATGGGAAAACTATTGGTGAGTGAATGCCTGAAGTCCTACAGGGTTTTGCATTGACCGCACAAACTGCAGCAGCATGTGCAGCCCTGATTATCCCATGCATCAGGGCATCCTTCTGGAATGCCTGCAAAAGCAAAAGCAGTCTGGAACTTTTAGTGACTCTTTCATGCCATGTGACAGGATCATGATTTGGCAAAAAGGATGGGTGGTGCAGCCAGGGTGCATGTGAAGCAAAACTTTTCACGGCAGGTGTTTGGGCAGCAGCTGCTTGGCATCTTAGCAAATATGACCTCTGCCACAGCTTGAAATGCACATCCAATCATAGGGTCAGATCTTACTGTTCTACTGCATTTTGAGTGTGTGAGGCTGCTCTAGGAGTAGCCAGCCAACTGGCAAAGCTTTGCAAACCTTGGTGCGTGAGCTAAGTGATTGCAGCTGCAAGCATTTGACAGAACTTCAGGCAAGCATTTCACATGTCCATGCTGCGTCATGCGGATGGCCACTGAGATGCCATGTCAAGTTTATTGTTAAATGGTCAAAACAACACGTCAAATTTCGATCTGGAAAATATATCAAAGTCAGCACAGTGTTCAAGCAGACTGCCAGCCTTAGTGCCGCCAAGAAAACCATGGTGTCGTCAGCGGCACAACAGAGGACCTATATAGGAACGGTCGTGGAAACCCAAAAACAGTGACTTGACCAACGCGGGACTCGAACCCGCAACCTTCAGATTAGAAGTCTGACGCGCTATCCATTGCGCCAGCCGGTCTGGTCTGCTAGTTGCGACGTTTGTGCTGCCTTTGCACACACGGTCATATGTGTCAACCAGCTGAATAAAGCCATATAACCACCTTCTTCACTGCTATGTTCATATCCTAGCGTGTTAATGCCTGAGTCCTGACAGCAATGCACTGAAGTCTACATCTGCAGCATAGCCCAAGTTGCAATACATGACATTATGATGATCAGTGCGCAATTCTCTGTGGAACTACAGTGCTGATGCAAGGTCATCTGAACCTTGAACATGCAATAGTGTCCACTTGTCCTGTTGATGTTAAAATTCCGGGGCTTACCTAAAGATCTCTTGCAGCAGTTTTTGCTGTCAGCAAGTCTAGCAAGATTGAAATGCGTCAAGATGCAAGATTGTAATCATGGCCTACCTGCAAGGTAAATCACAGTGTCTATGGCACAGGATGTAGGCGCTCAATTTGTCAATTCCTTGGCAGCTTTGGGAGCCTGTCCTTGGATGCACAGACTGTTATTTCCAGCTTGGGATGCTCTCTTCTGCAAGAGGCTCCACAAACCTGATACAACATGGTGTATGAGCCCTGTATACCCAAGCACGTTTCATGGACGCAGCCAGAAGCAGTTCATTCATTCTGATGTATCTAGATATGTATGTAGATATGTATGTATGTAGATACATCAGGCTTGAAACACATGGGAACCAGAAATAACATGCAGAGTCCTCCAGCCTTACTGTTGGTGTTGTGTGCCAAACTCGCAAAGCTCGCGATAGCATCTGTCCCAACTCAGATCAACTCAAATGTCATCAACACTGCATCTTCCCCTTCCTGCACCTGACACCGAGGCAGGACCGAGCAAACGCTAACCACCAGAGAGGGAGCAGGAAGGGGCTAGCCATCTTGGTGATTACAAGCACTCTCCATTATGACGCAGAGCCTTTTCATTGTGGCTACCATTCATTTGCTGTCTGCTCAGCCCTGAGGCTACTGAAGTGACTGCAACAGAGACTGCAAAAAGTTTTAGGCGAACGTGCAAACAAAAACTTTGCACGTTTGAAATTGACTATTTTACAAAAAATGCTAGGAGTCGTGGGCACTGAGGGAGTACCTCACCGATCGCGTGCAGTTGTTGCTCCCTCTGTCTGTTGTTCGGTGACTCAACTTACCGTCAACAACAGCCTTTCACCATTTGCCACAAGATGCTCAATAAGCAGGCCAAGACATGCTACGCTGCCACATCTCCTTCTCGTGTCCTTCTTGCCTCCGCCACTCTGGCACTGAAAGCAGACGAGGGATTTGAAGAACAAGCCAAACAAGAACAACAGCACAAACACTGAGTGCTCTCCTGTCAGCAGCGACCAGAGGTGTTGTGCAGAGCGCAGGTAAAGCTTGTCACACTTGCTGCTGTATTCAGCTCCTACCTTGAATGCACATGTACCTGCACTCTCACCTCCTGTTGTTGGGAGTATCTCTCTCTCTCATGCTATGCAATATTGTGCCTTGAAGGCTGCTCAACAGCTGGGTTGTAGTGGCCAGAAAGCATGGTGTCAAGAGCCATGATATAGTTCACTGGGTGCGACGCAAGGTTGGCAGCCATATTTCAGTTTGGCGTTGGCGATCAGACGGTTCTTTGGGTTGTGCAACACCCTGTATTTATTGCTTTCATGCAATTGTTAGGTTTGACTTGAAGGTCCACTGTTCACAAGCAGACGGCTCATGGTTTATTGGAAGGCTCACAGACCAGCATGCCCCATTGTCTATGCTGACATCCGGTCAAAAAAGACAGCTTGCGGGGTCCAAAGCTGTACACGGTCTGTCTGTGCAACAAGGATAGCATCACTGCCTCCAGATGTACTGCACTGTAAAATGTTCATCACGCAACAAATTTGTGGCGTACACATCAAAGGCTGCTGCAGCATGCATGCCATATGGTGAGACGCAGGTGGTGGTATGACAACAACAAATTTCCCCGTGGATGCTGGCATGACAAGTAGATGAGAACTGGCATGTCTCCAGCAATGATGAAAGACAGGTTCCTGTGATTTGGCCGGTAGCATACACATCACAATGCACACATCACCCTAGAAGTTGCATGATGTATTGTCCTGTCCAAATTGCACAACCATGTCCATATGGTGCATCATGTTATGTAACACAAGTGTTGCAACTGCTGAGTGACCAATTCGTGCACTGTGTTGCTTACAGGCCATGCCCACAGAACAATCGTTGGAACACCCAGTGCCCATACTCTGACCAGGCCCCTATTGTCGACATACAATTGTATTGCAATGTACTGCGCTGCAGAAGTCGTTCATGCAATTACGCAGAAGATAAGCTGGCATGCTCAAAGGCCTGGTCTTTGAGAATGAGCTCAGCGTTACAAGTATCTGCATTGGTCTGAAGTTCACATACTGAACTGAAGCTGAAGCTATTCAACTTCTGATTTGCCTCTCCCGTCCAGATTCCTTGACATTTCCCGGGGTCAAGAAAGCTGAAGCTGCCGCTCAACAGAGCTTACAATGGGTCAGCAGATGGTTGCTAGTCTCGTCTTTTCGGCCATGATCAGCGATACCGGCTTCGCTCACGTTCAGGCTTCCCGACCGCTTGTTACTGGCAGATTTTAAGGAGTTGTTGAGACGTTAAGGACCTAATCGTCCTCGAAGCGGGGCCACATCGCGTTATAAAGTCTGTAAGAAAGCCCTATGAGTGCGGCATCCGAACCAAAGGCCCAGAAAGATCGAATCAGAGACTTAGAAGCACAACTAGAGTACACTCACACTCACTATCAAAAACTTCTTGAACAGGTGTGCCTGGACAGCTGCTGGTATGTCGACTGCACAAAAGAAGCCCACAGTCACCCAGCATAAGCAAATGCAGTGTTGTAGCAACGCAAGCAATATGCATCTACCTCACAAGCCTTCACCTTGGCAGCAGCCTACCCAAAGCAACGTCGAAGTTGTTTGCTACATCCCTTGCTGTAGCCACAGTCACAGCGGTGGCCGGTCACTGCCAACAACTGATACATGTGCAGGTGGATGGGGCAGCACTGCTGTCAGAGGTTGAGCATGTGCCGAATACTCGACCATCCAGCCGGCATGAGGCTTCTAGCTCCTCAGAGCCTCAGGTAGCATACACACATTGTCGTTCACTGCATCATACAGTGCTGCAACTCCTGCTGCCACATGACACGGGAGCACCACTATTGCCGTCCAACATCATACACAGCCTGCAATTTTGGGAGATTAAGACTTTGCACAAAGCACCACACTCTGCAATTTTGGGATTTTGAGAGTTTGCACAAAGCACCACACTCGTTTGCTGCAAGTTGTGCAATTGTAGCAGCTGCCATCACATGCTTGCAGTGCAAGGTCCCTTCCAGCCAACAGTCTGCACTGAATGTTGCTGCTGCTTGAACCTGCACTCCTGTATGGGTGCAGAAGCCACACACACCATCACAGCCTCCAGCAGCAGTCCCAAGCGCTGCCCCAGTGGAGAAGTACCACAGCATCATACACACACCCAGCATGCCCTTTGCCAACCACCAGCTGAATCAGGAGCGCCAGTTGCATCTGCTGCAGTCTCAGCTGGATGGGCACAAGCTCAGAGCCGATGAGTTTGAGCGGCTGTCTGAGCGCCTAACTGCAGACTTGGACAATGTGAAGGAGCGACACTCTGCTGCAGGGCACCGCCAGTTCCAGGTGACTCTCACAGCCGAAATCGTGGAGAAGCAGTCTTGGCCGTGAACTGTGGCCATGTCTCTGCATAAAGCGTCTAGAGGCAGCTAGTAGCCATCAGCAGAGGCTGTGTGGCATTGCTGTAACATAGTTGGGCATCTGCTCATTTATGTTACAGCCACTTTTGCTGACTACTGTGTGTACAATCAGCTTTTGCATTGCAGTCATGGTTGCACAACAATGTACGTGTGACTGTGCATGGATGAGGATGTGACAGTGCATGTGCAAAGATGTGAGCGCGCATTGTTATAAGAATTCGCTGTGCATGTTGGTGGTAAGCCTTGACTGCTTGGTATGGGACAGGCAGTAAGGAAGCTGGATGCAGAGATTGCTCAGCTGAAGGCAAGCATGGCTGCAGCTGAGCAGACAGGCAGTGTCCACAGTGAGGAGACCAAGGCAACACATGATAAACAAGTGGCTGCCATGAAGCTGGCCAATGACATGCTGCAGCAGCAGCTAGCTCGCATGGCTGAGTCTGTGCCGGCCATGCTCAGGTGGGGCACATCTACTTAGGAACTGTTTCGGTGTGACATGCGTCTCAGCATATGCCACTTTCTGAGTGTTGGGCATTACGCAGCCCCACTTGCGAAACACAGTACAGCCTAGTGCGCCGCTGTGATCCCAGCATACAGACTGCTGTCTCAAACCAAAGCTGCTGAATCAGGCGGAGCACCACCGCTGCATGCCTCAACAACTTGTCTGTAGCTTCCAAATGGAGTATGCCTGGAGAGACTGAGATGGCCCCTCTGCACGCAAAGATGCCAAATCCATTGCAGCATGCATGCTGTCTAGCTGGCCCCAGGCAAATGAAGCATGCGGGTGGGAAGAATGCTGACACTGGTGTAGGGCCCAGTCAGAGCAGGTAGGTCAGCAGCAGGAGGCTGGCATGGCAATTGAGGACAGGGTGCAAGCGGCAGTAGATCAGCATGTCACGGCAGCCTGTGCTGGCCATGCACAAGAGCTGGAGGCTGTGCGCCAACAGCTGCAGCAGACTCTGGACAGACGGGCACAGGTCTGACCTTGCTGACGCCCCAAGTCTTTGGCTGGGCTGCTTACCTCTATTCTAGCGCTCTGACCAACAGCTATATGAAGTTGTGCCGCATGGTGGCAGTCTTCACTTTTATTCGTGTCTGAGTTCATCAGCAGAAATGGGCACTGTAAGCTGTGTTTGGTCCTGGAGAGGTGTCTGCACCCTTGAGACTGCTTCCTACAGCATAGGGCGCTTCTCTGCAGGCCTGAAGCTGGCCTGGCTTCTATTTATCATTGAGATGATTAGACTGCATGTGAAACACGTGTGTTGAACAATGTCCGCCATGGTCCAGTCTGTAATCCACCCTTGTAAGCTCTGCCATTTTGGGCCTAAGTCGCTGTGTGATGAGATCCTACAATGGCCTGCAGCAGCAAGATGCTGCCTTGCTGCTGACCAAAATTTGGTTTATCATGCAGGAAGCAGAGGCCTCCAGCTCAGCACATGCAGCCAGCAAGGCAGCCCAGCAAAGACACATTGTGCAGCTGCAGGCAAGCCTCCTTCGCCTCATATCATGGCATGATTGTTGCTGACCCTTCAGGGCTGCTTGCTTAGGAGCCTGACAATTGCATGCCATGTAGAATCAGATACAGACTGAGAGCAAGGTATTAGTGGTATGACTAATAGCCATCCAAGCAACACATGCACGGCGAGCTGCATGATCATGAGGTCTCATACCAATCAAGAGCCGAGGCGTTTGATGCAGGATGAAGTGAGTCAGCAGTACATGTACATTGAGAGATTAGAGTCTGTGTTGGGCAGTATGCAGCGTCAGGCCTGCAGCAGTCAGATGAGGGCAGATCTGCAGCTGCTGCACCTCAGCAAGCCCTTGCCAGGGGAGGGGCAGCGTGCAGCAGCCCTGAAAGCACGCTCTGCGATTGCAGCCCGATGCCAGCAGGGCTTCCAGGTCAGCTTCTGCTTGCTCTCAAACATGACTCACCAAGTTGCTTAGTAGTCATTGCTGCCAGGGGCTGACTCATGACTCTTGGCCTGCTGTACCTAAATGTGCAGTTGTAGACTTGAGCCCTGTCTTTACTCTGTATTTTCTGGCCACATAACATTCTTTTCTTCTTCTGGTTTATATATGCTTGTCTGCTGACCATGAACAGGGGGCTGATGCAGCAGGGGGGCAAGCACCAACCAGCCCTCGCCCCTTCACAGCTCCAGTGGGCTCTTCAGCTTCCCCTCTGCACCGCCTGGCCACATTACCTCATCTGCTGAGTCAGCCATCTGAGATGCCTGCCAGCTGGAACACCCCGCCTACCCCCTCCTCGACCCAGCCCAAGTCCCCTGCTGCTGTAGAGGAGGCTGCCCCTTGGCACAAGTTGGCACAGCAGGAAGCAGCCATGCAGGATTTGCAGGCTAAGCAGGCTCAGCAGGAGCAGCTCATCCAAGGCCTGCACACTGATGTTGCAAGGTATGCGCAACATTGCATGGCAATTAGATCTGACCCAAGCAGCTGTGGATATGTGCATAAAATTTCCATTTGTCCATTTTGCTTAGTTGAATGTGACGTCTCAGACAGGCCATCGGCATACGCTGAGTGCTGTTGCTTTGCTGAGTCTTGAGGGCAACAAAGCACAGTACAGGTTGTGCTGGCGCAAGGCACGGCTCCATCTACAGCCTTGCAGGTCTATCATTTGTACACATGAATATGCCCTGTTTTCAAGATCATGGCTCTGCCTAACAATGCTCAAGCAGCCCAGATACCTCTGCACGCATAGGTACAAGGCAGCCATGCAAGAGGCACAGACCAAGAGCCGCAGCCTGGCAGTAGCCATGCAGTCTTTGCAGCGCAAGCAAGCACAGTGGCCAGCCATGCCTAGTGCGCAGTCTGACAACCAGTCTCAGCCTATGCAGCAGGCTCGTACTCTGCTGAAGTCAGCCATGAAGCAGCAGCCCATGGCTGGCCCAGGCAGAGAAGCAGTTGACAGGCTGCGGCCCATGACAGCATCCAGTGTGATGCAAGCCAAGCTGGGTGCTCCTGCATCAATTCTCGCAAGACCTGGCTCTGCTCTGAGCAGGTATATATTCCATGTATGTTACAGATTCAGTCATTACTAATAAGATGCATATGTTGCTGCAATGTCTGTTACTGGTTGATGATGCTTGCTGACTACACAGTGATTAATGTTGATCGTGGTAGATATCAGAGGTGGTGAGATTGACTCTGACTTTGTTTACAGGTCTACTGGCAGCATTGGCAGCCTGCGACTTGGGGGCCAGCAAGTTGCCAGGCGTCCTGTGTCAGCCAAGGTCAAAGAGTTTGATGCAATCAACGCTCTGTTGTCCTGACAGAGGTGTACTTGCTTGTCTTGTGTGTACAATACTACTAGGAGCGAGTGTGGAGAGCACAACTCAAAAACAGGATTGCCCCTTGTTACACTGTTTCTGTGCGGACTGCTGTGCAAATTTGGTGGCCACCTGTAGGTATTCGGATTGTTTTGGCTTGTACTGAAGATGTAAGCATGTACAAAAGTTGCGATAGGAAGTACAGCGCTCTGAACAGATAGTGGGCACCTATCACCCAAACATGCATGCTGAACAGCGATGGTCTGCATGGCAACAACAGCCCATCACAAGCAACAACCAGAGTATACACAGTACATTGCACCTTGGACATGCTGCCTCAAATATACAGATGTGGACCATCATGACAGGAGCTCCATACACTCACTTACTACTAGAAACAACACACAAACGCAGCGTTGGTGCTGCAATGCCACACTGACTCTTGAGGCAGCTCTGCGCATTTGGATCCTCATGACAAAATCATCAACCAAGTTGCAACCCTGGTTCAGCCCATCAAATGCCTGTTATAAAGAGGTGTATAAGCTGAAGACAGATCAGAAGGTGCAATCAACTCTTCCTCGAGGAGGGTTTTTGTTACGCTGAAAACCCTGCCAAACTAAATTCTAACCCATACTCAGACACCAGCACCAGTGGTAGATATTGCTCCAGAGGCTGCTGGGTCTTTGTAGAACTGAGGCTGCCCAATAGAAGACCTGAGCCTGTTCCATTGCTTCCCTTGGGGGTCAACCTGCAACAGGCCGACATGACAGATCAATCCATAGTCCTGCACACGGGTTTTGGCAGCTGCTTCTAGGGTTTTGGCAGCTGCTTTTAGGGTAGCACCGGAGGGTTACAGACCAAGGCAATGGCCATGACATGCTATGCACCTCTCATATCAGACCAGCAACAAAACAGCGCAAAAAAAATCATATGCTGCTGACTAAAAGATACATCCCTGGCACAGCTGCGATGTCCATGAGCCGCCATACAGGCTAGGACAAGACGGTCAACATCAGAACAAGTAACACAAAGGTGAAGGGTGGTTCCAGAGGAGCATGCAAGCCTGCACCTTAACATCGCGAGTAAAAAGCATGAGTACACTTGTGAGTCATGCAATGTGTATACAACACCTGCAAGCATGTCATGATCTTTTGCAAGTGCAAATGGACACGTAGCTTACTCTTCTAGGAGCCTGAATGACCACGGGAATGGGCAAGATGACGTAATGGGTGTTGACCAGACCCACAGTGACCCCTGTGAAGCCGGCAAAGGCAGCATGCACAGCATTGTGTGCCAAGATCTTGCAGTAGATGCGGTCATTGGATGTGGTTGGAATAGAGCGTATGAGGTAGGAAGGGTCGATGTACTTCACGTCTGCTTCCTTGAAGCGCTTTTTGATCTCGGACTTCAGCCAGGGTCCCACATCTTTCAGAATGGGGTTGCCACTGAGGTCTGTCTGGACGTCACCTGACATCAAGATTTCCTGCAGGCATATGCGAGTGCTCAATAATTGACCAATGTGTGTCATGACAGGTAAGCAAGCTGATGTGGCCTCTGCATGCTCATGCACATTGCATCACCAAGCTGCTCTGTAACATCCCCTTACACTTGGCACCCAAGCATAATAATGCAATGGGCAATTGCACAAGCAGCATTACAGTAAAGTAAAGCAAATACAAGCTGACACAAACTGGAAAGACAGGGCACTTCATGAACTTCATGTTTGCAGAGTTTTCGTACAACATATATACAGTCCCATGACATCAACAGGAAGTGATGATAACCAGAGAGGCAAGTATAAGCGTGAACCAGGTAACAATGGCAAGTACAAATGTGAACCAGGTAACAATGGCAAGTATAAGCGTGAACCAGGTAACACGGCAAGTATAATCGTGAACCAGATAAAAATGGCAAGTATAAACATGAACCAGGTAACACCGAAAACACAAAAGTTTAGTGCGGCAGTCACCTGGCCAGCACCCTCAGCTACACAGATGACGCAGTGGCCCTTGTTGGCCAGCAGTGTTTCAATGTATGCCATCAGGCCATGCCCCCCATCCAGGTTGAAGTTCACCTCTGGGATGAGGCAAATGTCCACCACGCCTGCAAGTGCACAATGCATGCATGTTGCCTGGCTGCTGCTGCTTCATGTGACCGGTGTGCAATTTGCTTGGTATGGCTGGGAGACTGCTTCTGTGTTACTTGTTCCAGCTGTAGACTGGTTGCTTCACAACTTGACAATATTGTGATTGTATGACAAGCTTGCATCGAGCAATGCCTTGACAGCTTGTAGATGACAAACAGACAGACAGATGACAAAGATGAGGCAGACTGTCAGCGACAACAGAAGCAGCATAAGGGGCAGCAGCAGCAGCAGCAGCAGCAGCAGCAGCAGCAGCAGCAGCAGCAGCAGCAGCAGAAGAAGAAGAAGAGGAGGGAAGAAGATGTGGCAGGTTACCTGAGGCCATGGAGGCTTGCATGGCAATGAAGCCGGAGGAGCGGCCCATGAGCTTGACCAGGCCGATGCCCTGGTCCGCAGAGATGGCCTCCACCTTGGCCGCCAGCAGCGCTGTCTGAGCCTCCTCCACTGCTGTGTCAAACCCAAAGCACTTGTCTATCTGCACACATTTTTCATTCTTTTCAATTTATAACTTACAGTTTGGGGTAGCAACTGCTGTGTCAAACCCAAAGCACTTGTCTATCTGCACACACACATGCAGTCCTTTCACCATCACAGTGCTGATGCAGGTTGCTGTTGTGTGAAGCAGCAACCCGGGGTCTGCAGCAGCTGACACATCTATGGTGACATCATCAGTTTGCTGAGAAACTGCTGGTTGTTGCTATCTGGATTGCATGAAGCTGTTTCTGATGATCACTCCACCGTCATAGCTGTCTCATGGCAGAACAGCTGAAAAAGATGTCTACCATACAGACACCTGGTTCAGGGGGCAAGTCTGTGTGTGTGTGTGCAAAGAGCAAGAACAGGCCAGGCTCTGCCAGGACCAACTACCAAGCATAGTTTCACCACCAGTACACTGGCTTGAGTGTAATAAGGTTGGCGCAAACCAATCAACACTTCGATGTCTTGGGTGCAGCAGGCAGCAACGATGCAGCTGTTATAGCTGTGGAGTGGTGACTCACCACCAGGATGTCATTGTCAATGGACTTGGGGACACCCACAATGTTGCAGACCACGCCGTCCTTCTCACACTGGGCTTGGATGGCTGCTGCTCCAGCATTGCCGCCGTTGCCACCCACTACAAACACCATGTCTATGCCCCACATGTCTATTCGCTTCACAATCTCCCTGCAGATGTGCATGTATGACTGTTATCAACAGCTCACATGGTCTGAAGTACAGCCTGTTGATGCGCTTGTGCTTTAACACAGCACGCCGAGTACCAGGCAGTTTGTGTACATGGACAAATAAGCATCAAAAGTCTGATTTTGAGTTGGAGGAAGGACTGCTGAGACAGCAGGCTGGCATTTCTGGGTGGATGCAGACTGCAGCAAGAGTGACTGCAAGCAGCTGATGAATCCATTGGACAGGCTGTCATTGCAGCATGCACCATGACACATTTGACCAGCAGCAGCAGCAGGAAGGGGAGGGGTGGGGTATGCAGATGAAGCAAAAGAAGAAGACACATCTAGGCAAAGCAGATGAAAAGGAACAGATAGCAGACGTGATGTAGCATGCTTACTTGATGTCTGCCCCGCCTCGGCTGGTCCCAAGAATGGTGCCGCCCTGCAACTGTATGCCTTCCACAGCTTTGCTGTTCAGGACTACCGGCTTCTGCTTGCGGTTGTAGAAACCCTTGTAGCCGTACCTAGCCCACAGCATGAAGCACACCATTGACAACAACTCATTGCACATAAGCGTCAGCATGGCTTAGTGTGATGAAGGGCAGCATGAGAGTTGTGGGGCATTGGACACTGTGTGCAGATGGAAAATAGGTGTACAGTAGCAGCCATGCAACATGCTGATAAGTGCCTTGTGCCAGCACCTGGCCAGATCCATCCCAAGTCATGCTGCAGCTTTCATGAGCATGGATGAGCAGCTTGTCCAGGAGACAAGTTTGCCATGTGAGATAGAATCTCAGCAAGACCAAGGTGCAAGACATCACTCTAATGTGTACAGCCCTCTGTTTTGCATGTCCTGATGTATGCTGATATAGAATTTATTGAGGTTTGATGTTGGGATGATGTTTGTCTGGCATGGGAGGGTAGGAAGTCTGACCTGATGCCTAAGATGTTGCCATCAGGCACGCCATAGTCTTCCAGTTTGCGTACTAGGCCTTGCACAACATCATTCAGGCCGGGACATAGACCGCCACAGGTTACAATGGCAGCATTGACTGTGGAGGGGTCGTGGTATATGGTCTCACGCGCACCAGCACGGACAGCCCAAGGAGGCAGAGGCACGCACACCTGCACCCCAGACCTCATGTGTATAAGCTGTGCCAAGTGCACATCAACAGTGCAATGTCATGGTCAACATTGCATGTATGACAGCCGCACAACTTTCTGGAGTGACACTGGAATGAAGTGGCAACAAGGACCGTACAATGGCACATTATATCAGGACGCATGACATTGAGCAAGAATGCTGTGCTGATGTAAGCTATTATGGATGTTGACGACCACGGTTGAGTGTTTGGCGCTCAGGTGTGTACCTGATCATCTGCTGCATCCGCCAGCTTTGGCAGAGCCCCATTGCCATTACCTTGAACGGTGGAAAGCTGACCTACTGTCATGCAGGTGGCTCCAGCAGAGTGAGGGGTGGCAAAGCGCATAGACTGCAGAGCTACTCTGTCACCATCAGATGCTGCATCGCCAGAAGACAGTGAGTCTTGAAGTTTGGATTGGCTAGCAAGCACGGAGTTGACGTCAATTGAGCAGTGGGAACCTACCAAAGCCGCCGCCAAAGTTGTCATGTGGCTTGAAGGGGCTGTCCCTGTAGCCGTTGCATCACTCCACAACTCAATGCGGCGCCTTGCAAGCTTAATTCAGTTCGACTGAATGCCACATTACCTTGACTTCAGCTTGTCCTTCAAGTCTGGGCACTCCAGCACATCATCGTCGGATCCTGAGTCACCATAGGGAAGATTTCAGAGTCAGGTGGAAGCATGTCAGCATCTTTGCTAGATGGGTGGTTGCCAAATTCATGGTCCCTGAGCTTGCCAACGGTTACGCGCCGCCATGTGTGCCAAGGTTACCACGACTTGTCATGCATTGCTGGATTGTACACAGAGCAGGACATGAGCTTCAGCAGGTGTAAAAGTCAACCTGCAGATGCACTTCTACAAGCACGGCTCACCTGGAGCCTCTATTGCAAAAGCCGTGTTGGATGAGCCATCGGCAGCCACTCTGATGATTCGCTGACGCTTCAGTGGCTGTTCCTTGCGTTGTCGAACCACAGGCAGTGCAAACTGCCATCTACAAATCCGCGATGGCTGCAGACCTAACGGCTGCGCGTGGGCGATCGGCGAGACAACAGCATGACCTTGAGGAGGCATTGCTGCCGTTGCCCCCAGTCGAGTACTTCTTGGGTGGAGCTGCTGAGGCTGGCGCTTGGTTCTCGCGCATCAAACTCGCCAAATGGACACTTTCTCGTTGACCTTCACAACCTTCAACTGTCGGTTTATTTACCGTTCACCCCTTCACCCTTTCCAAAACCTCTAAGGGTAACCGAATCGACCATAATGAGCCAATCAACATGGCTTTTTTCCGTGGTCAGTCTCTGATTGCTTGCGCAGTGTTGGCTACCATTTACCTACTCAAGTTCAAAGTATTTTTGTTAAAAGAAGACAACACAATGCAAGAGCTGGTCAACGTTTACAATGCAGGCCCGTGTATCCAGTCAATGTGGAGTCCGTCAAAATGAACCATAATGCACACAGCAGCAGCAGCATGCACACCATCATGCCGTCAGTTGCAGTGTAAGAACTCTGCTGAACACTGCTTTGGCAGACCGTTGGCTTTTTGCTGCAGGCATGCATATACTCGAGCTTGAGCGGCCTACAACGTATATACCATTGCTTTCTCAGGCTAAGCCTTGCACACATGTTGATTAGACTTGCATTTTTTTTTGCAAAACAGCAGCAGAATTACAAAGCTAAAAATTTTCAATCGTGTCTAGACTTACCAAAGGTAGAGCTGCCCTGCTGTCAGCTGCAACAAGGTGGACTCATGTATTGGGTCCAATGCCTGGTGTGAATAGTCTGCTGACAAAAGACACATGAGTGCAACATTTTCACCTGAACATAGAAAGACTGGATGCAAAATTGATGAACGCAAGCTAATGCCCCTCAATACTACGAGCCTCTAGCAGGCAAGTTGGCTTCGCCCTGAGGTGCTGGTACCACACAGGGTTGCACATCCCATATATCCTTTGCGTACTCTGCTATCGTCCTGTCTGATGAGAACTTGCCGCTGCCAGCTGTGGACATGATGGACATGCGTGTCCACGTGGCTGTGTCCTTGTATGTCTCGTCCACTTTGGCCTGCATTGCATGCGCCCAATGGTGAGCAATAGAGTAGTCACTCATGAACCTATTATCTTCTGAAGGTGCTTGCTTGAATGTCAGAAGCAGCAAAGTAGAGCTCTTGCTGAAGCAACTGAACCTGCCAGCTTGACCGGAACTCCTACTCCAAGTGACATGTACCCTACAAGCTTCTATAGATCTTGAATATGCAAACACATTCCTGAAAATCTCTACCAAACTGCTGTAACTTTGCTCATCTGGGCCCAATTTGCCAGAATTCTACTAAACTTGCCTTGCTCATAACCTCAGCAATACGTTATCATCTGTTGCAGTGAAAGATTTGTCTGAATTATGATGGCTGAAAAGTACGTGCACAGCCCTATGTACAACTGTTGTTGTGCATCTCTTACGGTGTGCATGTCAACATGCTCAGGAGAGAACATGCATGGTGGTTGTTGGTCAGAGCAGTCATACACAGTCAGGAACATGCTGCTTACCTGTGCTTTGATGTACGATTGGAAGTCATTGGCCAGCAGGTAGTAGTCAGACCCATGTGTGATGCTGTCCAAAACATCGGAAAAGAAGTCTTCGTAGCCAAAAACTCCTTGCCTGATCACGTCCACTGTTGCTTTAAACTCAGGATCCAACTGCAGTCAGTAAAAAGGAAGGCGGTGTTGTTGTATTCACTGGTTTCAGTGGTGTCAAGATTGTGCAGTAATGACCAGACAGTCAGGGTGTAGCTTAGAGAGCACAATTTGCTGCAGGGACTGGCCAATTGCAACATCATGCATCTCTTATTTTGAGCAAAGGGAATACACAGCGCTTACTGAAAACAAGCCAAGGAAATGTATCCTGCTCCAGCTGGCTAGACTATTCCCGCATCATCGAGCGACAATCATCATGGACAAGCAATTTCACTAAGCACCAAAGCTTGGCAGCACCACAGTGGGAGTTTGCCAGTATGTTGCATTGTTCAATGACAAATATGGGTACATAGACAAGCCAGACCCACACTAAACGACAATGCAGCAGGTGCCTGTTGTCAAAAGCTGTGGTAAAAAAAGGCCAGGTTGGTGATTGGTCCTGAGAAGTGGCTTGCCTGCAGAGTGTGGCGCTGGGTCCTGAGCTGAGGCACCTCATCTGCGCTGTGCCCAAAGATGAACATGTTGTCCTGCCCAATCTCCTCAGCAATCTCCACGTTGGCACCGTCCATGGTGCCAATGATGAGGCTGCCATTCATCATGAACTTCATGTTGCCCGTCCCTGAAGCCTCTGTGCCGGCTGTGGATATCTGCTGAGACAGCTCTGTGCCTGCAAGACACATCACAGGTTGTTGGTGAAACCATGTTTTGAGGAGTGTGGTGTGTTGCTCCTTTGCCCTAGTGAACGGATGTGTCTCAACAGGCGCTGAAGGTATTCAGCACACAATGCAGCATTGTGTGTGTACAGCTTTGCAATCAAGAGTGATGCCAGACTAGTGTGCATCAATTCAGTGACATCTGACTCCAGGTTTGAGGCTCAAGCAACCACACTATACAGCCTTGGCAACTGTTTTGGGCACTTCCTTCAGGCACTGGATGCAGTGATAGCCAGGCAGCTAGAACAAGGCAGGCAGGGAGATGCTAACCCGGGATGAGGATCTCTGCCAGAGAGACGTTGTAGTCAGGTACAAAGACCACCTTCAGCAGGTCGCCCACATCAGGGTCGCTGTTCACCTTGCTGCTCACCGCATTCACCATCTTGATGATCTTCTTGGCCCTCTCATACCCAGGAGCTGCCTTACCACCAATCACACACGCCCTAGGCACCATCTGCATTACAGTACAGTCTATGACTTGCTGCCCCCGCCTGACTATCAAAGCAACATGCAAACAGACGCAAGGCATCTGGTAGTTGCAATGAGAGCAAATGGGTATCAGAGAAGTAGCTTTAAAAGCTACGAGTAGAGCTGTCATAACTTGGACAGGGGGGATTCAATGATAGCTGGCATGGACAAAAGCAGAGTTTGCTGCTTGACCATTGATCGAACAATGACAAACAAGCTCAATGGTGGCTACACAGCAGCAGCTGTGCATGTGTGCAAGTAAGCCTGCAGGTAGCTAGCATCCCAATGCTCTCGACTGCACAATTAAGTGCAGCAAGAATGTAGTCAAAACAACAAGTAGCAGAATCAGTCACTCAAACCAAAAACTTCGTGGTTGCCATGACCAAAGGCTATGGGCCAGCTAATACCAAATCACCCAAGTGCATGGATTCCATACACAAATAAACAAAGTGGTCTGAAAGTGTTCACAACGGATTAATACTGCGAGAGCTTTTGGGCAAAAAGCTGGCAGTACTGTACGGCAACGAAAAAAAACTTTGAGCAAACATGGAGGAAGCATACCTTCTTGCGCTCCTCAGGGCTCAAGCTCTTGATGTGCTGGTAGCGGTGCACAATGCTGAGCAGGTTGAGCAGCTGGCGCTTGTACTCATGGATGCGCTTCACCTGGACATCCATCAAGGCCTTGGGGTTCAGGGAGATGCCTGTCAACTCCTGAATCTTCTTCACAGCCTTCTCCTTGGCCTGCAGCTTCATGGTCTGCCACTTGCCCTGGAACTCCTTGTCATCCGCCTTCTTCTTCAGACCCTATCAGCACATCCAGGGTGGAGCAACCATGGCTTGATGTGGCAGTCGCATGCCAGATTCTGGTCCAGTAATGCACCTCTTGCTGCCCTTGGCACAATTTGTGACACCTGTGCTTCCAGCGTAACACAAACCAGAAGAGTGCACAGAAGATGGCGCATGACACTGCAGGTATGCACCTGCGTTGGCAAATCCCCCTGTAGGTTTTGCACATTGAGCCAGGCATGCAGGGTGCTTTGTGCTCTTTGGGCATAAGCACATGGTGCCTGCGCACAGGGCTGCGCATCAACTGTGTCTTCTGGGTACTGCCTCTGTAAGCAAGTTGCACAAATGACTCACCTGAAGCAGGTTGAGATCATTGATCCACTCATCTGTCCCCAGAGTGTTGCTGATGAGCTGGCGGAGGGGTGGGTTGCAGAAGGCCAGCCAGCGGCGAGGGGTCACCCCATTGGTCTTGTTCTGAAACCTCTGGGGCCAGAAGTCGGCGAAGTCCTTGAAGATGGTGTTCTTGATGATTTCACTGTGGATAGCTGCAACTCCATTCACTGAGTGACTGGCCACAATGGCAAGGTAAGCCATCCGCACAAACCTACACACACACAACATATTGTCAGAACCAGGTGCTGCAGACACAGTAGAGCTACTTCCTGGAAAGTCATGTCATTTTGCCTGTAGCTGTCAGCACCAGCAGGTCATTTACAAATGACAGCAATTTGCTGATGTTCATTGCCAACATGATGCCTGATGATGACCTTGCAGAGTGCATGCAAGCAATCATGATCAGGCTGACTCACTTCTCTCCGTTGACTTCTTCAATGATAGACATGCGGGAGATTTTGTCCCAGTCCTCCCCTAGGCGCGCCCGCAGGTCTTGTAGGAAGCGCCAGTTGATGTCGTAGATGATCTGCATGTGGCGAGGCAGCAGCCGCTCCACCAAGCTGACTGGCCACTTCTCCAGGGCCTCTGGCAGCACTGTGTGGTTGGTGAAAGCAAACACCTGCGCACCAGAGTGGCATCAGCTGCTGCACTGCTCGATGCAGCTGGGATGCATGTTGTCTTGTGTCAGAGTGTTGTACCACATGGGGAGTTCCCGCATATTTGTCATAGTATGCAGGTTGTCTTAAGAAGACTATGAGCGCATGCTACCACATGGCACTGAGCTGCAGAAGGTGCCGAATGATCGCAGAGAAGACACACTGAGCACAATCTCATGCTGGGCAGTCATAGACAACACGATCAAGCCTGACTTGTGCCAGATGTTCCAAAGAGCAAACATGGCATGATTGCTTGCACTGGCGCGGCATGCTGCTCAAATGCTAAGAAGTCTTGACAATGATAAGATTTTCAGACAGCATGCTGGCAAGACATGGAATGACCTTAGTGACAATCTCCCATGACTTGGTCCAGCCAATACCATGCTCATCCATGAGCACCCTCATCAGCTCAGGCACCCCAATGGTGGGGTGGGTGTCATTCAACTGGAAGGACACCTTCTCTGGGAAAGCATCTAGG
>JAABUP010001414.1_pt1 | contig 50229 bp, 48 predicted proteins | sample 5559201 | NCBI WGS metagenome assembly JAABUP01 (sample SAMN10711887, study PRJNA513373) | rock metagenome | isolation source: Antarctica rocks | place: Antarctica | reverse complement strand
GCACTTGCCTCTACCCGCCGAAGAACCATGATCTCGTCATTCCAGTGCCCAGGATCGATGCCACGCCGACCGAAACCGCTCCGTCATAAGGAAAGTTGCTACAACTTTTTCAGGTCGAAGTAGTTAGTGACCGCGGTTTTCGCCTCGTGTTTCGCAACAGCGCCCATCCTGGTGATGGCGCCCGGATCTCCAGCGTGTGGGCGAACACCCCCGCCGGCAAGCCTCAGGCGCCGTTCGGCGGCACGGTCAGCACGCCGCGGGGCGCGATCAGCGGCGGGTCGACTCGCCTTTCCTCCGACATCTTCGGCCGACCCTTCGTGATCTACGACTTCGGCCGCGAGGTCGGAGGTAGAATCTCGCTGCGAGCGACGGACGCAACCGGGGCCGCGAAGCTCGGGCTGGCCTTTAGCGAGTCCGCCCAGTTCATGACGACCACGTCCGACTTCAGCGGTGACCCGCGAGGTGTGCCAACCGAGAGCCACTACTTCGACCTGGTCCCGGGCGCGTCCACCGTCGCCGACCCGGTGATTCGCGGCGGCTTTCGCTACCTCATGGTGTTCCTGGCCGCGCCTGGCGCGGCCACGCTGTCAGACCTGCACATGGACTTCACCCCCGACCCGAGCATGGTCAATCCACGGGCATATAAGGGCGCCTTTTTGTCAAGTGACGAGACCCTAAACCGGCTCTGGTACTCCGGGGCCTACACCTCGCAGATGTCGACGATCGACCCGCGCACCGGCCGGCCGTACCCGGCGCAGCCCGGTCCGGTCCGCAACGACGCGGTGGTCGCGGCGGGGGACAGCTTCATCAGCGACGGGGCTAAGCGCGACCGGCTGGACTGGGGTGGTGACAACGTCGTATCCAATCCAGTGTCCTATCTGAGCACGGGCGAGACCAACCCGGCCAAGAACAGCCTTGAGTGGTTCGCCGCTCACCCCAGCCCGCAGGGCCAGGTACCCGGGGTCTTCCTGCCGGCGCCCAACGGCTTCAACTACGGCTGGGGGGAGTACGCCGCCTGGTGGACCCACAACTACTGGACGCACTACCTCTACACCGGCGACAAGGTCTTCTTGGACAAATGGTTCACCGTCATGCAAGGCAACGTTGCCTGGTTTGAGTCTCACGTCGGTGCAGATGGGCTCTGGGACGTGCCGCCCGCGGCCGGCGGCCACTGGGGATACGGCCAGAGCGGCAAGGAGACTTACGACAACTCGGTGTACGTCTACTCACTGACCGCGGCAGCCTCAGTGGCTACCGCTGAGGGTCGGCCTGACCTGGCCAAGACCTACGCCGGCTACGCCAGCCGGACCGCAGCTGCCATCAACGCCCAGCTGTTCGACCCTGCAGCAGGCGCGTACCGGACCATCGCCGGCAGCGCCGCCCACCCGCTGGACGCCAACGCCATCACGGTGGCGGCGGGGATCGCAACCGGCAGCCGGGCCAGCAGCGTGCTGCGCTTCGTCCACAACAACCTCGCCACCAAGCACGGGGATCTCGCCGTCGACACGACCGTCGGGAACAACGTCACCCAAGTCATCAGCCCCTTCCTGGCCGATCAAGAGCTGCTCGCCCATGCGGCCGTTCTGGACGACACCGGCGCGATGGACGTCCTGCGCCGGACGTGGGGGCACATGCTCACCGGAGACAGCACCGGCACGCTGTGGGAGACAGTGTCCCCGTCGGGCGGTCTCGGACTTGCGTCCTACACGAGCATGAGCCACGGCTGGGCTACCGGCCCGACGACGTACCTGACCAACCAGCTGCTCGGCGTTCTGCCCACTGCCGGTGGATTTACCAAGTTCTCGGTCCTGCCCCACCCAGGCGGGGTGAGCTGGGCCGAGGGCCGGATACCTACACCGCACGGTGATATCACCACCATGTGGAAGAACGCAGGCACCCGGCTCGCGCTGGGAGTGCAAGCCCCGACCAACACCAGTTACACAGCCGGCGCGCCGTCCCGGGCGGTCAAGGACGTCACCGTCAACAGCGTCGTTGTCTGGACCAACGGACATGCCACAGCGCCAAACGTCGCCCTGAAGGACGGCTACGTGCAGATCAACGGCCGCACCGGCGCCACCTCGCTGACCGCGACATACGGAGACCAATCATGAGCCCTCGCCACCACGCCCCAACGATGCGCACCGCCCGGGCACTCACCGCGCTCGGCCTGACCCTCGGGTTGACCGGGGCGGCGGTCCCAGTGGCGGTCGCGGCAGCCAAGACATCGGCCGCGGCACCCTCACCAGCAGCCGGCAACCCATGGGTCGACCGGACCTACCGGCCATCCCCGGGACGTTGGCAGGACTACGTCCTGGCACCAGCCAGTCGGCTTGTCGAGCCGATCTCGGTGCTGGCAGCAGACGCCCGCCAGGGCAGTTTCCAAGGCGATCCAAGCGCCGCCCTGCACGCAGATGGCAAGGCCGTCCGCGTCGTCAGCACCGGCGACAGGACGCGCTCGCCGCTCCTGACACTGGATTTCGGCAAAGAGCTCCTCGGCAAACCCGAGTTGACCATCTTGAGGTCGTCCACACCTCGTCCGAAGCTGCACGTGTGCATGTCGGAATCCAAGGACTTCATGGCTAAAAGCGCGACTCAGAACGATGGGCAGGCCACCCACGCACCCGGTTGCGACACCGCCAACATCTGGAACGGCTTCCCGGGCGTGCCCTACACCTACGACAACGACAGCCACGCACTCCCATTGAACGCCGCCACCCTGCCGGGAACGGTTCGCGACCCGCAGCTACGCGGCTTTCGATACCTCACCGTCTTCCTGGATAGTCCCGGCTCAATCGACCTAGACGCCGTCAAGGTCGCCTTCACTGCTGCACCCGACCAGGCGAATCTGCGCAGCTACCCCGGTCACTTCCTGTCCAGCGACAACCAACTCAACAAGATCTGGTACGCAGGCGCCTACACCGTTCAGCTCAATACCGCCGCCGCCGACACAGCAAAGTCCTGGCCGTACACGACCGGGGAGGCTGACCACGCTGACGCCCCCGTCCCGCATGCTGACCCCGCCAAAGAACTCATCTACGACGGCGCTAAGCGGGACCGCATCGTCTGGCAGGGCGACCTCGCCGTGCAAGCCCCGGTCACCTACCTGTCAACCGGCGATGTCAGCGCCGTCGACAACTCCCTGAGCTCGCTGGCCGCCCAGCAACTGCCGGACGGTTTCATGCCCGCGGAAAGCCAGGTGGGTCAGCACAACCGCGATGAGCTACGCACCTACGGCGAGTACGTGACCTGGTTCATCAACAACATGTCCGTGCACTACCTCTACACCGGGGACAAGACCTACCTTGACCGCTGGTACCCCGCGGTCACCAGAGCGATGGAGTGGTTGGAGTCGGTCCGCGCCCAGGATCCGCAGGGCCTCATCGGCTTCGGCTCGGTGAACTCCTGCGGCCACTACGGCTACGGCGACTGCGGCCACGAGACGTACGTCAACGCTCTCTACGTGCGAAACCTTCATCAAACGGCGGACCTGGCCCGGGCCGAGGGCGACACCGGCGCCGGCGCTGCATACGCGGGTCGGGCCGACCAGGTAGCCAAGAACATCAACGATCAACTGTGGGACGACACAACCGGCGCGTACCGGTTGTCCCGTGAAATACCGAGCGCCTACCCGCAGGACGCCAACGCCACTGCGGCGCTCACCGGCGTCGCCAGTCCAGCCCGCTCCGAGCGTTCGTTGCGCTACCTCAAAGCCGCGAGTTGGAGTCAGCTCGGAGCGCTCACGGTTTCTCCCTCGACACCGAACGCGGCCATCAACCCGTTCTATGCGCCGCTGCCATCAGGTTTCGAGGTCGACGCCAGGTTGCAGGCAACGGACCCCACGCAGCTCCAGCAGCAGGCTGGGGTGGAACTGATGAAGACCTTCTGGGGTTGGATGCTGGCCCAGGATCCCGGTAGCACGTTCTGGGAGCACGCTCAGAGCGACGGGACACCCAGCCTCAAACAGTTCTCCAGCCTCGCTCATGGCTGGGCCGCCGGCCCCACCGCAACCCTGACCACGCGCGTCCTAGGAGCCAACCCCACCGGCCCCGGGTTCTCCACCTACGACGTGCGTCCACACCCGGGCGCGCTGAGCTGGGCACAGGGTTCGGTCCCGACCCCGCACGGCACCCTTGAGGTGAACTGGAAGCACGGCAAGAACGGTACGTTCGACATGGACGTTCGGTCCCCGGCTGCAACCAGCGGACGCCTGGCCGTCCCCACCTTCGGCAACGAGGTGCGGGTCGTGCTGGACGGCAAGGACGTCTGGGACGGCACGCGCGGCAGCGCGCACCTGGACGGCGGGTACGTCGTGCTCGACGGTGTCAGGCCGGGCTCGCACACTGTGCGAAGCCGGCGCACAGGAGCCCAGCAGACCACCGTGCAACTCGCCGCCTCGCCGGAATCTCAGTCGGCGCAGCCCGACTCCATCCAGCACCTGGCGGTCACGGTCTCCGGCATCGCCGCCGGCCGACTCAGCGGTGCCCTGACCGCGACCGGGCCAGTCGGCTGGGTCGTCAGTCCAGCTGCCACACCGGTGGACCTCAGCAGCTTCGGGCGACCGGTGTCGCACACCTACGACGTCTACGCCTACGTGCCGTCCTCGGCCAAGAGCGGCACGTACCCGGTGAAGTTCGCCTTCACCGCAGGCGGGATAACCGCCATGACGCAGTCGAGCTTGCGCCTGACGCAGCAGGTGAATCTGTACGGTTTTGAGGATGGGACAGACGGCTGGACGGCTGATCAGAACGTCCAGTCGGTGGCGAAGGTCAGCAGCTTCGCCAACGGCCCGGGGCGGCCGTCAGCAGGCCAGGGCGCGCTTGAGGCCACCACCGGCGTCAGTCCCGGGTCCGCCCTGAAGTCCGTCGCGGTCACACCAGCGACACCCCTGGACCTGTCCGCTGCCAAGGACCTGGTCCTGCACCTGGACAGTTACGGCGGCGCACCAGGTGCCACCGGCTACCAGGCGGTAGTGACCCTCACCGGCACCGACGGGCAGCAACTCACCAAAGCGTTCCCCTGCTCGCCCGACGCCTGGAACACCTTGACCCTCGACGTCTCCAGCTGGGCGTCTCGCTCGAAGGTCGCCCGGGTCGAAGCCGGGTTCCGGGCTCTCGGAACGACGATGCCCTGGCAGCCTCGGTTCCAGCTGGATGACGTGAGTTGGACAGGCTGAACGCAACAAGCTGCCATCCGAGGACCTCCAGGTTGGTCCAAGGCGCCGCAGGGTGCTTGGCCGACCTGGAGGTCTTGGCGGTCCTTCAGCGGTCCTCCACAGCAGTCAGCCACCTGAGGACTGCCGGATAATGAGCTCGGGACGGAACATCACCTGGCGGTGTGCGTGGTCACCGGGGTGCGACACCTCTTCTAGCAGTAGCGCTGCCGCCGTCCGACCGATCTGCCGGGCCGGCTGCCTGACCGAGGTCAGGGGCACGGCCGCGGTCGCCGCGAATTCGATGTCGTCGTAGCCCACGAGCGCGACGTCAGCCGGCACGCTCACGCCGGCCTCGAGCAGGCCGCGCAGAACTCCCAGCGCCACCACGTCGTTCGCGCAGAACACCGCGTCGGGCTGCCTGTCCGCCAGAAATTCCGCGACAGCCCGGTGGCCTCTGCCGCCATTCAGCGCCGGAATGACGACATGGCGAAGATCCTCACTCGGGTCGCCGCCACTGGCAACAATGGCTTGCCGCAGACCGACCCCGCGCTCAGCACACTGCCGTATCGTGTCCGGCCCGGTCACGTACACGATCCGGCGCCGCCCGGTGGCCAGCAGGTGTTGAGCAGCCGCGGCGCCACCACGGACGTCATCCACAGCCACCGAGCAGTACCCACCGCTCGAAGGTTCGTCAACCGTCACGACCGCCGTTCCCCGCGAGCGCAGCAGATCCAGGCGGGAGCGGTCCCCGTCCACGGGCGTGATGAGAACACCGGCGACGCGCTGCTCCTCTAAAAAGGTCAGTAAGTCGTCCTGACGGAGGTGGGACTCATCGGAGTTGCACAGAAGCACCGCGTATCCCCGTTCTCGGGCCGTCTGCTCAACCCCACGTGCCACAGCCGTGAAGAAGGGGTTGCCGATGTCCAAGACGACGAGTCCCAGGGAGCGGCTGCGGCCAGCCTTCAGCGTGCTTGCTGAGCTGTTGCGCACGAAGCCGAGCTCGGCCATCGCCATGGCTACTCGCCGGCGAACGGCAGCGCTGACCTGCTCCGGTCGGTTCAGCACATTGGAGACGGTGCCCACCGAAACCCCTGCGCGCTCGGCGACGGCTTTGATGCCCGGCCGCTTCGTCACACCAACACCGTCCTTCACTGAAACGTCTCAAGGCTGGTTGCAAGATCAGCAATGGCAGTAGGAGCATGAGGTGCAGCGCTGAAGGTACAGGCACTGGCACTGGCAGGCTTGACACACTGTGACCCAGATCTCTAGGGTCGTGGTCACTGCTGAAACGTTTCATCACCGGACACGCTGCACCGAGACGGAGAGGTCATGTCGAACCACGACAGCTCGCTGCCGCTGCTCGCCCTGGAGCACGCCACGAAGAGCTTCGGAGCCGTGCAGGCCCTGGGCGACGGCTCTATCGCTCTCTACCCGGGCGAGGCGCACGCCCTGCTGGGTGAGAACGGAGCCGGCAAGTCCACCCTGGTGAAGATCCTGGCCGGAGTACATGCGGCTGACAGCGGACTGTTGTTGGTGGGCGGTGAGGCGGTGACTTTCAGCGGCCCTGCGGCGTCACGGGCCGCAGGCGTCTCGATTATCTACCAGGAGCCGACGCTGTTTCCGGATCTTAGCGTGGCGGAGAACATCTTTATGGGGCGTCAGCCGCTGGTCGCGGGCCGCCGGATTGATCGCGGCGCGATGAACCAGGCAGCTATGCAGGTGTTCACCCAGCTGGGTGTGCACCTTGATCCGAGCCGCTTGGCCAAGGGTCTGTCCGTCGCCGACCAGCAGATCGTGGAGATCGCGAAAGCCCTTTCGTTCAACGCAAGCGTCCTGGTGATGGACGAACCCACTGCTGCGCTCACCAGCATCGAGGTGGAGCGGCTATCGACGGTCATTCAGACGTTGCGTTCGAAGGGGGCGGCTGTGCTGTTCATCTCGCACCGGCTCGAAGAAGCGTTCAGCATCTGCCAGCGGGTGACCATCATGCGTGACGGTTGTTTTGTGCGCACCGCGTCCATTCTGGACGTCACCGTCGATGAGATCATCCGTTCGATGGTCGGCCGCGACCTCGAGTCGCTTTTTCCCAAGACCCCGGTGGTTGTCGGCGAGGTTGTCCTTGATGTGGCGGACCTTTGCCGAGCTGGGGCGTTCAACGGCGTGTCCTTCACCGTCCGGGCGGGGGAGATCGTGGCCCTGGCCGGGCTCGTCGGCGCCGGGCGTAGCGAGGTGGCCCGGGCCGTGTTCGGCATCGACCGCAGGACCTCCGGCACCGTGCGCGTCCGCGGCCGGCTGCTTCCCAACGGCAAGCCTCGAGCTGCCATGGAAGCCGGTATTGCGCTGGTGCCTGAGGACCGACGTCAGCAGGGGCTGGTGATGAGCATGGGGATCGACCAGAACGTGGCACTGGCATCACTCAGTGAGCTCCGGCGCTTCGGTCTGATCCGCCGCTCACGTGAACGACAGCTCGCCAGCACGTGGGCCACCCGGCTCCAGCTGAAGTTCTCCCGGATCCGCAATGCCGTCTCGACCCTGTCAGGCGGCAACCAGCAGAAGGTCGTCCTGAGCAAGTGGCTTGCCCGTCGTCCTTCAGTGTTGCTGATCGACGAACCCACCCGGGGCATCGATGTCGGGACCAAGGCCGAGGTGCATCGGCTCCTGGACCGCCTCGTCGGTCAGGGGCTGGCCGTACTGATGATCTCCTCCGAACTGCCGGAGGTCCTGGGTATGGCAGACCGGGTCTTGGTGCTCCGCGAGGGCCGGATCACGGCCGAGTTCTCGCGGGCGGACGCCACTGAGGACGCCGTGATGCGTGCGGCAACCGGCCAACTGGCAGCGGCAGCAGCGTGAGCACCGCCGTCGTCCCGGGCCGGGCTTTCGGGCTAGCGCTGCAACGCCTTAGTGCACTGCTGCGCGCGCGTGAGTTGGGCATCGGCCTGGCCGTCCTGGTCGTGTTCGGTATCACGACCCTGAGAAACCACGCATTCGCCAACGCCGGTAGCCTGCAGCAGCTACTGGTGGGCGCATCGCTCATCGCGCTGCTCGCAGTGGGCGAGACCCTGGTGATCATCACTCGCAACGTCGACTTGTCCGTCGGCTCGGTCGTCGGGCTGTCGGCCTACCTCGTGGGCGACCTGTTCAAGCACCACCATCACATGCCTGTCGCTCTTGGTTTCCTCGTGGCAGTTGCGGTGGGGGCAGGCATCGGCGCCGTTAACGGGATCGTGACCACCGTCGCGCGGGTACCGAGCCTTGTCGTCACCCTGGCTATGCTGTACGTGGTCCGGGGCGTCGACGGCGTGATCGTCAATGGCGCGACGATCGACCCAGCGAGCATCCCCACGGCCTTCACCGCAGTCGGCTACCGCACTCTATTCGGCGTCCCGTGGCTCGCGATCATCGTGACCGCAGTGGTGGCCGCCGCCGGCTACGCCATGCGGTCCTTCCGGGCCAGTCGTGACCTGTACGGGATCGGGTCCAACCCGGAGGCGGCGGCGCTAGCTGGGATCCCGGCCGGCCGGCGGGTCTGCACCGCCTTTGTCATTAGCGGCGGGTTGGCCGGGCTGGCCGGGGCGCTGTTCCTGGCTCTACACGCCCAGATCGACGTCACCGGCGGAGCCGGCTATGAGCTGTTGGTGGTCGCCGCAGTCGTCGTCGGGGGCGTGGCGATCTTCGGAGGAAGCGGCACCGTCCTCGGGGCCGCCCTTGGCGCCTTACTGCTGAACACCATCAGCCAGTCGCTCGTCGCGACCAAGATCTCCTCGTTCTGGAACCAGGCGATCGCCGGGGCCCTGCTCCTGGCCGCGATCGCCTTCGACCGATGGCTGAGTCTGCGGGTGGCCCGGAGCCTGCGGACCGCCGAGGGAGCACACCGTGACCTCTGACGTCGCCGCAAGCACCCCGGTCGCCCATACCGGTCCTGCTGGCGGACCCGCGGAATTGCCGCGGTGGCGCGCTGTCCTCCGGTGGGAGAGCGCGCTCGCAGTGGTCCTGGGACTGACGCTGTTGTACGGAGCCTCGTCATCGGCGAACTTCCTGAACCCCACGAACTTCTTCTACATCAGCCTGAACATGGGTGAGATCGCGATCATGGCCCTGCCGCTGACGCTGATCATCATGACGGGGGAGATCGACCTGTCCGTCGCGTCGATGCTGGGACTGTCAGCGACAGTCATGGGCAGCCTGTTCCATGCCGGGGTCCCGCTGGGGCTGGCCATCGCGGTCGCGCTGGCCGTCGGTGCCCTCGGCGGTGCGGTGAACGGCCTACTGATCGCCAAGCTGGGCCTGCCTTCGATCGCCGTCACCATCGGTACCCTGACCCTGTTCCGCGGGATCGCCGAAATCGTCCTGGCGCCGCAGACAATCACCGGGTTTCCGGCGTCGCTGACGAAGATCGGCGTCACGCCCATCCCCGGAACCCAGCTCGCCTACTCTGCAGCGATCTTCCTGGTGTTGGCTGCCGTGTGCGGCGTGGTCCTGCACGCCACCCCTCTGGGTAGGGCTCTGGTGGCGATCGGTTTGCAGCCCGAGGCCGCCGCCTTCGCCGGGATCCGGGTCAACCAGATCAAACTCGCCCTGTTCGTCATCTCCGGCCTGCTGTCCTCGTTGGCGGGGGTCCTGCTGGCCCTGAAGAACGCCTCGGTCAGCTACGACGCCGGCACCGGGCTCGAGCTGACCGTTGTCGCCATCGTCTTGCTCGGCGGTGTCTCGATCTTCGGGGGTCGAGGCACCGTCGGCGGGGTTGTGCTGTCCGTGGCCATCGTCGGCTGCCTGCAGCAGGTCCTGACTCAGCAGAATGTCCAGGCCGAGAAACAGAACATCATCATCGGACTCCTGCTGCTGGTCAGCGTAGTGATCCCGAACGCCGCGGAGGCGCTGCGCCGCATCCGCGAACGTGCCCAGCGCAGCACCTGACCGCTCCCGCTCCTATCCGCGTCAACCTTCACCAGAGAGGCACGTTATGCACCTAGTCCAGAGGCGTAGCAAGGTGACGATGGCTCTTGCCGCGGGGGCCCTGAGCTCAGCGCTGGCTGCCTGCGGCTCGTCCACGCCCACCGCGGCCAATCCCGGCGCGAAGGCGACGGCCAGCTCGGCGAAGAAGGGCCTGACGGTGTACTTCATCCCGAAGGACACCCAGAACCCCTACGAAGTCATCGCCGACAAAGGGGGCCAGCGGGCGCTGCAGGAGCTAGGCGGAAAGGTGGTCGTCAGCAGCGGGACCGCGGATACCGCCGCCGCGCAGATCCCCTCCATCCAAGCCGCCATCCAGGCCCACGCTAACGCCATCGTGATCGCCGGCAATGATCCGTCGGCACTGTGCCCGTCGCTGAACCAGGCCTCGCAGGCCGGTATCGCCATCATCGCGTTCGACTCCGACATCTCCTGCGGAGACAGCCCCAAGCACCTGTTCATCAACCAGGCTGACACCAAGACGATCGGCACGTCCGAGGTGGACCTGCTGGCCAAACAAATCGGCAGCAAGGGTGACGTGGCGATCCTGTCCGCCGCAGCCAGCGCGACGAACCAGAACGCCTGGATCGGGTACATGAAGGAGCAGCTCAAGAAATACCCCAACATGAAGCTCGTCACCACCGTCTACGGCAACGACGACCCAGCCACCTCGCTGACCGTCTTGCAGGGTCTGCTGTCGGCGTACCCGAACCTGCGCGGCATCATCTCCCCGACGACGGTGGGCATCTCGACGGCGGCGCAGTACCTCGACACCCACAAGCAGTTGCTCAGCCGGGTGACCCTGACGGGCCTGGGATTGCCCTCGCAGATGAAGTCGTTCGTCAAATCGGGCACCGTCAAGCAGTTCGAACTGTGGAACCCCGACAACCTCGGGTATCTGGCCGGTCACGCGGCGGCCGGGCTCGCTTCGGGCAGCGCGAGTACCCAGGCGGGATCGAAATTCACCGCCGGCAAGCTCGGCAGCTACACCGTCCTGGCGGCCACGGCCACAACCGGGCCTTCGGTCGTGCTCGGTCCACCCACGGTGTTCGACGCCGCCAACATCGACCAGTTCAACTTCTGAAGCACCAGGGCCAGCGCACAGTGGACACCGTAACCCGCTGCGCCTGGTCAGCGGCGGCCAGCTGCAAGGCGACGCCGATGGACCAGGCGCAGTCGTGAACAGGTACTGCTTCTTGCTGCAGGTACGTCCCGAGCTGCTAGGGGAATACCGCGCCGAGCACGAGTCGGTCTGGCCGGACATGCTCCAGGCTCTGCGTGACGGCGGCTGGAACCGCTACACGCTCTTCGCCCGACCCGATGGGTTGCTCGTCGGCTACGTAGAGGCCACCGACTTGGAGCAGGCCCAGGCTGCGATGGCCGTCACCGACGTCAACTCCCGCTGGCAGGCGCGAATGAGCAGGTTCTTCGTGGGCTTGGATGGTCAAGGCCCCGACGAAGGACTGCTGTTGTTGGAGGAGGTCTTCAACCTCGATGAGCAACTCGGGCGACTGCGCACCGACCAGCCTGAAGGACAACGCCGATGACCAGGGCCACGACGCCCGCCGCTGCGCCCGCCACCGCGCTTGGCCGACCAGAAGTCCCGGGGCTGCAGCCCACGACCCGACGCCGCCCCCTCATCGGGCTGGTCGCCGGTGGCCTGGGTGCTTACTGGCCGCAGTTCCCCGAGCTCCTGCCGCAACTGCAGCGCTCCGCCGCGCGAGTGGTCCACCGGCTGCGTGCGCTGGACTGCGATGTCGTCGACGTCGGATTCATTTCCGACGCGCAGGACGGGGCGCAGGCCGCCGAACAGCTCCGGGTCGCGGGGTGCGACCTGATCGTTGGCTTCCTGACGACCTACATGACCGCGACGATGCTGGTGCCGGTCGCGCAGCGCTCCGCCGCACCAGTGCTCCTACTGAACCTGCAGCCGACTGAGGCCATGGACCACGCCAGCGTCGACACCGGGCAGTGGCTGGCCTACTGCGGCGCCTGCCCCCTGCCGGAGATGGCGAATGCTTTCCTGCGGTGCGGGGTCGCCTTCCACTCGGTCTCGGGCTTCCTGGAGGACGAGCGGGCCTGGACCAGGATCACCCGCTGGATCAACGCTGCCGGGATCCGCGGGGCGCTGCGGCACGGCCGGCACGGGCTAATGGGCCACCTCTACCCGGGTATGTTGGATGTCTCCACAGATCTCACCCTGGTACCCGCCAACTTCGGCGGTCATGTGGAGGTCCTTGAGTTCGACGATCTACGCGTTCGGGTCGAGGCAGTGACCGACCGGCAGGTCGCTGAACGGCAGTCGATCGCCCGGGAGCTCTTCGACGTCCAGGAGTCCGTGCTGACCGAGGACTTCGCCTGGGCAGCCAAGGTGTCCGTGGGCCTGGACCGGCTCGTCGAGGACTTCGCCCTGGACAGCCTGGCGTATTACCACCGGGGGCTGGACGGCGAGCAGCACGAGCGCCTCGGCGCCGCGATGACCCTGGGCGCCTCACTGCTCACCGCCAGCGGCGTTCCCGCCGTAGGGGAGTACGAGCTGCGGACGTCCCTGGCTATGCTCATTACCGACCGGCTCGGTGGCGGAGGTTCCTTCACCGAGCTGCAGGCGCTGAACTTTGTCGACAACGTCGTCGAGATGGGCCACGACGGGCCGGCTCACCTGGCCATCAGTCAGACGCCTCCGCTGCTGCGCGGACTCGGGGTCTTCCACGGCAAGCGGGGCTGGGGAGTGTCCGTTGAGTTCGACGTGACGCACGGGCCGGTGACCGCATTCGGCATCGCGCAGCAGCGCGATGGAGCGTTCAGCTTCGTGGTGTCCCAGGGGGAGGTTGTCCCGGGTCCCTTGCTGCAGATTGGCAACACCACCTCGCGGGTGGATTTCCACTGCGACCCGGGCGAGTGGACCGACGCGTGGAGCGCCAGTGGCATCTCCCACCACTGGGCGCTCGCCGCCGGTCATCTGTTGCCCGACCTGCGCGTGACCGCGGAGCTGCTCGGCGTCGACCTGGTCGAGATCAACCCGTCCCACCGCGCTACGAGCACAACTCATCAGAACCGGAAAGCAGGACCCAATGTCTGAGCGTGACGCTGTAACAGATGTTCTTCGCGCACAACACATCGAGCTGCCCTCCTGGGCGTTCGGCAACTCCGGCACGCGCTTCAAGGTCTTCACCCAACCCGGGGTGCCGCGTGATGCATACGAGAAGGTCCAGGACGCCGCTCAAGTGCACGCGTTGACCGGAGTTGCCCCAACGATCGCGCTGCACATCCCGTGGGACAGGGTCGAGGACTACGAGCTGCTCGGCAAAGCGGCGGCGGACGCCGGTATCAGCCTCGGCACGATCAACGCCAATGTGTTCCAGGACGACGACTACAAATTGGGCAGTGTGACCAACCCCGACCCGGCGGTGCGCCGAAAGGCACTGAACCACCTCTTTGAGTGCGTCGACGTCATGGACCAGACCGGCTCCCGGGACCTCAAGCTTTGGTTCTCTGACGGCACGAACTACCCCGGGCAGGACAGCATCCGAGCGCGTCAGGACCGACTCTCCGACGCGCTGAACGCGGTCAACGACCGGCTTAGCGGTGAGCAGCGGCTCATCTTGGAGTACAAGCTGTTCGAGCCGGCGTTCTACGCGATGGACGTGCCCGACTGGGGTACCTCCTTCGCGCACTGCCTCCAGCTCGGTGACCGAGCCAAGGTGTGCGTCGACACCGGCCACCACGCCCCGGGCACGAACATCGAGTTCATCGTGGCGTTCCTGCTCCGGGCCGGCAAGCTCGGCGCGTTCGACTTCAACTCCCGGTTCTACGCCGACGATGACCTGATGGTTGGGTCCGCGGACCCGTTCCAGCTCTTCCGCATCCTGCACGAGGTCAACGTCGGGGGAGGCTTCGAGCGATCGAGCGACGTCACGTTCATGCTCGACCAGTGCCACAACATCGAGGCCAAGATTCCGGGTCAGATCCGCTCGGTCATGAACGTGCAGGAGGCCACCGCGAAGGCGCTGCTCGTCGATAGCGACGCCCTCCAACGTGCCCAGCGCGCAGGTGACGTGCTGGGTGCGAACGCAGTCCTGATGGACGCCTACAACACCGACGTCCGCCCGTTACTGGCCGACCTCCGGCAGGACGCTGGGCTGCACCCGGACCCGATGAAGGCCTACGCCGCTTCGGGCTACGCCGAACGCACCGTCGCTGCCCGGGTCGGCGGCAGCCCCGCGGGCTGGGGCGCGTGAGCGCGCGCCCGCTGCCGCACGCCCCGACCCGCCGAGTGAGGACCGTATGAACCGCGTCGTTGACGACCTCGTTGCCCGCAGCAACCGCCTCGGTGGCGATCCACGCAACACCAACTACGCCGGCGGCAACACGTCCGCGAAAGGCACCGAAACCGATCCGGTCACAGCACTGCCCGTGGAGCTGATGTGGGTCAAGGGCTCCGGCGGCGACTTGGGCACCTTGACCGGCACCGGCCTGGCGGTCTTGCGGTTGGACCGGCTCCGGGCGCTCGAGGCGGTCTACCCCGGTGTGGAGCGGGAGGACGAGATGGTTCCGGCCTTCGAGTTCTGCCTGCACGGCAGGGGAGGGGCCGCGCCCAGCATCGACACCGCCATGCACGCTCTGGTCCCGGCGCCGCACGTGGACCACCTGCACCCAGACAGCGGCATCGCGCTCGCGACCGCCGCCGACGGCCAGGCCCTGACCAAGGAGTGCTTCGGCGACCGGGTCGTGTGGGTCCCGTGGCGTCGGCCCGGCTTCCAGCTCGGGCTGGACATCGCCGCCGTCCACGCCGCGCACCCCCAAGCAATTGGTTGCGTGCTGGGTGGTCACGGCATCACGGCTTGGGGGAACACTAGCGAGCAGTGCGAGCAGCACTCCCTGGAGATCATCCGCACAGCCGAGCAGTTCCTGGCCGCCAGAGGCATCCCGGAGCCGTTCGGGGCAGTCCTGCCCGGCTACGAACCGCTCCCAGCCGTCGAGCGGCGCGCCAGGGCGGCTGCCTTGGGCCCGACCATACGCGGCTTGGTCTCCACAGATCACCGTCAAGTCGGCCAGTTCACCGACAGCGATGCGGTGCTGGACTTCCTGTCCCGGGAGAAGCTCGCGCCGCTGGTTGAGCTCGGGACGTCCTGCCCCGATCACTTCTTGCGCACCAAGGTGCGTCCGATGGTGCTCGATCTCCCGCCGACCGCCCCGGTCAGCGACGTCCTGGAGCGGCTGAGCGAGCTGCACACGCGCTACCGCCAGGACTATGCGGCGTACTACACGCGCCACGCGACACCGAACACCCCGAATATGCGCGGGGCCGACCCGGCCATCGTTTTGATCCCGGGCGTCGGCATGTTCTCCTACGGCAAGGACCAACAGACCGCCCGCGTCGCTGGTGAGTTCTACGTCAACGCAATCAACGTGATGCGCGGCGCCGAATCGGTCTCGACCTACGCGCCGATCGATGAGGGTGAGAAGTTCCGGATCGAGTACTGGTCGCTGGAGGAAGCCAAGCTGCAGCGGCTGCCCAAGCCCGCGCCACTGGCGACCCGGGTCGCGCTGATCACCGGAGCAGGGTCCGGCATCGGCCGGGCCATCGCCGAGCGTCTGGCGGCCGAGGGCGCCTGCGTGGTCGTCGCGGACCGCGACGCCGCCAGCGCCGCGACCGTTGCCGCGGGCATCGGCACTGCGGACCGGGCGATCTCAGTCCCGATGGATGTCACCGACGAGGGCGCGGTCGCAGCCGCCTTCACCGCTGCGGCGCTGGCCTTCGGGGGCGTCGACCTCGTGGTCAACAACGCCGGGTTGTCGGTCAGCAAGTCGCTGCTGGACACGACCGCGGCCGATTGGGACTTGCAGCACGACGTGATGGCTCGGGGTTCGTTCCTGGTCTCCCGCGAAGCCGCCCGGATGATGATCGCGCAAGGCCTCGGTGGCGACATCGTGTACATCTCCAGCAAGAACAGCATCTTCGCTGGTCCCAACAACGTCGCCTACGGCGCCACCAAAGCCGACCAGGCCCACCAGGTGCGCTTGTTGGCGGCCGAGCTCGGCGCCTTCGGCATCCGCGTCAACGGAATCAACCCCGACGGCGTCGTTCGAGGATCCGGCATCTTCGCCTCCGGCTGGGGAGCCAACCGGGCCGCCGTCTACGGCGTCCCGGAGGAGGAACTCGGGTCGTTCTATGCCCAGCGCACCATCTTGAAAAAGGAGGTCCTGCCCGAGCACATCGCAGCAGCCGTGTTCGCCCTCACCGGCGGTGAGCTCGCGCTGACCACCGGCCTGCACATCCCGGTCGACGGTGGAATCGCGGCGGCGTTCCTGCGATGAGCGTGCACGCAGCCATCGACCTCGGTGCCTCCAGCGGGCGCGTCGTGCTGGGCGATGTCGGCCCCGGCCGCCTGCAACTCACCGAGCTCCACCGGTTCTCAAACCGACCGGTCCGGCTCACGGGCGGCCTGTACTGGAACGTGCTGTCGCTGTACACCGCCGCCCTGGACGGCCTGGCCAAAGCCGGACCGGAACTGGCCAGCGTAGGCGTCGATGGCTGGGCGATCGACTTCGGCCTGCTCGGCTCGTCCGGAGGATTGCTCGGCAACCCACACCACTACCGCGACCAACGCACCGACGACGTCCAGCAGCCGCTGTCCCGACAGCAGCTGTATGCCGTGAACGGCCTCCAGCACCTACCGTTCACCACGCTCTACCAGCTGATCGCCGCCCGCAGCGGGGAGCAGTGGAACGCCGCGCGCACCCTGTTGCTCATCCCGGACCTGCTGACGTTCTGGCTCAACGGACACCGGCAGTCGGAACTGACCAACGCCTCAACAACTGGGCTGCTGGACGTCACCACCCAGCAGTGGTCCTTGACCGTCAGCGAGGTCCTGGGCCTGCCCGCCGGGCTCCTACCGCCGCTGGTACGTCCCGGTGACATCCTCGGGCCGCTGCTGCCCGAGGTTCGCCAAGAGACGGGACTGAGCAGTAGGACCGTAATGACCGCCGTCGGCTCGCACGACACCGCCTCTGCCGTCGTCGGAGTACCGATGGAGGGCGACCGGGCGGCCTACATCAGTCTGGGAACCTGGGGGCTCGTCGGGGTTGAACTCGAAGCGCCTGTGCTCACCGAGGACAGCCGGCAGGCGAACTTCAGCAACGAACTCGGTGTCGACGATCGGGTGCGCTACCTCAAGAACGTGATGGGCCTGTGGCTGCTGCAGGAATCCTTACGAGTCTGGGAGCTGATGGGTGAACCGGCGCAGCTCAGGGCCCTATTGGCCGGCGCCGCTGAGCTAAGCCGCGGCCCGGTCTTCGACGTGGACCACCCGCAGCTGCTGCCACCGGGGGACATGCCCGCCCGGATCGGCGCACTGCTCGAGCAGCAAGGTTTGCCGACACCCAAAACCCGCGTCCACCTCGTACGCTGCATCATCGACAGCCTTGCGCTTGCGCTGGGTCGTACCGTGCACCAGGTCGGCCGTCTGTCCGGGCGGGAGCTGGAGGTGGTGCACGTGGTCGGAGGGGGCGCCCGGAACTCGCTGCTCTGCCAGCTCATCGCCGATGCCACCGGGTTGCCCGTCGTTGCCGGCCCCGTGGAGGCGACAGCCGTGGGGAACCTGCTCGTGCAAGGCCGGGCGCTCGGTGCGCTGTCCGGCGATCTCGACGCGCTACGCGCCCTGATCCGTCAAACGCAGCATTTGACCCGCTACGAGCCACGCCCGTGATGGTCGCGCTGTTCATCACCTGCCTGGTCGACGGGGTCTTCCCCTCGGTCGGCAAAGCCACAGTCGAACTGCTGGAACGGCTGGGCGTGACCGTCGAGGTGCCACTCGCGCAGACGTGCTGCGGCCAGATGCATATCAACACCGGCTACGGCCCGGCGGCCGTCCCGTTGGTACGGGCCTACGCCGAAGCCTTCGCGGGCTACGACGCCATCATCACCCCGTCCGGGTCATGCGCCGGCTCGGTCCGGCATCAGCACGCCATACTGGCAAAACAGTCCGGCGATGAGCGGCTCGTCGAACGGGCCCAGGAGAGCGCCGCCAAGACCTACGAGCTGTCGGAGTTCCTCACCGACGTCCTGGGTGTGGAGGATGTGGGGTCGACCTTCCCGCACCGGGTCGCCTACCACCCGACCTGCCACTCCCTGCGGGTCCTACGAGTGGGAGACCGGCCGCTGCGCCTTCTACGTCAGGTCCGTCGGATCGACCTCGTCGAACTGCCCCTGGCGGAGGCCTGCTGCGGCTTCGGCGGCACCTTTGCCCTCAACAACGCCGACGTCTCCGGAGCGATGCTCGCCGACAAGGTGGCGAGCATCCGGACGACCGGAGCCCAGGTGGTCACCGCAGGCGATGCGTCCTGCCTCATGCACATCGGCGGCGGCCTGGACCGGTTGCGAACAGGTGTCCGCACGGTGCACCTCGCCGAGGTCCTGGCGTCCACCTCATGACCTTCCTCGGGATGCCCACCGCGCCGGCCGGGGTCGGCCAGCTGCGCGGCGACCTGCCCTTCCCGGTCGCCGCCCGAGAAGCCCTCGAGAACCACCAGCTGCGGTCCAACCTGGCCAACGCGACCGGCACCATCCGGGGCAAGCGCGCCCGGGTCATCGGCGAGCTCCCGGACTGGCCGGCGCTCCGCGACGCGGGCGCGGCCCTGAAAGACCAGGTCCTGGCAAACCTCGATGGTTACCTGCTGCAGTTGGAGGAGCAGGTCGTAGCGGCGGGTGGCGTCGTCCATTGGGCGCGGGACGCCAACGAGGCCAGCCAGATCGTCACGCGCTTGGTCAAAGCAGCCGGCGCGAGCGAGGTCGTGAAGGTCAAGTCCATGGTCACCCAGGAGATCGGACTGAACGAGGCCTTGGCGCAGGCGGGCATCACCGCCTGGGAGACCGACCTCGCGGAGCTCATCGTCCAGCTCGGCCACGACAAGCCCAGCCACATCCTGGTCCCGGCCATCCACCTGAACCGTGCCCAGATCCGGGACACGTTCCTGCGGGAGATGCCAGGCGTCGCTCCCGACCTCACCGACGACCCCGCTGCCCTGGCGGAGGCCTCTCGCACCTACCTGCGCAAGAAGTTCCTCACCGCCAAGGTAGCGGTGTCCGGCGCGAACTTCGCGGTCGCCGAAACCGGCACGTTGTGCGTGGTGGAGTCCGAGGGCAACGGGCGGATGTGCCTGACCCTGCCCGAGGTCCTGATCACCGTGATGGGGATCGAGAAGCTGGTCCCGGCCTGGCAGGACCTGGAGGTCTTCCTGCAGACACTGCCGCGCTCCAGCACGGGCGAGCGGATGAACCCCTACACGTCGATGTGGACCGGTGTCACCCCCGGCGACGGTCCGCAGGAGTTCCACCTCGTGTTGTTGGACAACGGCCGCACCGCCACACTTAGCGACCCGGACGGGCGCGCGGCCCTGCGGTGCATCCGCTGCTCAGCCTGCCTAAACGTCTGCCCGGTCTACGAGCGCACGGGTGGCCACGCCTACGGATCGGTCTACCCCGGCCCGATCGGCGCAGTGCTCTCCCCGCAGCTCACCGGCGTCAAAAACAACCCGTCGCTGCCGTTCGCCTCCACGCTCTGCGGAGCCTGCCTGGACGTCTGCCCGGTCGCGATCGACATCCCAGCCATGCTGGTCCACCTGCGCAGTCAGGTCGTGGCACAGGACCCACACCCGGTCGAGGCAACCGCTATGGCACTGGCCGCCTGGACAATGCGCTCATCGCGACGATGGACGTGGGCACTGCGCGCCCTTCGGTTGGGCCGGCCCGCGACACACCTGCGCCAGTTGCCGCCGCCCCTATCGCGCTGGACGCGATCGCGTCAGCTGCCACTGCCTCCTCAGCAATTGTTCCGCGACTGGTGGGGCCAGCGGTGAACGCCCGCGATCAAGTTCTGAACCGCATCCGCACAGCCCTCACCCCGCCGGCCCTGCCCGTGACAGTTCCTCGGGACTATCACCGGGGCGGGGCGCAGATAGCTTCCCTGGACCTACTGGTGAGCCGTCTGCAGGACTACCGCGCGGTCGTGCACCGCTGCGCAGCGGCGCAGCTGACGGCCCTGCTCGGCCGATTGGTGGTCGGCCGGGTCGTCATCCCAGAGGCGTTCCCCCCTGCCTGGCTCGCCGAGGTGACCGCGCGCCGTGTAGGAGACGCACCGACACTCACGCCGCAGCAGCTCGACGGGCTCGACGCCGTGCTGAGCACCTGCACCGTCGCGATCGCCGAGACAGGCACGATCGTCCTGGACGGCGCTGCAGGCCAGGGGCGCCGCGCCCTGAGCCTGGTGCCCGACCGGCACGTGCTGGTGGTACGCGCCGAACAGGTCGTCGCCGGTGTCCCCGAAGCACTGCAGCGGCTCGACCCACGGCGTCCCCAGACGTGGATCAGCGGCCCGAGCGCAACCAGCGACATCGAGCTGCAGCGGGTCGAAGGTGTGCACGGCCCCCGCACCCTCACCGTGGTTCTGGTCGAACCCTGAACCACTGCCGCGGTGAACACCCCTCCGACCGTTCGATCGATCGATCCTTGAACGGGAGGATGCTTCCCGAAGTGAGAGGCATTCTGCACAGGACGTAGGGCCCGACCACGTGGTCGGGCCTACGTCGTCACTGGGCCCGGGTCCCACCATCCTGCTATAGCGCGGACCAGCTACGGCCGGGGACTGGGAGAGGCCGGACCTTGGCTCGTGAGTCGACGGTCCAGCTCAGCCTGGGCCGTGTCGCGCAGTCTGATGAGGCGTTCTCGGCAGCGCTCGGCGACCTTCCAGGAACGGGTACTACCAGATGGCGCGGCCAACCCCGACGTCCCCCCCGTTCTTCGCCACCTACATGGACACCCCGCACAGCGTGGTGACCGTCCACTTCCTCGACCGGGCGGGCGAACCAACGTGTAGGCCGCCGCCTTGGTTGAGGACGACGGCGTCACGTTCGCTGACGACGGTCAGTAGGTAAGGGAGAACCCCGCCGGTTGAGAACCGGCGGGGTTCGTGGTCGTGCTGTCGGTTTGGTCGTTAGTGTGTCGTGACCTCGGTGACGGCGGCGCGGGCGGAGGCCTCGTCGACGATGCTCTTGTTGGTGGCGAACGCGGCGATGAGGGCTTGGATCGCGAGGTTGTTTACCGCTCGCGGGAGGCCGCGACTGACTTGGTGAATGAGGTCTGCGGCGTCGTGGCTGAACAGCGGGTCGCTGCGGCCGGCGAGTTTGAGGTGGTGGGGAGGTAGGTCTTGGTCTCGGCGGCTTCCATTCCGTTCATCGTGTAGCGCAGCGCGATCCGCTGGTCCAGGGCGGCGAACGTCCCGAGCTTGATCCGCCTCCTGAGGGTGGGTTGCCCGACGAGCAGGCAGGCGAACGGGCTGTGTGAGTCGAGCTCAGCGTTGGTCAGGAGCCGGAGTTCTTCGAGCTGGTCGACGCCGAGCAGGTGCGCTTTGTCCAGGACGATGACAACGTTGCGGCCGCGTTCGTGTTCTTCAGCGGAGAGCAGACGGGCGGTCTGTGGGATGAGCATCGACTTCTGATACCTGGGGGTGCCGCCCAAGGCGAGGACGATCCCGGCGTACAGGCCGCGGGCCCCGACGGCCGGGTTGCCGAGGTAGACGATGGTGGTGCGGCTGGCGTCCAGGCCGGCCAGGGCGGCGCGGACCGCGACGGTCTTGCCGGCGCCGACCTCACCGGTGATGACCCCGAGGGCCTTCTCGGTGAGGCATCAGCCGATCCGGGCGACCGCTTCGCCGTGGTGTCGCCCCGTTCCTGGCTCTACGCCCAGGCAGACCTTCGCCACGAGGTCGAACGGCTTCGCGCACGCCACCAGACGCAGCCCTCCAGTGCAGTGCCTCCTCAGCGTCAACAAGCCTCCGACGCGTCCCTTCTCCGTCGCCTCGAGGCTGCCACCGAACGGATCCGTGACCTCGAGCGCGACAACCGCGAGCTAAGCGACGCGCTCGCCCAAGCCCTCGGTGCACGCAGGACGTTGGCGATTCTCGGCGCCACGAGTCGCCGCGACACGCCCAACAAGAAGGGCTCGAAAGTGATCGGACCGTGCTGACGAGTGAGCCAGCCGTCTCGCGTCGAGGACACCGTCCACGACGTAAACGCGCAGTTCAGGGGCCGTGATCAACAAGACGGCTCAAGATAACGAACGGTAGATGCGCCAGCGGCCCGTTCTTCAGGTCGGCGATGACCTGTTCGATGATCGCGTGCTCACGGTGGGTCTTCTCGGCCTGGATCAGCGTCAGGGGGCTGTCGGTAAACACCGCGTGGTGGCGGTAGGTCGCGAACAGCTCCTGCTGCTGGGCGGTCATCGCCTTGTCGGCCTGGCTCTTGCCGGTGGGGTTGAGGCGCTTGACTCGGCGCACGAGCAGCCGGGCGGTGACGTGCTCGCCTTTGCGGCGGCTGGTGAACGCGGTGAAGGGCACTTCGGCGATATCGGCGTCGGAGACCAGGCGCTGCTCGTCGTGGTCCCAGACCGCATTGGGATACTGGATCGGTGTCCACGCATCGTCGGTGATGCTGCTGATTGCCTTACCCACCGCCGGGTTCATCCGGGCGGTGATCGAGAAACTCACCTTGGCCCGGCGGGCGGCCGCGATCACGTCGTGAGTGTAGAACGCGCTTTCAGCGCGCAAAACGACTAGACCTTCGCCGCCTGGGCCACCGGCCCCGCATGCTTTGGCGGTCGTCAGGGCGTCGGCGACCAGCCGGGAGGCGCCTCGGGCCGAGTTGGTCTTCCCGGCCCGCAACCGGGTCGCCGCGACCACCGGCCGGGACAGCGGAGTGGACACGATCGCGAGCAGCGCGTTCAGGCCCTTCACCCCAGAGTAGCCGAACCCGGCGCCTTGCTTGGCGTAGCCGTCGGTGGCCCGGATCGTGTCATCGATATCGACCCAGCACACCTGTTCGGCGCCAGCCAGCAAAGGAGTCCGGGCGGCGAGCCCGGTCAGCAGGCCCGCCGCGACGCTGTCGAGCTGGCGGACATGACCGAAGGTGAACGCCCGCAGGAACGTCCCCATTGTCGAGGGCGCCCGGATGCCGGTGAACAACCGATCCATCCCGCCGTGCCGCAGCAGATCCATGTCATTGATCGAGTCAGCCCCGGCGACCATACCGGCGACCAACGCCGGGACCTTCAAAGGGGCATTCGCGCCACCTGTCGTGGGCAGGGTGAGCTTGCCGGCGACCAGCTCAGCCAAGCCGCACCGCTGCGCCAGCGCGAGCACCGGAGCCAGCCCGGCGCACGACACGAGATTGGGATCATCGAACACCGCAGACACCTCGACCGGCGCGTGAGAATCTTGCATCTCTCGGATGCCCTCCTGGTGCGGATGAAATGTGTCCTTCGCAAGCCACATTCTCTTTGCACAGCAGGGCATTCGGGCGTTACGACCCGCCCAACATCCCAATCGAGACGGTGGATCCGGGCTGAGCGGTGCGGTGACTGGCTCCACACCCGCCACCGTCACCGCTCAGGGCCTCAACTCCCGGCAGAAACGACGAACGCAAGGTGGGGACTTTCAGTGGCCACCTGTGTGGACATTCCCTGGCCACCACCGGGGACTCTCACACGGCCACGGACATGGGCGGTCCAGGGCATTCTCGGCGGTCACGTCGGTGGAGACACCTCACAGATACGCGATACGCGAGTGACCGATGTGTTCGACGGCCGGACCGCTGCTCGTAGCCATGGTCCTCACCGCCGACGCGATACTCTTCAGCCAACCGGGTCTGGGTGAGTAACGCTGCGTAGTGCTCACGACTGAGCTGGGCTCCAGGTGCGGCCGACACCCGGACTTGGCAGCGGGGCTGGAGAGGCTCTACCTGGCATGCGGCGGTCAAGTGGCACGGTTGCCGATGGCCGACGTTCAGGCTTGACTGCCGTGTGCCAGAGCCCAGCGACGACGCCCTACAGCGATACGCGGCGTCCATGGAGAAAATCAAGGTGCGCACCGCATCAGCACTCGGCCTGCTGAAAGGGTCGCTCGGAATCCCGGCGGTCGAAGCGGCCAGCCTGCAGACGCGGCTCGCTCTTGAGGAACTGATGCTATCAACCCTCACGACGCACGAAGACAGCATCCAGGCCGTCATGAGCGCGTTCCACAAGGCGGACCACGCCGCCGTCCGCAAGGTGTTGCAGCGCATCAATCCCGGCTACTGGCCCACCCCGACGATGCAAGTCGAGGTTGAGCCCGGACAGTGGCGCTGGGACGACGTTCAAGACGAGTACCTGCTCGAGGAGGACTACGGGCCACGATGGGGCCGACTAGGCGCTTGGTGCCACGCGCGGAACCCATGGAGCCCGGAGTTGCAGGTCGAGGCAGGGGTCGAGCTAATCCGGAGCACAATCGGGCTTCTCATCGGCTTGCTTAATCACCACCACGTGACGCTTGCCGACAGCGACCACCTAGTGAACTGCATGATGCAAGCCAGCCACGACGGACGGGTGCACGTGGCTCTGTTCGGAAGGGCATGACCGAGCCACCACCCCGGTGCGGCGGCTCCTGCGTGATGAGGGTCGAGCCGAGCATGAGGAGCCGACCCCGCATGGCGCAGTTCACCGTCACGTACCGCACCGAGACGTCCCGTCCGCCCGAGCAGGTCGAGGCGGACACGGTGGCGGTGGAGGCCGGCGGGCAGGTGGTGCTGCGGCGGTCGGTCGTCGTGATTGGGCAGCCGCGGGAGGTCGTGGTGCTGAGGCTGGCGGGCAGGGACTTGCTGAGCGTCGAGCCGACGGCTGAGCTTCGTCACCGGCACATGCGACCAGGAGAGCACCGGCGAAAACGCGTGAGCCGGACGGCTCACGCGTCGGACGCGCGCGGGAGCCGGTCAGCGGTGCCCTCGGCCCCGGTACCCGGCGACGAGGCGGCCCTGGAGCTCCATCGCGGCCTCGCTGAGAGCGTCGATGCGCGCGGCGAGATCGAGCAGGTCCGCGACGGACGCGCTGATCTCGATGGGCGGCGTGCGCCGCTTCCCTCGAACGCTGATGATCAAGGCGCGGTCGGCATGGCCGTCTTCGGATCCGAGGTGCTCGGCGTGCAGCAGCCGGTTCCGCTCCTCCTGGACGCCGCGGACCTTCTTCGTCCACGCCTCTAGGTCCTCGACTGCCTGCTCGTCGTCGACGACGCGCTTTGCGAGGCGGACAGCGAGGTCGCACATCTTCGCTGCGGGCAGCCCGGCGACGGTCTCGTAGTAGAGCGGGCCGTCGTCGACCAGCCAGCGGGCGAGGTGGTCGACGATCGTCTCCAGCCAGGTCGCGGCGACGACGACCCGCCCGAGCGCCAGCAGGTGCTCGTCGTCGACCCAGCCTGCGGTGAACACCCGCCGACGATCTCACGCCAGCGTTCTAGCGTCCGGTGCGCTGGAGTGCGAGGCTTCGCCGTCCGACCACAGAAGTACCGTCTGACGCGTGGAGGTGACCAGATGAGCGACCAGCCCGGCTTCGACGAGACGTTCTGGGACCTCGCGGCGGCACCCGAGCCGCCGACGTCGCTCGGCGACCTCTACGCCGTCCTCAAGGGCTTCCCTAGCACGCCGCTGACCGTCGAGACGGTCCTCGTCGACGCGGACGACCCTGCGGTTGCTCTCATGGCGGCCGGGGACGAGGTGCGTCGGTTCGGTCTGATCGCTGCGCTGCGGATCCCGGACGACCGCGGCGCGTTTGTCATGTCGCTGTGGCCCGCCGGCCACGACGGCGTGTTCCACGTCGTCGCGACGGTGCCCTCGACTGACGACCGGTGGCGGCGCATCGAGCGCCGCGTCGGCGGCGCAGCCCCTCGAGTAGTGCCGTTCCACCTGGACCACGACGACTTCGGCGCGATCGGTACGGCGCTGAGCGAGCACGGCGACGTGGAGGTCAGCCGGGTGACCGCCCGCGACCGCGCGGACCAGTCGTCGCTTACCCGCGGCTGGCCGTCTCGTAAGGGCACCGTCCGGCCGTCTCCCGAAGACGTCATCGCCTTCGTCGACGACAGCGGCGCGTCCGTCCGCACCATGACGCTGCACATCGCGGACACGCTCGCGCTGCACCTGCGCCGCCGAGCGGGCGCGACCTTCTACTCGGGCGACTTCTCGCTGTTCGACGATCTCGTCCTCCGTCGGCTCGCCGCTGCCGGTGGCCGACGTCTCGCCCTCCTTACGGGCAGGGCCCGGAAGGTCGGCGAGGACCCGGCGGCGCCGCTCACCGTCCGGCTGCCCGGCCCGGTGTTCGTCGACGCCGAGGCCACGGGCGTGCTCATCGACGCGCTGTCGCGGCACCGCGGGCTCAGCGTGGCGGTGATGCACCGGAACCCGTACCTGCACGTCGTCGTGACGGACTACCTCGACGGCTCGAACTTCGACGTGTTCGTTACCGACGAGACCGCCATCGACATCCATCCCGGCTACCGGGCGAGCGCGGGTGCTCTCGGCAGGCTGACCGAGCTCCTTGCGGAGAGGTTCCTCGCCGAGGACATCGCGGAACAGCCCGCTCCGGCGTCGGTGAGCCTGGACGACCTGGTCGCGACCGCCTGACCCGGTGGCGACCGCACGGGAAGGGCGTATCGCTGAGGAGCGCCGTCTTCTCGAAGGGTACGAGGTGTACGACCGCGCCGTGGACGTCGTCTCGGTGTTCGAGTGGCTCCACACGGACCCGAAGGTCGAGGACGTCCCCGGCACGGTCGCGCACTTCGAGCGCTTTCCATCGATGACCGCCCCGGACGGCAAGCCGGCGACGCCCGACTTCACGATCGCGTTCAACGACGGCCCGGCCATCGTCGGCGAGATCGCTCGGTTCGCGCTGCGCCCCGAGAGCATCGACTCGCTCTGCTCCCAGATCGGCAGGTACGACACGCTGCCGGGAGTCCCCGACGAGAAGGGTGGCACGCATCCCGCCGAGATCGACGTGCTGCTGCTCGTCGAGCTGCACCTCGGGATGCCGGCGCTGCAGCGCATCCTCAAGGAACGGTACGAGGACCCGGACCACCCGTACAAGCCGTCGCGTCCCCCTGTGATCGTTCAGTACGCCCGCAACGGCGGGAAGTACACGTTCCAGCGGCTGCCCGACCCGTCGAACGGCACCGTCCGCGACCAGGGCCGGACCAAGTCGGTCGGCGCGTACGTCACCACCGAGAGCCTCGGCGTCGCCGCCGCGAAGTTCGCCCACGTCAAGGCCGCCCGGGCTTTCGTCAACGACCAGATGGACCCGCTCTACCTCGCGACCCACCTGTGGTCGAAGACCTTCCCGACGATGTTCGGCAGGCCGACCGACGACGCTCACACCGTCACCGAGGCCCAGCTCGCGGAGGTGCTGCGCAAGCAGTACCGGCACGGCAAGGCCAAGGACGTCGGGCACGCCCTCGCGCTGCTCGACAAGGCCGGGCTCGCGGCGCAGGGCGAGACCAAAGGCGAGTGGAAGATCCCGTGGAGGCAGGTCAACACGACCAACGGTAGGGACGTGCACCAGACCATCGCGGCCCGCGCCGCCGGCACCAGCAAGGCCGCCCGCGCCATCGCGACGCGCAGGCCGCCCGAGCCACCCATCGAGCAGATGACGCTGGACCTGTGACCCGGTGCAGCGCGGCGCGCCTCCAGCCGAGAAGTCAGGCATGAGCGCAGACGCTGCCGACTACCTGCCGCCGCGCAGAGCACCGGTGGACGCCGAGGGGCCGACCGTGAGGATGCCAACCGTGCGTCCGCCGTGGGCAGGGCGTGTAGCGAAGATGTGCAACGCGTCGTACGAGGGGCTCATCCGACAACCGCTCATCGGCTACTTGTTCTATGGACCCAGGACCGGCGCCTGCGCGAGGCTCGGTCCAGGTGCCCGGTCCGTCGCTCTCTCATCGGCTATGAGCTGTAGCTCGGGCGGCTGTGGACGTGCCGTCCAGAGGACTGGCACTGGACGGGCGGTCCAGGGCATTCTCGGCGGTCGCGTCGGTGGAGACACCTCACCGATAGGCGAGGGACCGATGTGTTCGACGGCCGGACCGCTGCTCGTAGCCATGGTCCCCACCGTCGACGCGATGCTGCCGGACGGGAGCCGGCTGCATGTGGTGATCCCCGACATCACGCGACGCCACTGGTCGGTGAACATCCGCAAGTTCGTGCTGAGCGCCAACACCCTCGACGAGCTCGTCAGCCTGGGGACCCTGACCGCGCAGGCAGCCCGGTTCCTAGAGGCCGCGATCGCAGCCGGTTTGAACGTGATCGTCGCTGGCGGTACCCAAGCGGGCAAGACGACGCTGCTGAACTGCCTGGCGGGAGCGATCCCGGCGCGGGAGCGGGTGGTCACGTGTGAAGAGGTCTTCGAGCTGCAGCTGGGCCTGCCGGACGTCGTCGCTATGCAGACCCGCCAGCCCAACCTGGAGGGCACCGGGGAGATCCAGCTGCGCCGCCTGGTCAAGGAGGCCCTGCGGATGCGGCCGGACCGCATCCTGGTCGGCGAGGTCCGCCAGGAGGAGTGCCTGGACCTGCTCATCGCGCTCAACAGCGGCCTGCCGGGGATGTGCTCCATCCACGCCAACTCCGCCCGGGAGGCGATCGTGAAGCTGTGCACTCTGCCGCTGCTGGCCGGGGAGAATGTGGGCCACGGCTTCGTCGTCCCGACGGTCGCGAGTTGTGTCGACCTGGTGGTGCACACGGCGAAGGACGGGCGCGGTCATCGTCGGGTGCGCGAGATAGTCGCCGTACCCGGTCGGGTCGAGGGCGACGTCATCGAAACCGCGGACATCTTCACCAACCGGGCCGACCGGCTGGTGCGCGCTGACGGCTATCCGCCGCACGTCGAGCGGTTCGAGGAGGCCGGCATCGACCTGCCGCGCCTGCTGGCCCAGGAGCTCTAGGTGGGCGCGCTGCTCGGCCTGCTGCTCGGCCTGGGGTGCGTACTGGTGTGGCGGGCCCGCACCAGCGCGCCGACGCGCAAGGCCGACGGCGAAAACTGGCAGCAGCGGACCCGCGAGCTGCTCGTGCAGGCGGGCATCGAGGGCGTCTCGCCGCCGCAGCTGCTCGGCGCGAGCATCGCCATGGGACTGGTCGCCTTCGTGCTCGTGCTCGGCACCAGCCGGGTGCTCGTCATCGCGCTGGCCTTCGGTGGCTTCGCCTCGCTGCTGCCCTTGACGCTCGTCCGCCGGCGACGGGCTCAGCGCAGTACCGAGTTGCGCGAGGTGTGGCCGGAGGCCGTCGACAACCTCGCCAGCGGCGTACGCGCCGGGCTGTCCCTGCCCGAGGGCTTGACGCAGCTCGGGGTCCGGGGGCCCGAGCAGCTGCGGTCGGCCTTTCGCCGCTTCGGAGAGGACTACCGGGCGACCGGCCGCTTCTCGGAGTCGCTGGACCGCCTCAAGGAGAACCTGTCCGACCCCGTGGGTGATCGGGTCGTCGAGGCCCTGCGCATGGCGCGGGAGGTGGGCGGCACCGACCTCGGCCGGCTCCTGCGGACCTTGTCGGCGTTCCTGCGCGAGGACGCGCGGACCCGCTCCGAGCTCGAGACGAGGCAGGGCTGGACCGTCAACGCCGCCCGGCTCGCCCTCTGCGCGCCGTGGGTCCTGCTCCTGCTGCTGTCGACGCAGCCGAGCGCGGTCAAGGCCTACGGTCAGCCCGCCGGCGCCCTGGTCCTGCTCGTAGGCGGCGGGGTCAGCTTTGTTGCCTATCGGGTCATGCTGCGCATCGCCCGGCTACCGACCGAGCGCAGGGTCCTGCGGTGAGCGGGGCACTCACCGGGCTGGCGCTGGGCGTGCTCACCGGTGGCGGCCTGTTCCTGGTGGTGACCGGAACGCCGTGGAGCCGTCGCCCCAGCCTGGACGCCCGCCTGGGTCCGTACCTGCGTGACGCCCCGCGCCCCTCCCGCCTGCTGCAGCGCGACCAGGCGCTGACGCCGTTCCCAACCCTCGAGCGGCTCCTGCGACCGGTCCTCAGCGACCTGATGAAGGGCGTGGAGCGCTGGGTCGGGGGGTTGACGAGCGTGCGTCGTCGGCTGGAGCAGACCGGTGGCGAGATGAGCGTCGAGCAGTTCCGGGCCGAGCAGGTGCTCTGGGGCGGCTTCGGCCTGGCCACCGCACTCGGCCTGGCGCTGCTGTCCTTCGTGAGCGGCATGGGTAGCAACCCGCTGGCGCTGCTGGTCTCCTCGGCGATGTTCACCGTCCTGGGGGTCCTGGGGCGCGACCGCTGGCTGACCCGGCAGGTGCGCGAGCGCGAGGCCCGCATGCTGGAGGAGTTCCCGACCATCGCCGAGCTGCTCGCGCTGGCCGTCACGGCGGGGGAGGGCCCGATCGGGGCGCTCGAGCGAGTGACCCGGATCGCCGGCGGGGAGCTGAGCCGTGAGCTCGCACGTGCCTTGTCCGACGCCAGGGCCGGCGCCTCGCTCGTCCAGGCCCTGGAGGGCATCGCCTCACGTACCTCGCTGGCTCCCCTCGCCCGGTTCGTCGACGGCGTCGCGATCGCCGTCGTGCGGGGCACGCCGCTGGCCGAGGTGCTGCGGGCCCAGGCGGTCGACGTCCGTGAGGCCGGCAAGCGTCAGCTGCTGGAGTCCGCCGGACGCCGGGAGATCGCGATGATGGTCCCCGTGGTCTTCCTCGTCCTGCCGGTGACGGTGCTTTTCGCACTGTTCCCTGGCTTCTACGGCCTGCGCCTGGTCGCCGGGTGAACCTCGACGACCCGCGCAGGTGCGCCGGCCCCTGCGTCGAACCCTGCACGTGACCCCCGGAGGTAGACCGATGTACCTGTCCCTGCTCGTCCTACGCGTGCTGTCCCGCCTGCACGTCGATGACCGCGAACGAGGTGACATCCCGGGCTGGGTCCTGATCACGATCATGACCGCCGGGCTGGTCACGCTGATCTGGGGGATCGCCGACAAGCAGCTGACGAGCATCTTGCAGAACGCGCTCAACTCGGTGAAGTCGCCCTGACATGAGGCGGCGGACCGGGGACGCCGGCGCCGCCGTGGTCGACTTCGTGTTCATCACGGTGCTGGTCGTCGCCCTGTTCCTGCTGGTGCTGCAGGTGGGCCTGGTCCTGCACGTTCGAAACGTACTGGTGTCCTCAGCAGCTGAGGGAGCGCGGTACGCCGCGAACGCCGACCGCACGCCGGGCGACGGGGTCGTCCGCACGAGAGCGGCGGTGGCGCAGGCCCTGTCACCCTCGGTTGCCGACCGCATGTCCTACACCCCGAGCGAGACGACGCTCGATGGCGCCCGCGTCGTGGAGATCACCGTGACCGGGCCGCTGCCGGTGGTGTTCCTGCCGGCCGGACCGCTGCACCTGACCGTCCACGGCCACGCGCTGGAGGAGGGACGGTGAGCCGGCATCGGCCGGCCTCGCGGCCCGGTCTGGGTGCTGACGACGGGAACGCCTTGGTCGAGTTCACTTACCTAGCAGTACTTCTCATGGTGCCGCTCGTCTATGTACTGCTGACCGTCTTCCAGGTCCAGCGGGCGGCGTTCGGTACGACCGAGGCCGCGCGGCAAGCCGGCCGGGCCTTTGCCACCGCACAGTCTCCCTCGCAGGGCTACGCGCGGGCCGACGCCGCCACCAGGATTGCGCTGCAGGACCAGGGCATCACCGACAGCGGTGCTCCGAGCGTGAGCTGTCTCGGCGGTCCGTGCCTGCAGCCGGGCTCCCGCGTGCAGGTGACCGTGGCCTATCAGGTACGCCTGCCGCTGGTCGGCCGGGTGTTCGGCGGCTCGCAGCGGGGCGCGATCCCGGTGACCGCCACGCACACCGAGTACGTCGACCGGTACACCTCGCCTCCCAAGTGACTCAACGGGAGCGCCGACGGCCGGTCGGCCGTGATGACGAGGGCACCGTCCTGCTGCTGATCGTGGGCTTCACCGTCGTGCTCCTGCTCGTCATTGCGGTCGTCGTGGACGCCAGCGCCGTGATCCTGGCCAAGCGCGGTGCGGCCAGCGCGGCCGACGGGGCGGCCGTGGCGGCGGCGCAGCAGAGCGACGCCGCCGCCGTACGCGCCGGTCTGCACGGTCAGCTTCCGCTCGACGAGCAGCAAGTGGCCGCGGTTGTCGCGGTGTACGAGACCGACACCAGGATCGGCCAGCCGGGTCTGCGGTTGCGGGCCGCGGTCGAGCAGGGCACGACAGCAGTAGTGGAGGCCACCCGTACCGTGCAGCTGCCCTTCGTCGGCTGGCTCGGGGTCGGGCAGGTCCAGATCACGGCTCAGGCACGGGCCCGCTCGCCGGTGCTGCCGTGAGCTGGACCCGGCGCACGGTGACCTAGGCTCGACCTCCGTGGCCGCCGACAGCTCCTCCGACCTGCAGGCCCTCGACGCGACCCTGACCAGCATCGAGAAGGTGCTGGACCTGCCGAAGCTGCGCGAGGAGCTCGTCGACCTCGAGGAGCAGGCCGGCCTGCCCGGGCTGTGGGACGACCAGGAGCAGGCCCAGGTGATCACCGGCCGGATGAGCGTGGTCCAGGCTGACCTGTCGCGCATGGAGAGCTACCGATCCCGCCTGGACGACCTGGCCGTGCTTTTCGAGATGGCAGCCGAGGAGGCCGACGAGTCCACGCTCACCGAGGCGCAGGGCGAGCTGGCTGCACTGCAGCGCGAGATCGGCAGCTTCGAGGTCCGCACGCTGCTGTCGGGGGAGTACGACGCGCGGCACGCGCTCGTGCAGATCAGTCCCGGCGCCGGCGGGGTCGACAGCCAGGACTGGGCGCTGATGCTGTGGCGGATGTACTACCGCTGGGCGGAGCGGCACGGCTACGAGCTCGACGTCCTGGAGTGGCAGGAGGCCGAGGAGGCCGGCGTGAAGAGCGTGGTGTTCCAGGTCAAGGCGCCTTACGCCTACGGCACGCTCGCCGGCGAGCACGGCGTACACCGCCTGGTGCGGATCAGCCCCTTCGACAACCAGGCCCGCCGGCAGACCTCCTTCGCCGCCCTGGACGTCACCCCCGTCGTGGACACCGCGGACGCCGTCGAGGTCGACGAGAAAGACATCCGCGTGGACGTCTTCCGCTCCTCCGGACCAGGTGGGCAGGGCGTCAACACGACCGACTCCGCCGTACGGATCACCCACCTGCCCACCAACATCGTCGTGTCCTGCCAGAACGAGCGCTCGCAGATCCAGAACCGCGCCGCCGCCATGATCGTGCTGCAGACCAAGCTGCTGGAGCGCAAGCGCGTCGAGGAGCTGGCCGAGATGGACGCGATCCGCGGTACCAAGGCCGATGTCGCCTTCGGTTCACAAATCCGCAACTACGTGCTGCACCCCTACCAGCTCGTCAAGGACCTGCGGACCGGGGTCGAGACCGGAAACACCCAGGGAGTGCTCGACGGCGACATCGACGAGCTCGTCGAAGCGGCGATTCGCTGGCGTCGTACGAGCCCGGGCGACGCCGAGAGCTAACCGCAGGTGGCTCGGGCGGCTACAGGGGCAGGTGGGCCAGCACGAGCAGCAGAACCGTGAGTAGCGCCGCGGCCAGCAGAAACGCGGCCGCGGGGAGCTGAGGCGCGGAGGAAGTGAACTGGCGGCGGGCGGCGCGGCACGTGGGGCAACGGCCCTCAACGACCCGCCCGGCGCACGCGGCGCAGATCAGGTCCTGCCAGTTCATGCTCCTGCACCTCCCCGTCGCCTAGCACACGTTCTTGCTGAGCCCATCTTCTCCTACCAACGCCTGCCCTGCACACCGGCTTCCCCAGGAGCCAACCGATCTAGACTCGTGTTCGTGATCCGCCTCGAGAAGGTCTCCAAGCACTACCCGGCGAGCGCTCGGCCGGCCCTCGACGAGGTGGACGTCGACATCGACAAGGGCGAGTTCGTGTTCCTGGTGGGTTCGAGCGGCTCGGGCAAGTCCACCTTCCTGCGCCTGCTGCTCAAGGAGGAGGTGCCGACGGCGGGCCGGGTGCACGTCGCCGGCAAGGATCTCGAGCGGCTCTCGCACTGGAAGGTACCGGCGCTGCGCCGCTCGATCGGCTGTGTGTTCCAGGATTTCCGGCTGCTGCCGAACAAGACAGTGACGCAGAACGTCGCGTTCGCCCTCGAAGTGATCGGTAAGCCCCGCGGGGCCATTGCCAAGGTGGTGCCTGAAGTGCTGGACCTGGTGGGGTTGGAGGGGAAGGGCTCGCGCATGCCGGACGAGCTCTCCGGTGGTGAGCAGCAGCGGGTCGCGATCGCCCGGGCCTTTGTCAACCAGCCGATGATCCTGATCGCCGACGAGCCGACCGGCAACCTGGACCCCGGTACCAGTGTCGGCATCATGAAGCTGCTCGACCGGATCAACCGCACGGGCACCACGGTGGTGATGGCGACCCACGACGCGGCGATCGTGGACTCGATGCGCCGCCGGGTCGTGGAGCTCTCCTTCGGCCAGGTCGTCCGCGACCAGACCCGCGGCGTGTACGGCTACGGCTCCTGACCGCTGCGCTCCCGCACCCACCCGTCGTACGCCGAAGGAACCCTCGTGCGCTCCTCGTTCATCCTCAGTGAGCTCGGCGTCGGCCTGCGCCGCAACGTGACGATGACCGTCTCGGTGGTGCTCACCGTCACGCTCAGCCTGCTGCTGGTCGGCGTCGGGCTGTTGACCCGCGACCAGGTCAACGTCATGAAGGGCTATTGGTATGACCGGATCGAGGTGACGGTCTACCTGTGCGGGGCGACGAGCTCGAGCCCGACCTGTGTCGGCAAGGACGTGACGCAGGAGCAGCGCACGCAACTGCTCAGCGACCTGCAGCGAACCCCGCTGGTCCAGCGGGTCTACTACGAGTCGCGGGAGCAGGCGTTCGCGCACTTCAGGGAACAGTTCAAGGACTCGCCGGACCTCGTTGCCAACGTCAGCCCGGACGCCCTGCCGGAGTCGCTGCGCGTCAAGCTCAAGGACCCGACCAAGTACGAGGTGGTGGCCAGTGAGTACCGGGACCGGCCGGGCGTGGACTCCGTTCAGGACCAGAAGAAGCTGCTCGACAGCTTCTTTCGGGTCCTGAACCGGTTGAAGTACATCGCGCTGGTCGGCGCCGGGGTGCAGCTGCTCGCGGCCGTCCTGCTGATCTCCAACACCATCCGGGTCGCGGCCTTCAGCCGGCGCCGCGAGACCGGCATCATGCGGCTGGTCGGTGCCAGCAACCTCTACATCCAGCTGCCGTTCCTGCTGGAAGGGGCACTGGCCGGCCTCGTCGGTGGCGTGCTGGCCTGCGGACTCCTGGCCGCGCTGAAGTACGTGCTGGTCGACCGGGCGCTGCGGCCGACGATCAAGTTCACCAACTTCATCGGCTGGGACGCGGTGTACGCGACCATGCCCCTGCTGCTGGTCACCGGCGTCGTCCTGTCGAGCCTGTCCTCGTTCGTCACGCTTCGTCGCCACCTGCGCGTCTAACCCCGCTGCGGGCTCGCCGGTGGTAGTCATGGGGCTCCTGAGGAAGGTGGCTCCGTGGCAGTGCGTGCTCCACGCCGGCTCGTGGCGGCCACCGCTCTGGCAGCCTCGCTCGCGGTGACGCTGCTCGCCCCCGCCACGCCGAGCCGCGCGGCTGACGACGGCAGCAAGCGCGTACAGGACGCCCAGGCTGCGCTGGAGGATTCCTCGGCGGCCGTGCAGGCGGCGGGCGCCGTCCTGGCCCGCACAGCCGCGCTGCTGCCGGGCGCGCGAGCCGAGGTCGCCCGTACGCAGGGCGAGCTCGCCGGGGCGCAGGCTCGGGTTGAGGCTGCGGGGCAGCAGGTCCAGCGCGGGCAGGTGGTGCTGTCGGGCGCCACCGCAGCGGTCGACCGGGCGTCGGCGTCGGTGGTGCAGGGCCGTTCGAGACTCGGCCGGTTGGCCAGGCGCTCCTACGAGCTCGGTCCCCTGCAGCAGGTGCGCACCCTCACCGACAGCGGACCGGCGGAGCTGCTGCAGCGAGCCGGCATGTTGCAGCGGGCGTTCCGCGGGTCCGACGACGTGCTGCGGCAACTGGCCGCGGACCGCTACGTCCTGGCGGGGCACCGCACGCAGGTGGCGGCGGCCCAGGCCGAGCTGGACGCGTTGAACGCCGACGCCGCTCGGCGCGAACAGCACGCGCAGGCCGTCGCCGCCACTGCCCAGCAGGCGCAGGACCGGTTGGCCGGCCTGGTCGCCGAGCAGCGCCAGGCGCTGGCCCAGGCCGAGTCGTCCCGGGCGTCCGACGCCGCCGAGTACAAGGTGGCCCAGGACGCCTCCGCGCGGCTGAAAGCCCAGATCCGCGCCGCCGCCGCCGCGGCCGCCGCCAGAGCTGCCCGGGCGCGGGCGGCCCAGACCCTCGCTGTGGCAAGGGCTCAGGCGGCTCAGGCGCGGGCCGAAGCCCAGGCGCGGGCAGCTGCCCAGGCTCAGGCGCTGGCTGACGCGAGGGCGCTGGCCGGCGCTCGGGCCGGCGCGGCCGCACGCGCGCTGGCGGACGCGAGGGCCACCGCCGCGGCACGGGCGGGCGTCGCCGAGCGGGCGAACGCCGCCGCACGGTCGAGCGCCGCCGTCGCTGCGAGCGCCGCTACGAGCGCGAGCGCTCTCGCGGTGCCCGTGCAGCACACCGGGCGGTTCCTGTGGCCGGCCGACGGACCGCTCACCAGCCGCTTCGGCTGGCGGATGCACCCGATCTTCCACGTCCTGCGCCTGCACGCCGGCATCGATATCGGGGCCGCCTACGGCGCACCCGTCTCAGCGGCCGACGCCGGGGTGGTCACCTTCGCCGGTGAGTCCAGTGGCTACGGCACGCTGGTGGTGATCAGCCACGGGACGCAGGATGGTCGGGACATCTCGACCGCGTACGCACACATGAGCCAGCTGCTCGTGGGCGTCGGCCAGCACGTCGGCCGCGGGCAGCAGGTCGGCGCGGTGGGCAACGAGGGCAACTCGACCGGACCGCACCTGCACTTCGAGGTCCGGCTGGACGGCTCTGCCGTCGACCCGTTGGGCTACGTCAGCCCGCCGTAGACTCACCCGATGCGCCCGTTGACTCGCACGCTCACGCGGCGGGTCCTGGGCGTCATTGTCGCCGTGGCGATGCTGAGCGGCATCTTCTCTCTCGGCGTCGTGGCCGGGGCGGGCAGCCGTCCGGACCAGGACGCACCGTCTCCGGGGATCCTGGATGCGGCGGCGCGGGACATCTCCGGACAGGCGCTGCACCCGGTGTCGCGCAAGGCCCTCGACGCGGCAGCCATCCAGGCCATGCTCAGCGCTGCCGGTGACCCATGGGGTGGCTGGGCCGACACTCCCGGGCCGGCAGCCCCAGGCGGGTACGTCGGGGTGGGTCTCTGGCTGCGCAGCGCGGGCGGCCGGATGCTCGTCGCCCAGGTCACCGATGGCTCGCCGGCCCAGCGCGCGGGCGTCCAGTCCGGCGATGAGCTGCGCGCGGTCGGCGGCGCCCCGGCCTCGGGTCGTGGGCCCGCCGTTGTGGCGATGTCGTTGCGCGGGGCACCCGGCACGCGGGTGCTCGTAGTCCTGGCCCGCGGCGCCGCCGTACGCAGCCTGGCGCTGGTGCGCACCCCGTTCCCGACGGCGCCGGTCTCGATCAGCACGGTCGGCTCGCGGATCAGCCGCATCACGGTCCCTTCGTTCGCGCGCGGCACCGGCCGCGGGGTGCGCAACGCCCTTGCGCAGCTCCGGGTCCAGCAGGTAAGCGGGGTCGTCCTGGACCTGCGCGGCGACCCGGGCGGCCTGCTCAGCGAGGCCGTCGAGTCGGCGTCGGCCTTCCTCGGCCCCGGCCCCGTCGTCACCTACACCCGGCGCGACGGCCGGCCGCAGCGCCTGGACGTGCTCGGCGACGGCGACACGCGTACGCCGGTGGTGGTGCTCGTCGACGGCGGTACGGCCAGCGCCGCCGAGGTGGTGGCCGGGGCACTGCAGGACCGCGGCCGGGCGGTGGTCATCGGGACGCGCACCTTCGGCAAGGGCACCGTCCAGGAGCCGCGCGAACTGCCGGACGGCAGCCTGCTCGACCTCACCGTCGCGCGCTATGCCCTGCCGTCCGGCCGATCGGTGGAGGGCGTCGGCCTGGAGCCCGACATCCAGGTCGGCGCCCCGAGCGGGACGGGCGCCGACCCCGCCGTACGGCGTGCGGTGGAGGTACTCTCCGGGCTCACCGCGGACGCCGGCAAGGGTCGCGGGTGACCCGCGAGTCCGGCCGGGGCAAGCTCGTCGCCCAGAACAAGAAGGCCCGTTACGACTACGAGCTGCTGGACACCTTCGAGGCCGGGATCGTGCTGACCGGCACCGAGGTCAAGTCGCTGCGGCAGGGCCGCTGCACGCTGGTCGATGCCTACGCGAGCATCACCGACGGCGAGGCGTTCCTCATCGGCGCGCACATCCCGGAGTACACCGAGGGCACCTGGAACAACCATGCGCCGCGGCGTACCCGAAAGCTGCTGATGCACAAGGAGGAGATCCTCAAGCTCGTCGGCAAGACCAAGGAGAGCGGGCTGGCGCTGATCCCGCTCTCGTTGTACTTCAAGGACGGCCGGGCCAAGGTCGAGCTCGCCCTGGCCAAGGGACGCAAGGCGCACGACAAGCGGCAGGCGCTGAACGAGCGGCAGGCCTCGCGCGAGATGCAGGTGGAGATGGGCCGGGCCATGAAGGGACGGATGCGCGGCGACGGGGCCAGAACGGTCGGCGGTGGGGGTCGCGGCGGCTCCCGGCGCGGGGGCGAGCGGGGTGTGGGTGCTCACCGACGCTGAGGTACCGGCCCTGTGGCGTGGGCTCGGGCTGCCCGGCCTGGTCGACGTCCACGTGCACTTCATGCCGCAAAACGTGATGGACAAGGTCTGGGCCTACTTCGACAGCGCGGGGCCGCTGACCGGCTCGCCCTGGCCCATCACCTACCGCACGCAGGAGGCCGACCGGCTGGCCCGCCTGCGCGCCATGGGGGTGCGCGCGTTCCCCTCGATGGTCTACCCGCACCGGCCGGACATGGCCGAGTGGCTCAACGCCTGGGCCCACGAGTTCGCCCTGCTGCACAGCGATGTCATTGCGACCGCGACCTTCTACCCCGAGCCGACCGCTGCGGCGTACGTCGCCCAGGCGCTCGCTGAGGGCGCCCGGCTGTTCAAGGTGCACGTGCAGGTAGGGGCGTACGACCCGCGCGACCCGCTGCTGGAGGACGTGTGGGGCCTGCTCGCCGACGCCGGCGTCCCCGCGGTCGTGCACTGCGGGAGCGGCCCGACTCCGGGTTCGTTCACCGGGCCGGAGGTGTTCGCCGAGGTGCTGCGGCGGCACCCCACGCTTACCGCCGTGATCGCGCACATGGGCATGCCGGAGTACGCCGAGTTCCTGGCGCTGGCCCGCGCCTACCCCCGCGTGCACCTGGACACCACGATGGCCTTCACCGACTTCACCCAGGCGCGGATGCCGTTCCCCAGCGAGCTGCGGCCCCAGTTGGTCGAGTTCGGGGAGCGCATCCTGCTCGGCAGCGACTTCCCGAACACCCCCTACCCGTACGCCCACCAGCTCGAGGCGCTGCAGCGGCTCGAGCTCGGCGAGGACTGGCTGCGGGCGGTGCTGCACGACAACGGCGCCCGGCTCCTCGGGCTGTTTGGGTGACGCGAGCCCCGGTGTCGGCGTACCCGGTAGGCCTGCGACAGCCCTGCCGCGCTGCCGTTGACGGTCGGGATCGGCCCCTGGTGGGGCGCCCTACCGGGGCGGTTCCCGACCCTCGTCCACGCGAGCGGGCCGGACGCGCTCCGGCGTAGAATTCTTCGTGCGGCGCACGGTGCGGCGCAGAAGGGGGTGACAGGTCTCGACTCCGGATGTCGAGGCAGGGGAAGCGGGCCGAGGAAGCCGACGATGATCTCGTTAACCACGAAATGTCGGAAAAAAATCAAGCGCCGACAACAGTCCGCGCGCGTACGCCTTTGCTGCCTAGGTAGCAAAGGGCGTCGCTGTCAGCCCCGGAGTGCCTCCGGCCGGGTGCTGGCATCGCAAGGAGGATCACCGTCCGCCCCGGTCGCGGGGACGAACGGAACACCCAACAGCGACTGAGCCCGTCACCGGCTTGCTTGCGTGATCGGTGGGGCCGAGAAAAACACAGCGAGCTGCGCCCGGAGAAGCCTTGCCCTGGTACCGGAGGACGCGGGTTCGATTCCCGCCACCTCCACTATGGGGTGTTCATGGTTCTACGCCGTGGATGCTCACGAAAGTCAGAACAAGAAGCGCCGCAGTCCTTTGAACGAGGCCAGGGGCGCTTCCTGTTGCGGCGAGGTACGTGGCCGCCTCCCGGTCCGAAGCGATTGAGGCGCCCCGCACCTGTGGCGCGCGCCCATCGACCGCTTCAGAGCATGCTTCGCCCGCTGAGTGCTGCGCTGCTACGGAGGGGGTGGCGACGTCTGGCGCTCTCAGTCGTCCGGTGGGTCGTTGTTGGGCTGGATCCTGATGGCGGGCGGAGCGACAACGTCCTGGACCGCCGGCCCCTTGGCGGCGTGAGCCAGCGGGGGCGACTCGCTCAACTCGATCTTGGCGGCCCACGTGTCGAGCCGGCGGCAGGTTCGTCGCGGCGGCGTAGATCCCGAGCATCAGCGAGCTCTTGCACAGCCCCATGAAGCGGAAGGCGTCGCGGGCGAGGGCCTCGCGGGAGCGTTCCTAAGGGTGACGGGCTGCGCCATGGACTGCTCGACGAGCGGGCAGCGCACCTTCCCGGCTCTGGCTGGGCACTCGTATATCTCGGCGCCGTTGCGGTCCGGACCGGCGACACGGCGCAGTGCCCACTGCTCCCGCGTGTTGATCTGCCCGAGGAGCGGGTGATGCGGCGAGTCGCTCCGCGTCGTGCGCGCTGATGTCGCCGCCGATGGCGAGGGTGGGGGTGACGAAGTGCAGGTTGGCCTACTCGGCCTGCGGAAGGGTCTGCTGCAAGTGATCTCCTCGTGTATGCTCTCAGCAGAATAATGCTTAGCGCAGAATTATGCAAGGAGCAGATTGTGAGTCAGCTCGGGAGGTTCATCGAGCACCGGCGCACCGAGCTCGGTCTGTCGCGCCGGGAGCTCGCTGATCGCGCCGAGCTGTCGTACCCGTACGTATCGCAGCTGGAAGCGGGGGACCGGCAGCCCGCACTGCGGGCGATGCAGGCGCTGGCCCCGGCGCTCGAGGTGCGGGTAGAGGAGCTGGCCGCGATGGTCGCCAGCGAGGACTGGGCCGGGTCGATTCCGGACGCCATGGTTGTCGGATCGTCGCCGCGCCTGTCGCGGCGGCCCTCGCGGTCTTACGACGAGAGTCCGCCGAGGGCGCGGGAGAAGATGCTGTTGTCACTGGAGCGTCGGCTGCGGGACGTTCCGCCGCTGGAGCGAATCGCTCTGTTGAACGAGCTGATCGCCCAAGCGGTCCAAGAACTGGCAGTTGGCTGACTGCGCTCGTCCGGCCCGCACGGCCAGGCCTTTGCTTGCGCCGCCCGTGAGGGTGCAATGTTCAAGAATGGCAATCTTGGTAACCCTGAGCAATGGCAACGAGAAGCGCTACGAGCGGCCGAACATGTACGGGCCGTACGAGTGGCTCAAGTACTGGACCACGGACGGCTGTCTCGTCATCCAGGGTGGGGTGCCAGAGGCCGTGACGCCCATCGGCAGCTGGGTCGAGGGGATCGACTGGACCGAGATCGAGCGTTACGAGCCGGGCGATTGGGTCGCGGTCGGCGAATACGACGCGCCGACTATCGCGACACCAGTGGGGTCAGCGGCAACTGTGGCGACGGAGGCCGCAAAGTGGTGGACAGCGGGTACCGCGATGCACTACGACCGCGTGGTCAGCGAAGTGCTGCTCAACGCTCTGCGGCCCCGCGGACCGCTACACAGCGCCGTCGCCTGGAGCCAGGCCGATCCTCGGCTACGGGATGTGCAGCTGCGCAAGCAGCCCAAGGGCGCCGCCTCGTGGGCGAGCTTCTACGTCGGGCTGACGTCTGTCCTAGACATCTACGAGGTCGGCGGGCAGTTCCGGCTGAAGGCGCACGCGACGCATAGGGCGGCGGCGGGTTTCGACCCGTCATGGGACTCGTGGCAGGCCCTCGACGCGCTGGCGGAGCGATGGGCGCAGGTCGAGCTCTACCTCGAGAAGGTGAGCACGCATGTCCACCCGATGTGGCTGAACACCGAAGGCAAGGTGCATGCGCTGATCTCCAACAGCACGCGCACCGGTTTCAGCGTGATCAACCGTGAGGCCTCAATCTCCTTCGTCAACCAGGCCACCAAAGACGGGCTCGGCAAGGGTTGGTCCGACGCGATCAGGGACGGTCTACGGTCGGTAGACAGATCTGACGCGTGGTTCACCGCTCTCCTGACCAAGAGCCTCGGCATGAGTCCGGACTTCATCGCGGTGGACAACGACGGCCGGCTGCTGATCATCGAGGCCAAACCCGCGTCCGCTGCAGCGGGGATCACCTGGGGCCCGGCACAGGTGACCTTCTACGCCTGCATGTACGCAGCGTGGTTGGCCGAGGCAGGGGACGAGGCTCGTGCCATTCTTCAGCGGGGGCTGGAGCAGCGCCGCGCTCTCCGCCTGGTACCGCCCGCTGCCCAGCGTGCACTTGCGGCGCCGCCTGACGTCGTGCCCGTTCTAGCCATCGGGCCGGGAATCGTCAGCCCTGAGGTCTGGAGCCGCCTGTCCGTCGTCGCCGAGGCCCTCACTGGCATGAGCAACGGCACCGCTCCGCTCGAGGTGTGCCGGCTCGCGGCCGATGGCACCCCGCGACCGGTCGATCTCGCCACGGCCGCCTTGTCTTACCCGGCGCATACAAAGGACGACATGAACAACAGCACGTACCAACAGCGGGCCCGGGCAGCTGCCGTGGCCTGGAAGCTCACTACCGCCTTGCTCGACGAGGACGCTCGGGCCGACGGCCCTTACGGCGGGAAGAGCACCGTGTACCCGTTCTGCCTCCCGCTGGCGGTGGCGCGTCAGAACCTGCTGCCCGAGGCAGCCGGTGCGATCGAATTCTTCGGCTCCCGCAACATCCAGTGGCACCGTGGAGTCGCCGCCGGCCCCACCAACCACCTGGTGTCGTCGCAGGTGCAGTGCGTCAACGCGCTGTTCCCGATGACGACGGACGCCGGCCTCCTTCGTGGCGCCTTTGCTGACTCCTTGGACATCGTCGAGGTCCTGCCGCTCGACGACGCGTTCCTGACGTTCGAGTACAACGGCGGCGGTCACGACTTCCTGGGTGAGGGCCGAGCAGGCGGACCGTTGACGCGCGGCGCCAACAGCACGAGCACCGATGCCGCGTTCGCCTACCGGACGTCCACCGGCACAGAGCTCGCCCTTGTGGAGTAGAAGTACACCGAGGAGTACCTCGGGTCCAAGCTATCCGAGGACCGGAAGGGCGTCCGTGAGCTCCGCTACGGCGCTTGGTACGGCGCGGCGGATGGTCCGCTCGACCCGAACGTCGTGCCGTACGAGGGCATCTTCGTCGAGCCGATGTACCAGCTGGTCCGGCAGCAGCTGCTGGCCTGGCGGATCGAGCAGGCGGGCCTCTACGACAGGGTGCGCGTCGTGCACATCGTTCCGTTCTCGAACGAGGAGTACTGGCGTTCCCTGGACCGGCACAGCAACCGTCTGGACGGTGAGTCTGTGGGCGAGGTGTGGCAGCGGATGCTGCGCGACAGCCACCGGGACCGTTACCTGTGCCGGGACAGCGAGCGCTTCACCGACTCTGCGCGACAGCTGACCAGCCCGGAGTACCGGGCCCGCTACGGTCACCGCTGACGACTGCTAGGCACGGCTGCAGGAGGTTGGGTATCTCACATGCTGCTGGAGCAGGCGGGTCCTCGGATGTTCGACCGGCTGCCCGAGTACCCGGCAGCGCCGGCGGAGCATGTCCCGTCCCGTGGGGCGAGATGCCCCCGGACCTGCAGCGCGTCGTGACGGCCTGACGATGCCCGGGACGATCTGCCACTTCCACGCCGACGAGTGGTCGGTGGGAACGCGCTTGGACGACGGGACCTATGCGCATGTCTGCGAGCGGACCAGCGGACACCCCGCCGCGGGCCCGTGGCACTGGTTGGAGGTACCACCACCGCCGGAGACTCCGGGGCTGGCCGGCTTGGCCGTGGAGCTCGGGCTCGACGTCGAGCTCCCCGCGGCCCTCGCCGCGCTTGGCGAGGGATGGTTCGAGTACGGCCTGGTGGAGCGCAGCTATGCGCAGCGGTGCCCGAAGGACTTCGCGACGATGGTCGGTCAGTGGGGCCACACCGCGATCGCCGAGACCCGTTACTCGGTCTCCAGCTATCTCGCGCGCACGTTGGGCGACCTCAGCCGCCTGGGCGCTGTCGCCTTCCACCCCGGGCGCGGCACGGGTCGCTGGTCCTACAACAGCGACATCTCCTGGTGGAGCGTGGTCCCGCCCGGACCGTGGGAGCGCCGCGCCGCCTGGGTTGACGTCGTCGGTGACGTCGATCAGGCCGCCCGGCAGGCTGATGCGCAGTGCCGGTCGTACGTGCCCGGCGCCTAGGACAACGCTTCGCGGTTGATGACGCTCTTCCGCTCGATCGCGTTCCCGTCTCCGAGCGGGCCCATGGCCCAGTACCTGTGCTGGCCGATCACGAGGTAGTGGTTGTGGTAGATCGGCTCGCCAGGAGCCGGTGGCCAAGCCTCCAGGGTTCCGGCATCTTCGACGAGTCGGCAGAACGCTTCGAACTGCGCTGCCAACTCGGGGCGCCACGACTTCACGGTGTACTCGTGGGGCCAGTCCGGCATGGTTTTGGCGTACAGCCAGCGCACTCGTCGATGTACGCCAGCGCCTGCTCGATTTTGTCAACGCGGTCACGCGTCGTCGTCCTCACCCAGCTGGGCCATCAGGTCCTCGACGGCGCTCCGCAGGTCCGTCAGCGTGCAGGGGTAAAGGCTCCCTGTGCCGGTCCCCTCCAGCACGACGATGACCGACTCGTCGTCTCGGTCGATCCAGCAGTCGCATCCGACGAGCGCGTCCAGCCATACGGCGAGCTCCCGAGCGGTCGCCGTCTCGCTGGCGCTTAACTCGTCCCACCAGCCGTGGAGCGTCCTGCTGAAGTCGGGCTTGGTCGGCGGGTCCGTGGCGGCACGACCGCCGTGCCCCGCAAGGGCCGGTGCGTCCAGCCGGGCCAGGCAGAAGACCATGCTGACGAGCTGCTCGAGATCGCCCTTGCGAAGCGAGTGCACCGGCATCTCGGCGACGATGAGCAGCTTGTCGTCGATGACGATGCGACGACTGAACGTCCGGGACGTGTTGAGCGCGTTGATCTCGCGGAGCAGCGCCTTGGTCGGCTTCACGCCGACCACCATGCCTGCGCTGATGCGGACCAGATCGAGGCCGGCCTGCGTGTGCAGCTGGATTTCGTGGGGCAGGCTGCTCGTCGTCAGCCCGGTGCCGCGCTTGGTCCGGCGGACCGCCTTGCCGAGGTCGTTCTTGAGCAGCCGATGCAGTCGCTTCGCGGTCGGACTGCTGTCGATCACGTGCGTGCTCATACCGGAGTTTCCCCTGCGGGTACGACACTTCCGGCGCCGAAGCGTCAGTCCCGATCCAGGCCGTAGCTGCGCAGGACCCCGTGCAGCTGCTTCCACTTCCCCTCGTCCGGGACGTCGCAGGCACGCAGCTTCTCGCGCAGCGTGCGATCACCCCGACGACGGTGTAGCGGTCGTCCAGCTGCCAGGCAGGCTCGTCGCGGGTCCCGTGCCACAGCAGCAGGTCGCAGAAGATCTTGAGCTGGCGTGCCGCTTGCCGTACCGAACGCGTCATCGCGTCGCTCGACGGGCAGCTGCTGCCCTGCTTGCAGGCGCTGGACGGCCCCGCCGGGCGGGGGGCACTGCCGGTTGCCGACGACGGCCCGCGGCTGGTCGGGATGGACGCGGGGGAGCTGCTGGCGTTCGTCAGGCGCTGCCGCGACTGGGTTGGTCATGGTCATCCGGAGCTGGCTGCGGCGCCCGCGCTGGAGGCGGGCGTGGCGTACAGCCAGGTCCAGGCACACCTGGACCTCGGGCTGGACGTGGCGGAGGCAGTCGAGTGGGTCGGGGTTCCGCCTGCTCTGGCTGCCCGCTGGCACGACATCGGATTCCGTCGCCTGACTCGGACCTGTGGACCAAGCAGGGGCGGACGTTGGAGGACGCCGAGGCGGCAGCCACTGCCGCGGCAACGGCCGCTGACTGGCGCAGTGGGCGCGCGTGGCGGGCAGCCGGCTCAGCGCGGAGGACCTGGCCGGGTGGACGTCGTTCGGCGTGCCCGTCGCCGTCTGGGGTGAGCCGGCGAGCCGCAGCTTGCCGGCCCGGGATGTTCCGGCGTGGACAGCGGGCGACGGCAGACGAGCTGCTTCTACAGGGAGTCCAGGTGGATGAGGCGCGGGCACTGAAGGCGGTGTTCGGCTCGGAGACGGCAGTGCGGCAGGCCCTTCGGCCGGCGTCATGACGGTTCTGCTGGTCGACGATGTCCGGCGGTTCCCGGGACGACCGAGAGTGCCTTATGGCGACTTCGGCCGACGAGGCGATTGCACTGCTTCAGGCCCACGAGGCGTCTGAGCTGTGGCTCGACCAGGACCTGGGGCCGCACGCGGACGGCATCGCCCGCACGGTGATGCCGCTCGTCGGCGAGCTTGTCCGCCGGGCGGCACATAGCGGTACGGATTCGCTCCCGCGGGTGCTGGTGCACTCCGCGAACCCGGCCGGTGCGGTCGCGATCCGGCGGGCGCTGGAGGCGGCCGGCTACCAGGTGCAGCGACACCACGCACCGATCTGGCGGCACGAGTACTGAGTGCCACGGCGGACTATCTGCGATAGGAAGGCACGTGCCGCGTTGCTTCCCCGCTGCCCCCGACTTCGCCGCCGGGCGCACCGCTGAGCGCACCGCCTGGGAGGCGCTGCGCAATCAGCTCCCGGACGAAGCAGTGCTCTTCCACTCGGTCGGACTGATCGAGGGAGAACGCGAGCAGGAGCTCGACCTCCTTGTCGCGTGGCCCGGTGTCGGCATCGGCGTGATCGAGGTAAAAGGGGGCCATGTCACCCGGGATGCCGACGGATGGCACCGGGAGTCCGCCGGGAAGAAGCGTCGCATCGGCAGTCCGGGCGTGCAGGCGCAGGATGGTCGCCACGTGCTCACCCGCTACCTAGAACGAAACGCACCCGACGCCGCCAAGGCGCGAACGGCTCACGTGGTCGTCACCCCATTTACCACCGTGCCGTCGACCTGGAGCGCGGCGGACTGTCCTCGGACCATGCTGCTCGACAAGGCAGACCTTGCCGACGCAGCCGGCTGCGTGCGCGCCGCCATCGAGCAGCACGGTGCAGGGCACCAGCCGCTGTCCCCGGCCGGAGTGGATGCCCTCGTGCAGGCGCTGTCCGGCCAGCTCCCTGGACAGACGTCCCTGCTCTCCGCTGCCGAGGAGCACGAACAGCGTCTCGACCAGATGACTCGTGACCAGGTGAAGATCCTGGACGGCTTCCGCTACCACGATCGGCTCAAGGTCATCGGCGGAGCGGGCACCGGGAAGACCTGGCTCGCGTTGGAGCAGGCGCGCCGCCTCGGCAAGTCCGGCGATCGCGTCGCGCTGCTCTGCTACAGCCGCGGACTGGCGCGGTACTTCGAGCGGATCACGGCGTCCTGGCCGACGAAGGATCGACCGTCGTACGTCGGACTCTTCCACCGACTGCCGATCGAGTGGGGTGCCGCAGAGGGCGCCGACGACGACAGCGACTACTGGGAGCGGCGACTGCCGGTCGAGCTCGGGCAGCTCGCCGCGGCCCGGGCGCCTACTGAGCTCTTCGACAGCATCGTCGTTGACGAGGCGCAGGACTTCGGCGAGCTGTGGTGGACGTCGCTGCTCGCTTGCCTGCGCGACCCGGTAAAGGGGAAGCTGTTCGTCTTCCTGGACGAGGCGCAGCGGGTGTTCTTGCGTCAAGGCGTTGTGCCGATCGAGCTCCCGCCGTACGTCCTTGGCGAGAACATCCGCAACACCAAGAAGATCGCGCAGCTGTTCGGCAGCCTGTCCGGTGAGCTGCTCAAACCGCGCGGCATGGAGGGCGCCCCAGTCCGACTCGTGGACGTGCCGGTTGACGAGGTGATCGAGGCAGCAGACAACGCCGTCGATGCGCTCGTCGAGGAAGGCTGGGAGCCCGGCCACGTTGCGCTGTTGACGACGCAGCATCGCCACCCCGAGCAGAAGAACGCGGTCGACCTGGGCGGGTGGGCGTCGTACTGGGACGCGTTCTTCGCGGAGGAGGACGTCTTCTACGGACACGTCCTCGGGTTCAAGGGACTCGAGCGGCAGGTCGTCGTCCTTGCGGTCAACGGTTTTCGTGAAGCCGAGCGCGCGAAGGAGATGCTCTACGTCGGTCTGTCGCGGGCCCGATCACTGCTGGTCATCGTCGGACCACGCCCGCTCGTTGAGCAGGTGGGCGGCTCGGGTGTGCTCGCCAGGCTCAAGAAGGTGGAGGTGTGGCGGCCATGACCGACCGAACCGGGTCGGAGAACCGGCTCTATCCCCTCGCCGAGCGACTTGACGAAGGCCTATTGACCCGCGCACAAGCGGTCCTTGAGGACGTGGCCCGGCGCCGCACCGCCATCAGCTACTCCGAGCTGGGGGACGCCGTCCCGGGCGTCGGGCGTCGTGGACGCAAGATCGGTGCTGTGCTGGAGGTGCTCGGACGGCGTTCGCTGGCACAGCACGGCGCGCTGATCACCGTCTTGGTCGTCAACAAGGGAAGTGGCCTGCCAAGCGACGGCTTCTATGACCTTCTTCGCGATCTCCGGCCGGAACTGTCGGGGGACCAGACGACGCTCGCGCGCCACGAACGCGAGCGCGTCTACCGCACGTACCCGTTGAGCTGATCGACGGCTCGCACGGCGACGGCCAGGCGTGACTCCCGTGAGCCGCTCACCTCGATGTACGAGCGGCCCTGCAAGAGTTCGCGGAAGCGGCGCGTCATCCATCCGCGAAGGTGCTCGCCGTCGCGGTACCCGTCCTGCTCGAACGGGATCTCATCGCCTGTCAGGATGTAGAGGTCGCAGCCCTTGTCCGCGGCGATCGCGGCGACGGCGGGTGTCACCTGACCCAGGTACCGCTCCTGCCAGACGGTTGTGGCGAGCGCATCAGTGTCGCAGATCAGCAGCGGCCTCGGGACGGTGCGGGCAGCCGCATCTTCCATGGCCGACTGACGTCGGGCGATCAGTGCGAACTCCTCATCACGCCACACGACGTCGCCGGCTGCCGCCTTGCCGATGGTGTGGTCGCGTCCGTACTCCGGGACCCACGCCGTGTCGTAATGTGCCGCGAGATCGCGCGCGAGCGTGGTCGTTCCCGTGGACTCGGCTCCCAAGACGACGACGCGCGTGCAGTAGTGCGCGCGGACGGATGGTCCCAGTGCCCACCAGAAGCGGGCCGGATCCTCGCGGACCGCATTTCCGGACACTGGGATGATGCTGCGACCGAGGTCGACCACGACGTGCGGGCAGCCGAGCCGGCGACCGAGCTCGTCGCCGTACGCCTCGGACGTGAACACCGCATCTGCAGGTGCGGACAGCAGCGATCGCAGGACGCCGACGTGCGCGTCCCACGCGGCTGCGGAGTCGTAGTCGACGGGGTGGTCGTCGACAGCGCTGACGACCGTGACATTCGGGGGAGCCAGCCCCTCCAGCCAGGCGTGGCGAAGCGACATCGGGATCGTCTCGCTGGTCGCGGCGAGCAGGGCCACAGTGACCCGCTCGCATCGCGCCGCGGCAGCCTCGATCAGCAGCTGATGCCCTGCGGGCGGTGGGTAGAACTTCCCGAGCAACACACCATGGCCGTAGGTCGTCACGCGACCGCGAGCTCCGGCTCTCGATCCGCTGCCGCGATGAGGACGCGGCGCCAGGCGCGCAGGCCGAGGACACACAGGACCAGGAACACGCCGTACAGGACAGCGGTCACGTAGAGGTCCTTGTAGATGTAGAGGCCGACGTACAGCACATCCGCGACGATCCAGACCCACCAGTTTTCGAGCAGCTTACGGGTCAGCATCCACTGGGCGACCAGGCTGAGCGTCGTCGTCAGCCCGTCCGCCCAAGGAACCGTCGAGTCAGTGAGCCCGTTGAGCAGCAGCGCCATCGCGATGGCGCCGACCAGCGTTGCGCCCGCGAAGATGGCGGCTTGCTGTCGCGTCGTCCGCTGGATGACCAACGTGGAGCGGTCCGGGCCGCCGTGCAGCCACGCCCACCAGCCGTAGACGCCGAGCGCTAGGTACTTCGACCTGAAAAAGTCACCGCGCACCTGATCGGGGGGCCGGGCGACTGGGTCGCCTGGCCGCGGATCTTCGATCGCGGGTCTTTCAGTTGG
>JAABUP010001413.1_pt1 | contig 50245 bp, 51 predicted proteins | sample 5559201 | NCBI WGS metagenome assembly JAABUP01 (sample SAMN10711887, study PRJNA513373) | rock metagenome | isolation source: Antarctica rocks | place: Antarctica | reverse complement strand
ACCGGGGCTCCGCGAACCTCGACGTGGGTGTGTGTGTGTGTGTGTGTGTGTGTGTGTGTGTGTGTGTGTGTGTGTGTGTGTGTGTGTGACAGCCAAGATGGCAGTGGGGACCAGGCCGAAGGAAGCAGCAGCAGGTCGTCAGATGAAAAGGAAGGTCCGGACTCTCAACATATCACCGGGTCTTAGGCCACGACGAGTCTGGTTGAGAAAGTGTTATATTACCGAGATGCATTTGCGGATGGACTTTAGCTGTGAATTGGGTGAAGGGAGTAGAAGAGAGTAGAGTAGAGAAAGAGGTTGACTGACGGTTGCACGAGTCCGACCGGGGACGGAAGGGAAGCGGCGAGGGTCAGCGGAGAAGGTGAAGGTGGCGAGACTAGTACCTCGGAAAGGGGCATACGGGGCGGGATGCTGGGTTCTCTTCGTTGCTCTGTATATTTCGTTGGTGCTGCAAGGCCGGTAATCTGTGATGATAGTAAAAATATGAGAATGTAAGCTATATCATTGTGAATGTTTTGTCGAGATCAACAGGCAATCACATTTGTGAAAAGTGGCAGTTGAAGTTTGTCCCGGAACGACTGGATGAAGATGAGAGGTTATTAATATGAGATTAAGGTACGTTAAGATAACACCGGGCCACCGTTATCTAGTCTCTTGTCTGCAAACTAGACGAGCCATCCATCCCTGTAGCAATAACCATGCGTTGCGTGCGAAAGATGCGTGTATCAGACTAAAGAGAAGCCATGGTATCCGCAAGGAAGCAAATCAGAGCGAGACCGACAGAGCACAAAAGGAAGGCATCAAGCATGATAGCAGAGACATGTATCCTCCGAAGATCAAAAAGAAGGCATCAAGCGTGATAGCAGAGACGTGTATCCTCCGAAGATCATAAAGCTAGGAAGAATGCAGAAAAGAAAACGCGATCGCGAGCAAAAAGTCATTTCATCAAGCAGAACAAACTCCCGCTGAAGCCATCAGGCAAAAACAGCACCTCCATGCCCGATGCGCTCCTCTCACATGGATATCCTGTGCGCTAACGATCGACTCGTCGCAGCGTAAAGCTCATAAATCTCATCATAAATGTCGTAAATCGTCAATCTGGGATTCGTTCATCCCTCATGGAGTGTTGCCTGAAGTGGCTAATCTCATAGTAATTCAATTGTTTGAATCGAATGGAATCAAAAGTATGAGGCTTAGACGGTATGAGTTGCCGCCTTCTCTTCGCCGGCAGCGACAGCAACCAGAGCTTCGAGTCCACTCATGTCACTGTCTTTCGGCGTTGCCGTGTCGGCGGCAGCTCGTGCTCCTGAGTCGGGAGGCAAGGGGTAGACTGCGGCGTGGCCAGTAGTGGTGGTATAGTTCTACACAAAAGCCGTCAACAAGGGCCTTGGTCATCAGAGGAGTTTGAGTGACCTACATTATGCGCTGCGGCAGCAGCCACACCAACGTGATTGGATTCAATGTACCCATTGCTGTGCACAATGGATGGATGATACTCGAGAGATGATGTAGACGGCGTTGGGACTCCTTCACTACTGCTCGAGTCTTCCGGCGAGGTGCGCTGCAGATATGCTTGCTGAGTGTTTGGTAGAGGTCCATTATACCATCCATGCCTTTTGGTCTTCTTTGGAGTCACCGGCGCTGGTTGTGACTGGTAGTGCGGCTCTTCAGGGCGTCGTTGGGCATGCTGATGTATAGTGACCGGGGCAACCTGGGTGTGAGGCTGCGTCGGAAAGGCGATCCCCGGGCGTAAGGCTGCATTCTGGATCTCTGCAATGGTTTGTTGACCCCAGATCCCAGCATCCTTTAGTGGTGTTCCGTTAGCTATATCAAGCCTAGTAAGATTGCGATGCAGTGACATGTCCCATGACGCATGTCCTCTCCGATTATCAGGTCCAGATGTCGAGTGCTCGACGGGTCCCGGAAAGATGGGTGGTCTACCAGGAGTATCAATCTGCATTGGACTTGGACCACGACGCTGAGGTGTGGAGGGTCGATGTTGGACGTTATCGAAGCTCTCAATGCCAGGCAAACGCTGCGTTTGACCAGCCGCTGTCACAGCTTGCGGCGAAAAAGAAGGTTGAGGAGCATCAGGTGTCTGGTAGTAGCTCAAGCCACTGGTAGCAGGACGGGGGTAAGCCGAGTAGGTTGAAGGGTGCCATGTCCGCCTTCTCCACTCAGCTTCTATTGCTGCGGCCGAGTCTCTTCGCGAAAAGGAATAGTTCGAGCTCGTTGGACTTGCATACGCACTGCCATTATGACTGAATGTCGATGCAGTGGACGAAGCGAGAGGACTGAGGTATGGCGGCGGGTATGTATTACCATGTGGAGACTGAAAAGGATTCGCTCCGGAAGGGACCGAGAGCCGGCGGCTTGGTGCTCTTCCCCCGAATAAGCCAACGTTGCGTGACACTGTGGAAATGGGAGATCCAAGAGAGGACCCATTGTTAGGGCTGCCGGGACCGGTGGAAAAGGTGGCTGAAATCGGCGTGCTGAAACCCCCAGGAGATTGATTCGAATACGACCTGTATTGGTTGGGAGGAGTTCCCGGAGGTGATCTCATGGTATCCAAGGTCAGCCTGGCTCGTGCTGCCGAATCATTCGCCATGATCAACGGGGGTGGCCGCCGACGTGGCTCCTCTCGCTCGCTAACATTCGAAACAGTAGATCCGATACTCGAAGATGACAGGTTCCTGCTGTGACCTCGACCGTGGCTTCCTTGGCTTCCAATTGTAGATGCACGGGATCGGTGGCCTGGTGGCCGCACACGTTCGGTTCGTATTTGCCGCTGGAATCTCGTACCAGTGGCAGCGAGAGAGTCCCCAGGTATTTCCTCGTTGACGTGCACTGTTTGCGCATGCTGCCGTAGATTGTCTAGACGTGAGAATCTACGAGCACAGTGACATTGAAATGGTCGCTCTCCCGTATGTTTCCTGTGCAAGGTCAGATAGACATACACAGGCTCGGGGATCGCTGTAATGAAATGATACCTTATGTGTCTTGCGAGGTGCTCGCTTCTCGTGAAGCTTAAAGTGCATGGCGGAAATTCCGTACAGAAGAACCTTTGCCCTTTCTTTTTCTTCGATGGTCGACCAGATTCGCCGTCGGCACTCTCATCGCCAGATCCGTCTTCGCCGCCCTCAGAATCATCCATATCGACATCTTGGGAGCCCGTCGACTGCATGGACCGATGCGAATTTTCTCGGGTTAGTGCACCTTGTTGTAACTGGGTTGAACCATACTGCTGTGGCGACACCGAGTTTGAAAACGGCGAGCTTGGGAGGGGTCGCTGACCGATCACGCCGCCAAAACTGTGTCGAGTCGGTGTATTCGGTGCCGATTCATCTTCTCGAGGTAGAGGATGGTCTTGTGGGGCATCGGCACTGCTCGGACGCGGTGTCGTGGGGGTCTTGGCTTCTCCTTGGTAGTCGAATGGATGGTCCCTTGAGGCGAGACTGCTGTTGACTGCGTGGAACGCAGCCATGACGGGAAGTAATATGTTTAATCAGCCGTTGACGTGGTGTCTAGGTCAGCCGCCGGTCTTCGACAGTCACCACAAATCGAGTCCTGGGATGGCTGCTGCAATCGGAGGCTAACGGCGGGACAAGTTTGTACAGCCTCGAATGGAGCTGACCAAACACAAATAAAGCACCAAATCCTTCACAATCTCCTCAAGGATGGAGTGTATTCGAAACGCTAGTGGAGGCTGTGCAAAAGCGATTGATGTAAGATAAGGAAGTCGTACCACGTGTGATTCAGCGCAAGAACGTCAATCGGATCGTCCGGTGCATAATCATGCAAAGCAAACGGTATGATCGTAAGTATCAGAAGTAGACAACCAAACACAGCCTTTGAAACGTGGTGGTCGTTGCTATATAGTCGGTCGAAAGTCACCGATGCGTGTGAGATAAGGCGGCTGACAGGCACAGATGGAGCGTCCCAGGAGTGAGTTGGACGACTTGCGGCACAGCAACTGCTTCGAGATATGCCTACAGGGCTCTCGAGTGATGCACTTGGTCGCAACAATGACGTTTCAGCGATGGGGTTAAAGGGAGGAGGACAAACTGGAGAAGATCTATCTCTCTCTCTCTCTCCACAGGGCGAAGTGGAAGGTGTCGCAATGGAGGGGTTGATTCTCCCTAGTGTCTTCAAGACTAAGGCAAGTACAAGTACTCGTTACCTTAGTCAAGGGGCAGGGAAGCTAAATGAGAGATGTGCCCGCCAGCATTAAGGACCGATTATTTTCAATCGATCCAATTCTTGACAGATGCACCACCTGCCTTGCGCATAAACATGTACTGAGGATCTTGCAGCTTCAATGGTCTCAGCGCAAGACCCGATACTACGATATACAGTATATCAGACATCTGTCCATCTATAGGATGGACTTCATGCGGCGTAGTAATTCTTTTCTTCTGATACGCTGGTCTGTTGGCGGCATCTGCCTTCCAGGCTGGCCTTTATTGATTTCGATAACCTATGATGTTGCCACACAACGCAGTCCGGTCTGCGATCAACCTTTGCCCTGCCTTTCTCCGCCGTTGCCCGCTGAACCGAGTTGTTGAGCACATCTGTTGAAAGCTCATTATTGCTGCATATCGGGATGAGACATGTTGGCGGTGTGCGCTACTGGCTAGCGCTCCATAACGTTGCTTGCATCAGCGTGGACCAACATGCAAGGGTCTCCTGCCAGGTACGTACCTTTTCTCGCCCCGGGCTGAAACGTCGGAGCCGTTTTCTGTTCTGCGAGGGACGAAGGATGTATTTGTTTTTCGACGTACATGTCGCATTAAGCCGCAGTATTCGGCTGGTTGTGGGTACTTGTACCTTATTGTAAAGGTGTTTAGCTTATGCTTGGTCAGCGTCCTAATTGCATGGTCCTGTCAGGGTCCTTTCAGGTGATTGGGTGAGATGAATGCGGCGGAGCCTCAACACCATGAGTCACTACCAACGAAGATCTTTATTGGTCAGTGCGCCGCCAACGCTGATACAATCTGCACGTATTCGGTAATGCGACATTGAGCACTACAATAGAAAGCCGTACCGAGCATGCATGACTGCTACATTGCTGTGCTGCGTCCATCTTGTCTTGTTTGAGAAGATACCGAAAAGTAGGAAAAACGATCACGACAGGGGGCTCTCAGATCCATGTGAACGTCGCGTAGTAGTTAACGCCGCCATGAAGCCCCAGGCTGCTCCGTGAAATGTTATGCCCCAGGACCGATATTAAGTTCTGACTGACGGTGCGGGTGAGTACGTGACAGTTATGCTATCTTCCCAGGACACCGATAACAGATCCAACCATGACGGCCGCCTCCCTTTCCCAGGTGCCGGTAGAAACTCCTTTGCCCATACTAATCGAAGCCGCCGGCAGTTGCGAGCCTCGAAGCACACAATCTCTGATCGCATCTCTGACCCTGTCCTTATTACTTCTCAACGTACGCGCGGAGACTCCTCCACGGACCACAATGTCTTGCACCCTCGATGAAAGCGATGATGCGAGAGAGCGCCAGAAGTATGAAGGGAGGGACGAAGTATCCAGCGATAGCAACAATGGCTGGAGCAAATTCGATGGCGCTGCAGGAGGTCCCTTGACTTGGCCGCCTGTATTCGCTGTGAGTTGGTGGTTTGGCTTTGAGCTAACTGAGAGTAAAGGGTGTAACGGCGGTTTGATGGACTCCAGAAGCGCTTCCAGGGCTACAATGTTTTGACATCGTGCTGAAACTTCGAGGAGGGTGCGATCGAGAGTGGGAAGGGTGCTGAGGGCTCGAGCTAAGGATGCTAGGGAAGATGTGAGGGCGGTCTGTAAGTATACCTGCAGCGCTGCAAGAAGAAGCTCGGGCTGGAAATCAGCTGGAGAAGTAGCGCTGAGTGTAGGTGAAAGTAGGTAGAGAGATATAAGAGCGGATGTTGCACGGGACTTGGTGTCTTCGGCGTGCGCGTAAGTGGAACTGGATGATGAGGTGGTATTAGTGCTGGATGCAGAGAGCGATGACATTGAGAATTCTCGGACAGCCTGTTGCGCTCTTGACCGAATATTGTTCTCTACTGGTGTGATCAGGTCATTCCTCAGCGTCGTAACAACATTGACCCTGTCCAAGCCCTCCCCTTCTTCGCCAGCCTTCGAAGCAGCGAAAAGCTGCCGTAACGTCAAAAGAGTATCAGATGCCCGGACCATCGCTCTGTGGTCCTCTCTTCCCTTCCCTCCTGATCCTGAGGCACCCAATTCTGCCATCTGAGCTTCGAGCTGTCGTCCTAGCAGAAGACATCTCCCCACAGATCGTCCAATCTTCACAGTCTGCCACAACCTCTCAACCGCTAATCTGACCTCCTCAGCTACATCGTAGCGCTGGATGACCTCCTTCTCCAGCCTGGTATATCCATCAGTCAAGCTCGCAATCTGTGTTTCGACCTCCTTGACGATGCGCTGACTTGCTTCTGTTTGCTCCTTGGTATGCGTAAGGAGTGGAAGCGCAGACTTCGTGGTCAACGTGTGAATGTGCGTGTCGATTTCTTGCACATCAAAGAGAACCCTTGAAAGCGGCGTGGAGAGATCAATCGGTGTGTCTGAAGGATTGTTGGTAGCTGTCACTAGGGTGTTCGCAAAGGACGTTGGGGAGAAGGTCGGGTCGAGGAAGGCTTCGTAGTCAATGTAGGAGGGCTCCGACTCTGTCATGGCTTCATTTATAAATTTCTAAGCTTTACCCAAGGACCACTTATGTAGCTATGGGCCTGCTTTCTTTCATGTTCATCTATACTCGAGTAGGCCCAGCGTTGTGACGAACAAAGCTTCGCTTATGTAGGTCTGCTTGAGGGCTGGGATACTCTGAATGCGGACTTCCTTCTTAAACCGTTGACATTTACGTTATGTTGGCTTGTGGCCAAGACTGTGTGTCATCATGTATCATGACAAAGAATGACGATCAGAAACATAAAGCAATCCCACATGATGTTTTTTACATTCCTCATATTTCTCCTTGCACGGTCGACCGCATGTTCCTTTCCCGCGAAGAATGACAATAACCTGATACATGAACTGGTCCTCTTGTCGCAACAGATGTCGATTTCATCCGATGCAGCTCAATTTCAACCCATACGTATCCATACAGTGTGAGTTAGTCCATAGCCCTACCTCGTTGAGGGTTCAGCATGGGACGGTACTCGTACCTCTGGGTCCTCCCAGCCCTAGTGTATATTGCAGCAGGAGGGACTACGCTGAAGCCGATCGAGCCGATCGAGCCCGTATTGATCGAGATACGGTCACATCAGCACATCTATAGAGGTGCCGCCGATGGACGGTTAGCAGCTCAGCAGCCTCTGGTTCCGCCCAAGACTGAAGGCCAGGATCTCAATCCTATGAAGTCCGGAGTAATGGTTGGTCTCTTGTTTCGATCTCCGTTACCCGAGCATGATTCATACGTAAGGATTCCTTTGCGCGAGAGAGTCAAGCCTGGTACAGAATTAAAGCTCGCTCTTGCCTCTTGCCGGTACGTCTCTGACTTTGATTAGGGGTTTTTGCTGGGCTTCCGCATCGGCCGAACACCGCTCGGATCATCTTCAGCGCTCATTCTCAGCTTCTATGGTCCCAGGGCCTCGTCCGGTATGAAAGCACCCGAAACATAATCTGTCGTGCGTATCCTGCTTTATCGCCGGAAGAACGGAGCATGAGGGGTAGATATCGTCGATTCAAGCCCTCGAATATTGAGCCAGTGTGGTTTAGGATGGGCGATGGAGAAGTGGACTTCATGGATCCGAAAAAAATGTGGTTTCTGGCAGGGAGGAAGGTTGAAAGCTATGAATGTGTATAGCATGATGCCGTGCACCGTGAAATCTGAGAGCCTTTGTAACACAGACTCCTCTCTCGCTCCAGGTAGACGGAGGATTGCGATCGCATGGTTGATCTCTGGTAGACGCTTATGTAGAACTTTCGCACTCAAAACCATTGTGATATTTAGTAAGGTTCCGACATGGTTTCTAAGACCCTTAGCTTTGCAAGCTACACATCAGCGACCGGCGAAGGTGGACAAGTATCATTGAAAACTCGCGTCTTGTGGAAAAGGAGTGGTAAAAGACGCTCAACGCGTACAATGGTAGAACAAACTGTAGAGGAGTGCGCTTGACGCTTTTAGGAGAGCTTCGAAGTTGATGTAAAGCGGTGACACCTCCACTATGTATCAAATTTGGGTTGCAGAATGGCAAAAAGTTCAGATCCCTTTTTGAGGGGATCCTATGAAAACCTCGAGGTTTATCTCCGCCGGCCGTATACGACTTCAATCAGATTGAAGCACCCTACTCGGTCACTCAGGTTGAGCACTTTCAAGTACTTCGATCAAGTTCTCTACTTGCTCTTTTCGAATTCATTACCTTTACCTTGGTAAAGGAAGAGGAAATCTACTTCGATTGGGGTACCGTTTTGAGGTCCTTACTTTTACGTTCAAGTGACTTTGATTGCTTCAAGCTCCTTTACTCGTAGTGGTGCAATATTGTGTCGATGCTCGGATTCGAACCCCGTGCCTTGACCTGACTCCCTCGAGGGAGCTAGCGTGAAGAATAAAGGGTTAGCAAATCAAGATGCTAGGGTTATAGAAGGACGACCACTAACCGCTAGACCACGGGGCTATACCAGTCTCGGCAAACAAAATAATATATATACTGAACAGCTTCATACTTGCGTACCCTGAGAAGATAAGCTGCACTTTATGAGAAGGAGAGAGTAGTTCAACACCCACACCAACGTCGATGCACCTTCAGAAGCCGTCCAAATAGAAAGCACCGTAATACTGGATATTAGTGATCATCTGAGGCCAAACAATGGATATGTAGCCAACATTGACTGGTCGCGGCCATGAATAATGTACCTTTTGAGACAGCAGTGACATTTTGGAACGTTAAAACCCACGTTCCCAGCGAGTAACTTTACACAACAGCTCCGTTTGCCATAACGCAACGGGTATCCCAGAACGCCGCGCAATGCTCATGAACGTTATATGGAATGTGCGAGCACGCTTAGGTATGCGACCGCGTCGATATATCAGACGTTGGTCTCCGCTCCTTCCTTCATCCCTACCATCTCATACTCCCCACCTCCATCCCTCCCTCTACCCCTACCCCTACCTCGACCATGGCCGGCTCCATCCTCTTCATTCGATGCGGTAGGCTCGTTATCTTGTGCATGCCGGTTTGCTCCACCTTTACCACCAAAATTGATAGGCCGCAACTCGCGCCACTGACAGCTCCATATCCCTAGCGAGGTCATCAAGGCAGCACTTGCCACCTGAAGACTCCACCACAGCAAGTTTGTCGGTACAGAATGGGAGTAGAAAGATGTGATGAGAAGGTGGAGCAGGTGTATCGTGATAGCAAAGTCAGGTACGAGCTTTGAGCGGGCAACGAGGAGGAGAAGGAATATCACGCTGTAAGTGGTTCGACATCAGCATACGACTAAGATTTAGAAGCGCATAACAACAACATGGACAAAGCGTGTCGCATGCCTGGAAGTCTGCCTACCCAAGAAAGCTATTGAGCATCCAACACAACCCAAGCGTCCAGCCAACAGTGGTATCTCCTCTTAAGCTCCGCCAACTCAGTATCAGATCAATATTGAAGTTCTTGCCCGCCACTAGCGTTGTGAACAGTATAAGAACGGTTGCACATAGGTAATACGCTGACTGCAGTAGGATTATCTGCCTCAGAATCCTCAGGGGCGGCAGATCTGAGAGAGCGCCTGCCCTTGGAGGACGTCGGCGGCGTGGCATCAAGGCTTGACTGGTAGATTAGGATCCCGAATCCGAGCAGTCCTCATGGTCCTGAAACTATTATGCAGATCGTGCTGATCTTTAGAGTCAGAGATCAATCATGATGAATAGACACAGTATTCCGGACAGAGGTGATGCATCCAACGTTTCTTTGACGTCGGCGCGGGTGGCTCCGTGCTTGGCAAGCTAACGGCTTCTTGGGCCCGTCGATGTACACCTTGTCAAGCTTCAACCAGATACGAGAAAGTTCTTTGACTGCCACGGTTGACAGTAGTATTGTCCCAGTGTCCTTGAGTCCTAAGCCGTGAGTCCTCATCACAGAACGACCTCTCCAAAGCCCTATAGGCTGAAGCTATGACAAACAGTACATTCGTTGGGAGCAATATTTACAGTACTCTACGAAAGCTGTTCTCCATTCCAGCCCCTTCTGCCCCTCCGATCTACCATGGGTCTCTTCTCAACAGACGCAGCCGCATCTCCAATTCCCAAAGCCTCCACCGATGGCGCGTTCCAAGCTCCCAACCGCACGGAACGAGCACATTGCTGGGAAGCACGCGACGCCTTCTTCAAATGCCTAGATCACAATAGCATCATCGACAGCATCAAAGAGCACGGTCTGGCGGGGGAAAGATGTGGGAGAGAAGGTCAAGCTTTCGAGAAGGATTGTGCGAGCAGTTGGGTGATTGCCAATTTGGAGAGATGGTTGGTAGATCAAGAGGCTGATGTTTGACTATTGAATAGGTCCAATACTTCAAGAAGCGACGGGTGATGGAACATAAAAAGAATCAAACACTGGAGAAGCTGAAGGCCGAAAGCGCAAGACCGATGTCGGGAGGTGGTGGAGCGCCTGGGAGTCCACCGCCAACACAATCATAACATCATCAGTGTATCCTAGTACTGGTATTCTACGCACTCTCTTGTCACTGTATATGTATCTGCGGTCGCTACAGCATGGTTCAGGAGTCCGGAGTGATGGTTGCAGGCACGGGATGGAAGAACAAGCATCATGGAGTGCACTTTACTCAGCACATACTCTTCCCCAAATCTCCAAACTCGAGCTTGCAGTTATACTACAATGCGCTCGACTACTCCCTGTGGCGACCATGGTGTTCTTGTACTCGGCGCTTCCCCACTCTCGCTCAACCGACACGCTCTCGCCATTGCCGAATATGAAGACCGAAATCCGCCCTTTCATGCGTATCCGCCAGTACTCCACAATCAAGGTGCACGAGGTTGTCGAAGACTTGGAAGGGAGGAATTCCGCTGCCGAGCGGGTAAAAAGGCCCATACGGGAACCGAGTCTAACAGGGATGAGTGTATGATGGTGACGGAGTTTGACGTTTGTGAAAGGAGGGTGCTTAGGTTTTGGTCTTTGTGGGGAGTGCAGTCAATGTGGCGTTTCGAATGGAGTTGAAGGTAGGCGTTGATCGGCAGAAGTCGTGCATGGGGAAGACGGTGCGTGGTTGGTGAGCGAGGCGAGAGGTTTGTTAGGGTTTGAACTCGGCTGGCAGGTCTTTCGGCTAAGGAGAAAGGTCGGTTATCTTGATCATAAGAAGATAATACGTACCTTAAGCTTCTTCTTAGGACTAATTCGCTCCTTCGCACATAATCTTCCAGCGATGGCATCCTTGGCAATCATCATGCCAAGGATTGGACAAATCACATCGGTCACATCAGCCGCTCTTTGAAACATAGTCTCGCATCCCGCAACATTAAGAGATGAGTCGAGGACCGGGTTCCTGAGGCTGACCTCCGCCGGCTTATGTCTAACGCAAACGCCGTGCCGGTTCCACTGCAGGCTGACGGTAGCATCAATCAATGCGTGCCGCTCCAACCTTGTTTGTGAACTTGGAACACGGCATGCATTCGGGTTATGCTTACATGCAAGTGTCTCCCCGTGCAGAAAAGCTTGGCTTACTTTAAAATCACGCCTGCCGAGATCCCAGATGATCCACAAGGTCCCAAGCCGCCAAATGACTAGTAACTGCCAAGCTTTACGTCGGCATTGGCTGGCTTGATAAGGAAAGAATCTAAAGCACTGCCTTGGCAGAATTAGCAACAGACGAAGAGGAAGACTAGAGAGGTACTGCAAGTCTGACCCTTTGCAATCGCTGAACAATGGCTTGAATGGTGTCCTGTTGTAAGGCGCGGCCACGGCATGACGTTTCACACATTGGGGGCGAGATCCATCATGGCCACTGATCGAGCTCCTCACACCACCTGAGGTACATGTACGAAGTACTAGGAAGCTTTTGCTTTTGTCCAACGTGCTCTTGGCGAAGAAGAAAGCTTACCGGCAAGTAAGCCGGCGAGCTGTCGTACTTGTATTCGAGCTTAACCTTATTTCAACGCTTGGCTAGTATGTACGTGTATTGATGATTACCTGTACTTTACTCGGTGACGGATGCGAGCAGCCTCCGCCCCGGAATTTGCAAGGTGGATCCAAATCCCTACAAACCCATCGTTACGAGCGGCGTGGATTCTCTCGAGGAGCTGACGCGGCCTTCCATACCTGAGCAATGTCAAAAAGCCATGATCGCCATTGGTGCGCCTTTCCCTTGCCAGATGAAGTCTGATGGCTTTCTCGTGGATTTGTTGGTGTCAGGAAGGGCGCCAGAAAGGTCAGCAAAGCCAGCGTCATCACCAGAACGCACCGACCGGCGAATTAATCCCCATGTGCACACTTGGCCGGTTCGCCTTGTCTCTTTGCTTTGACCTCGGCTTGAGACAACTCATGCACCGCAATAAAACTGGTAAGGAAGCTGAGATAGGTAGACGGAGATAGGTTAGGGTATGGACTATGGCGAATAGGCATTGGGAAAGGGAAGACGGACTCAGCCCAAGCTCTCGGCGTGCTTTAGGGTTGTGTGGCGCCGATCAAGCTTAAAACGATAAGCATTGCGCTTCGGCACTATTTAACGACACCCACATCTACAGTACTTGTGCAAACGGAGGCAACATATCTCAGCCATACGGCGATGGGTGTTGTAGCGGGGTAGATCGATATTAAATCTGTCCTCATTGATTTGTCCGTTTATTGAAAACATCATACATTTACCCTACTTGTAGCTCTTGATCGTCGAGCATCCCATTTGTACTTCGAATGCGACTCGACTCTCCTTCAAGTAACTAACTATGTGTATGACATGACCGGAAAGCTTAATGGTATCACTCTCGGCTGTAGTGTCAATCCCCGAAAGCCGCAAAACCTCATGGCGCCGACTAAAAGCTTGGCTATCAATCCACGAAATGATTGGGCGTTGACGACAACCACCATCCTCAGCTGATGTCACTCAGACAAAGCCAAGAGCCCATTAATATTGACTGCACTGACAAATCACCTGTGCCGCATTCCTTCACTTTCCCAGCACACAAGCTACGAGTGCACAAACAAAGCCTGATACCAGATCGCCATTTCACAATCCTCCGAACTCCGTATTGGGCATCAGAAACACAGGCCAGGACACCGGCTATATCGCTCCAGTTGTAACATCGAGCTCTGCAAGCCTGATTTAGCCATTGCCGGTGAGTTTGATTGTACTCGTCTCCAAGTCAGAGTGCTCCGAAGCTTCCAACGGCCTTCATCGTAGCTTTCTTCTTGTGCGTCCTGACGGTGTGAACTTTAGTCAGGCTAGAGTGTCTCTATACTCGCTGTTGTGGCATACTGATCCGGACACGCTTTAAACCCTGTGCACCTATCTTCTTGTACCTGTCAGACGACTTGACGATCCCGCTTACATTCACGCTCTTCAAAGCATCACTGCATTCAATCAAGGTGCTGACCCACAGGTGCTTCTAGTGGGTCGGCCCTCGCAGATCTAACTCTTGAGACCATGCAGTGTTTGAGATTTTTTCATGATTCTCACATGTTCTTCTCAGTATCATACTCTACTCATTTAACTAAGTACATTGATTTATCACTGACAGTTTATTTTGCTAACTTGCGAGCTTCGAAAGCAGTCCATCCACTTCTCGGACATACTCTCTGGTCTATCCTGTCACCGTCGAGGTAGGCAGTACTGGTACAACAAGTCCTTCAGTGACTGGCTGGGGATCTTCGGCGTCATGGAGACCTACAACGGCCACGTGAGAACACCGGCGGATGCCATCATACTGTTCGAAGCATGTCGACTAGGTCTTTTACCACGAGTACAGCGAAGGTTATCAGAAAAGGAGCGGCAATCTATCAAGTCCGGATCAGTCTTTGTGTGGGATGAACGTGAAGCTGGAATGAGGCGATGGACAGATGGGAAGTCGTGGAGCGCGAGTAGGGTGTCGGGCAGCTTTTTGACATACAGGGAGATGGAAGGAAAGAGGGGGGGAAACGGATTCGCACCGACAGCCGCGGCAACAAGAGCCGGTAAGACTCCCGATAGTACTCGTGGGAGCGATTCGGACCTCGAAATGGGCGGCGAAGACGGGCCCGACGGTTATCGATACAAACCGGATGGCCTGATGAAGCAGTCTTTCAGCATCACAACCTCTACCGGACAACATCTCCATCTCATCAGCTACTACGCTCGACCACATCCTACAGCACAAGGCTTGAACCAGCCCACTAACGACCCGGCATTACGGCATATCCGGCCTCAGAAAGGCATGTATCCTGAATCGACGGTTCATGAGCAGCAGAACGTACCTGTAGTCACACGCGGTCCGATGGTTGGGACTCCATATGCGGTATCACCGCATATGGCAGGTTATGCAAGAAATGCACCAGTACATCCACCAAGTTACGCACAACCGGGCTACGGTTGGCCACCAAGCCCAATGTCGACTCCTCCTAACAACTACCATTACCAATACGACCCCAGCGGTCTTCCCCCACCGCCACCAATAAACGCCGGCCATTCACCGGTACATTACGGCCAACCTGTTCCTCCTCCTCTATCCCAAGTACCCACTTCCACAACATTCGATCGACCTCCTGCAACTCTATCAGAGAGTAGTCTACCACCTCCACCGCCACCACTCCAGCACCGACACCACGGACCATCGAATGGTTTACCGCAGTACATCCCTAACCCGTCACCACGCATAGCGCAAGCCGCTTTAGTAGCACATCAACAGCAACCACAACAGAACCACGCATCGACACCGCCACTCTCCAAGATAGACCCTCGGCTCATCTCACCACTTGCGCAAGAGGTTGTCAACGGCAACGGCAGCCAGTCCCGCACGCCTCCTTCAGCAGAGCACAAGGACGAAAATGCCGATGTCAAAGCTGCGGTAAAGACCATACCGAGTATCGGATCGCTGATGAACGACGCCGCAAACGAGACTGTCGATACTCGAAGCGATCACAGCGGCAGTAGGTCAGGCAGCAGGAGTCCCGGCGGATCGCAGAAAAGAGACGGACCTCACGACATACCCAGCGAGAAATTGGGGTTTGGCGAGGACATGAGAGCGTTACGGGTGCTGGATAGGGCTTTTTCGGCATGAGCCATCTAGTCTTTCTGGGCCATACCCGTTTCAGATACCGAGGAGTTCGGGGAGCTAGGGTGGAAGGGTAGCCGTGCCACTCATGCACCTGGAGCGCTGGACTGTTGGGCTTCGCTCCAGACTACTGTACACAAAAATCCGTAGACACGATTGCTGTTTGTTCGCTGATGGTGGAGTCTGCTTGGGTCGGGAAGCTTGCATGTAAAGTTGGGACTGGCGGCAAAGCTCGTGAACAATTGATTCAATCGCATGGCTGCGACGGCAGCCGTTCAAAGTGTGTGTGACTTGGTCCATCGCCCTCATCTTCCAATTCAGCCATCTATCTACATTGCCCAAAACTCTGCGATTATATTGTGACATGGCTATACGTTTGTACACGGAACAGTAACAAGGCGAGTTGGAGACTAAGCAAATGCTTGGAGACCGGTAATAGCTCTACCCAAGATCAGGGCTGGTCGGATCTGGTCAGTCGAATGCTCGCCACGTTTACTCGAAAGGGCTGCGCGATGCTTACCGTGAATGTCGCTCTGGCCTTCGTAAGTCTGAGTGACGAACAAATTCGCCACATGTCTCCCGATATGGTACTCGTCGCTCACAGCATTGCCGCCGAATACTTCCTGCAATCTATCGCAAGGTTAGTAACGTGAGACCATGACGATACAACAGAAACGACCCACATTCTCGCATTCACCAGCGCCCGATCGCAGTTCTGCCTCTTGATCATCGAGATCATCTCCGGCGCCGCCTTGCCCTCATCCTTAAGCCGGCCCACTTGCACAGCGGCTAATACGCCAAACGCCGCATCCGTGACCGCATCCGAGAACTTCTTCTGGACAAGTTGGTATTTCGCGATCGGGTTGTTCTTGAATTGCTTGCGTTCCAGCGCGTACGTCCTTGTCCTGTCGATACAATCCTCCAACGCCCCCATCGTGCCCCACGCGATGCCGTAGCGGGCGCCGTTCAGACAGCTGAACGGGCCGCGCAGACCCTCGACGTCAGGGAACATGTTGCTCTCCGGGACGGGGCAGTCGTCGAGCTGGATCATACCCGTGATGGATGCGCGCAGGCCGTTCTTGTTCTTGAGAGCCGGCGTTTCCAACGTGCCGGGCGGACACTGGTCCCGGTCGACGAGGAAGCCTCGGATCTTGCCCGTGCTTTGGAGTTTGGCCCATACGAGCATGACGTCCGCGATGGGCGAATTCGTGATCCATGTCTTGGCGCCTGACAGCGAGAGATAGCCCTTCCTAGACGGATGCGGTTTTGCCGTCGTCTCCATCGATCCTGGATCCGAGCCGTGGTTCGGTTCCGTCAGGCCGAAGCAGCCCAGGAGTTTGCCCTTTGCGAGTCCGGGTAGGTATTTCTCCTTCTGTTCTTGGGTGCCGAACTCGTCGATTCCGGCCATGACCAGGGAGCTTTGCACGGACATTCCGGATCGGTAGCCGGAGTCGACGCGCTCGACTTCTCGGGTGATGAGGCCGGAGGCGACGCTGCTGACGCCCGCGCAGCCGTAGCCTTGGATCGTCGCTCCGAGGAGGCCTAGCTCTCCCATTTCTTCGAGGATCTTCTTGTCGAAGTCCTCGTTTCGGTAGGCATCTTTGTCGCTCTTGAATCAGTGTGGATAGCGACAGTTTTACAATGCGGGAGACGGACCAAGCACTCGCGGTAGCATGCGCTCTTGACAATATGACCTGGCCGTGTCTTGAATCGCCAGCTCTTCGTCGGTGAAGAGGCTTGCTGCGTCCAGAGGGTCTTCCCAGTTGAACGCTACTGGTGTTGAGGCATATCTCCGGCCAATGCTGGCTGTCCGCGCTGCGGAACATAATCGTCTAGGAGCGTGCTGGAATATCGACCGATACATCATGTGTGATAATTGAAAAAGGAAACATCAAAAGCCAAGAGTTGTCTGCATTGCGCTTGGGCCCCCACAAAGTTAGAAAGCTCTTCAAGCCGCGGTCGATCAATGTCAACAGGCCGAGGTTCGACGTCATCTCAGAGCAATCGAGGGCGCACGGTAACGCCAAGAAGACAGAAATCTGCGTCGACCTCGCCCTATATAAAGATTAGAGTGAGCGCCGCCTGATTGTCGCGCGACTTACAACAATTCACGGGTCCCTGGGTCAGCTTCTGACTAAGCACAATGAGGCTCTGTTGGGGTCACGTGCGGAATACCCTAGGAATTTCGACAGATCTTCTTTATATGTTTCGTATTATCTCTAATATTACTCTTAGTATAATAAAGTATCTTACTTATAACTATTAACTATGGGTTTTTCTATCAGCTCTTCCGCTAGTACTTCTTTTCGATCTATAATCGCATAGGATAGAGACGAGAGTGAAGGACGAGTATAGAGGAGCGTGTAGATAGGCTGGCGGAGGATATTCTTGCGTAAAATAGTAGGAGGGGCTGTACGAGGTAACGCCGTGGAGCAGGCTTCGAGAGGGGTTTCTTGTTGGGGGGAGGTATCTTGAGGGCGCTAATCGGCTGGGTCTTGGAGACAGCGAGAGCTGGCACACCACTTCCTTTGTATCGCCATCTTAAAAGCTGCCTGAACTAGGCTGTGCGAGAGAGCGCTTAATGGATGAGCACGTAGGTGTTCAGGGTGATCTGAGGGTGAGATATCACCCATCTCACCCTCAGATCACCCGGGTCTTGGCTAAAAGCGGCAACCTCGGGAGAGCGACGACTGAGCTGGGTGCAGATTTCTGTCTTCTTTTCGTGCGAAGAAAACAACGTCGAGCACAGATCATGATGATGGCATAGATTCGAAGTACTTATCCTCACACCGGATGTTTCTCAGGATCAGGGCATGCTTGTAGCCTTGAATGCGCTAAACCTAAAGAAGCGTAAAGTGCTACGCGTGAAAACGCACGTCTCATAGATGAAGCAACTAAACCGTTGTCCACCAGGCGCTGACTATCTCTGATACTATCGCCGCTATGGGTATCAAACGTAAGTCGCAGCAGTCCGATATGGCCTTTCCAGCTTCCACATAAAGTTCAAAGGCACATCATAGTGACTGACTGATATCTAAACCAGAGCTCTACTCGGTCATCAGCGACAATGCTCCAGACGCGATCAAGACGGGGGAGATCAAGAACCATTTTGGTAGGAAGGTCGCCATAGTACGTCGATACCTATGGAGATGCGTGGTTGGCTTAGGACCAAGCTCTTGCTGACGAGGCGCACAGGATGCGTACGTCGAACCAGCCGAATTGAAGGATCCTAAATCTGACAATTGATTTCAGCTCAATGAGCATTTACAGCTTCCTGATTGCTGTACGCTCCGACGGACAACAGTTGATGAATGAGACCGGCGAGACGACCTCACACCTAATGGGCATGTTCTACCGTACACTCCGCATCGTTGACAACGGCATAAAGCCTCTCTATGTCTTCGACGGCGCACCGCCAAAGCTCAAGTCAGGTGAGTTGGCAAAGCGATTTCAGCGGAAATCAGAGGCTGCGGAAGCACACGAAGAGGCCAAGGAAACCGGGACAGCTGAGGAGGTAGAGAAATTCTCGAGACGGACGGTGAGAGTTACGAAGGAGCATAATGCGGAATGCAAGAAGCTGCTGAAGCTTATGGGAGTACCTTACATCGATGCGCCTACGGAAGCGGAGGCTCAATGTGCGGTATTAGCTAGGGCTGGGAAGGTCTACGCTGCAGCGTCCGAAGACATGGATACGCTATGCTTCGATGCGCCAATCTTGCTGCGACATCTCACCTTCAGCGAACAGCGGAAGGAACCGATTCAAGAGATCCATCTCGACCGGGTTCTTGCTGGATTGGCTATGGATAAGAAGCAGGTAAAAGATTCCTTAACCGTGATCCTTTAGCTTTTGCTGACCGTTTTGCACATAGTTCATTGACCTCTGTATTTTGCTCGGATGTGACTACGTGGACCCAATCCCAAAGATCGGTCCGAATACCGCACTGAAGCTTATCCGCGAGCACGGGACTTTGGAAGGCGTAGTTGAAGCCATTGAGAAAGATTCCAAGAAGAAATACACTATCCCGGACGACTGGCCTTACAAAGATGCCCGAGAACTCTTCTTCAATCCTGATGTCCGACAAGCGGATCACCCCGACTGCGACTTCAAATGGGAACAGCCCGATGTCGAAGGCCTCATCAAATTTCTCGTTGAAGAGAAGGGCTTCAGCGAAGACCGAGTGCGAAGCGCATCAGCCAAGTTGCAGAAAAACCTCAAGACCGCGCAGCAAGCGAGGCTGGAAGGGTTCTTCAAGCCAGTCCAGAGAACCGAAGAGGAGAAGGCGAGTTTGAAGAGGAAGAATGAGGAGAAGCTGGAGGACAAGAAGAAGAAACAGAAGCTGGAGCAGAAGGCGAAGAAGGAGGCCAAGGCCAAGCCGAGGGGTACTGCTTAACATCCGGGACGCGAATGCTTGTGATTTGCTGTCTTATAGCCTGGTTGGGGTATGTTGCATTACGGCTTTACTGGGCGAAACTAGGTGTTGGCCGGCGTAGTAGGTACGAGGTATGTGCAAAGACGAAGCTTGCAATTACAAGCTTCTAGCAAGGTACTTGCCAAATTTTAAATGTCTTTCAACTCAAAGGCACAATGACGTGATGAGCAACAAATCGACATTCGTCGTCAAGAGCGCATACTACATTTTCCTCAATTTTTTGACAGCGCTCATCAGGGTCTGATGCCATCGTTAATATGTCGGATTGCGAGTAAAACTCACCTTTACTGATCAGTGTCGCTGGCTTCCTCAACATCCCCACATTCAGTTATGATGGCAGGTTGTTATGTGATTGAGTGGTGCAGATGAGTAGAATCATGCTATCAAAGCTCTCGCCTTTGCAATTCTCGTCTTCCTGGCTATCGATATCAAGGGAGCACTTCAAGAATCATGAAATTCATCAGCTCAACGGTAAAAGCGATCTTGAGATGAAGAAGCCTGCAGGTGACAACAATAATTGCACAATTGATAATGTTGAGTGTGACATTGACATGGAGTAAACAAAGCACGCGATCGTGAAGACGAAGCGCGAACAAGCAACCATTATCTCCCACTGTACTATTTGGTCAGAATTCTTGAGAACTAAGCGACAGAACACTTTCAATCATGGACTCTCTTGCTCACACAAGAGGAGTACTCAGCGGAGACCCAAGAGCGCTGCCGCCTTCTCCTTTGGCCGTCCTCATCGCACAGCGCTAAACAGGCAACAAGGAGCCAGAAGGCGACCTTGCTACGGACGATGACAACCCACAACTGTATTCACCGGTACCTTCGTACAAAACCCAAATGGAGCTTGAGCATCTCCAGAAGACTTCGACGATAATTTCGAAGAACTCCCAGTCATGGTGCAGCATGAATGACTGGTCCAGCTCAATTATTGCAACTGGTGGGCAACAAGAACTGGGGCATCAAAAAGACCCCGAAAACAACAAGTGTCGCATGGAGAGTGTGTGTCGTCGGATTCTGCACTAAGGGTTAGGTGCGTGATCTTGTTGGACCAATTCATGCAGGCTGTCGACTGGCTTAATCGGCTCTATCAGGCAACTTATCAACGCTAGCTCTCTCGGACCAGGACATTAAATAGCTCTGCCCTTGCCCATTCTCGCGGGGCCTTCTCCCACTCCGCCCGCAAATACTCCCACGTACTCCAACAACAACAATTTCGATTCTACACGTTCGATATCTTATTCGAAAGCTTATCCATTCGACTCGAAGACTATATCCATAATTCGTAATGCCTCCTAAGAAAGCTGCCGCTGCTGCGTCGCAGAAGAAGGCTGCCGCCGCCCCATCCCATGCGTCCTACAAAGGTACGTATTGCTGCCTATGTCGCCCACACAACGCCTTCGCGTAGACACGGGAGTCATTTTCTCTTGGTCGCGAAGCTTTACTGACGCATTTCCGCAGATATGATCAAGGAGGCTATCCTCAATGTAAGCATACCAATCCGGGCGCAAATCGATGGTGATGGTCGAGGTTGCGAGTCTCTTCGCGACCGGCTACACAACCTCCACCACGGCGCCGATTCCATCCTGTTTGATGCATCAGCTAACGCGTTTACTTGTCGTGCAGCTCAAGGAACGAAATGGCAGCAGGTTAGTACCCCACACTCGCACAAAAACTCGCGCTCGCTTTGTTTACGCCAGGGCGCGCTCTTTTTCTCGAGTTGTTCGCTGATTTCCACAACCTTACACAGTCGTCAAGCCATCAAGAAATACATTCAAGCCAACAATACCACCAATGCGGCCTCGTCCAACGTCTTCGACTCGCAGTTCAACCGAGCGCTCAAGAACGGTGTTGACAAGGGCGAATTCTCACAGCCAAAAGGTACGTCTCGAAGAGACGTATATCCCGTTCTTCCTGTTCACAACGCTCAAAGCCTTCTGTGCACACCGTCTGTTCTTAGGTCCCTTAGTTTGACGGTCGTAGCTGTCATGTTCTTCTGGTTTCATTTTGGCCCAGGTTCAGCATCGCTTCGTTTTTATCTACTCGCGCGATACATGACAATATCATAACTGACTCCATCTTATAGGTTCCTCTGGTCCAGTGAAGCTTGCGAAGAAAGAGTCCAATTCGAAGCCCGCCCCTGCTGCAAAGCCCGCCGCTCCTAAGGTACGTCGCACATGGTTGCATGAAGTAATGCTACCACCTCGACTCGCTAACACGTACGATCAAAAAAGGCTACTACTCCAAAAGCTCTGAAGAAAGCTGCTGCACCGAAGAAGACCAGAACTAAAGGTTCTCCTCAGAAGAGAGCTGCCATTGCTAAGAAGACCGCCGCTCCAAAGGCCAAGGCCAATACTGCTACTAAGCGCAAGACACCTGTATCTGTAAGCTACCTCTATGAGAGACATCAATGCTATGATTAACGATCCACCAGGCTCCCGCAGTCGTTGAAGTAGAAAAGGTTCTCGGCAAGACCAAGTCCGGACGCGTCACCAAGGGCCCAGCGAAGCCTGCTGCACCCGCGAAGAAGGCTGCACCCAAGAAATCTACCACGGCGAAGAAATCAGCAACACCTAAGAAGAAGGTTGAGGCCGCCGCATAGGAAAATTTCCCTCAGATTCTGTCATTCTTCGTGGTCATATCCTCGGGGTCAGGCTGCTTGGATCGTGGACGGAGTTGCGTGATGACGTCGCATTCTACTCTGACTGTGTGATATCACGGGTCTCTTTATCTATGGGATGGGTTCGCGGGCTTGCTATTTTTTCAAGGTCACTGGCGTCGCTTGCGGATGGTCCATCTCGTTGCTGTAATTATACCATTGCTTGGACAATGCTCATACCTCATGCTTAGCGTGCGATTGAGATGATCATGGACTGCAAACTATCACAGTGAGAAAAGCTCTCTATCTGTGTTCTTCGAGGCGTACGTTGGCCCTCTGAACTGCACGGTAGACAAAATGTGCCCCTTGTATTGACCTAACAACAACTCGATATCATCGTCGATGGATGAATTCCCAATCTACTGTTGGTCTAAGGCATGGCGCTTGTTTACGCAAGAAGTTATCAGCAGATCCGTAAAAAACAGATTTACTCTTTCCGTGTTGCCCCTAACTTGGGATTTCCCTGTAAATATAGCATGGAATTAAGTACGTCACAACGTTCGGCTCCATGCAAATGCCAGGCTATACAATCTGTCAGCAGAGCAATCTTCAATGTGCAACGGCCAAATAGTTGTGACAGAAAGAACATGATAATATTCCTACCATCTGTTGTCTCTGTCTTGTTAACTGTGGCCGTCCTTGCGCTGAGAAAGCTTGAAGATTAATTAGACTCCCGGCGCCGGTGCGCCGAAGGCTCGCGTCGGGCGAAGACCTCATGCCAGCGCAGGACGAGGCGACCAAATAAATGGGAGCCCGCTACCGGATTATCGCTGAACGTCGAGGTGGAAGCGCTGGGTTCGTGTATGAGTAACAGGAAGAGCGCACCCAAGACTAGGACCGACTGTCAACGCAATATCCACCCTACCGTCCAATGACTGTGAGATCGTCGTCATCTCCCGACGCGCAAACCCCATCGTCGACGCATGCTACACACCCTCGAGATGCCCTTTTTCCTAGAGCATCACGGTACGCAGACGGTCATACTTGATGCCAGCGCTTCGTCACCATATGACCCACCACACCGCGCATCACACGAGAAATCCTCGCTCAATTCAACAACCACGACAGGCACAGTCATGAATGGGAACATGCTGGACGGCAGCACCGGGAGCAAATATATCGACGGACTGTTGGCTAATGGGAAGAGCACAAGCCTGCACTCGCTGCCGAACGGAAGATCAAGTGGTAGTACGTATAGCCGGGATAGAGCGCATTCCAGGAATGAAAGTTCCTTTTCGATATCAAGCGGACTAGGAGTTGGTGGAGAAAACGGAAGAAGGAGTCCTGGTCCAGTCAATGGCTTATCGAAGCATGGTGCGGGTGACAGTGCCCACGCAGCTGTGCAGCCTTCAAGGCCAAAGTCATGGGAATCGACGGTGATGGTGAATGGCGAACGTACAGCACACCCCAGGCCACACGCCTTTTCAGACCCGCAAACGAATTACAGTATCTATGCCGTCCCAACCACTACCGCAGGAACCGCTAGCGTGGCATCAACGAGTGCATTCGAATTCTCAAACACTCCAAATGCACCACAAACGCACAGCAGGTTTTCCTCACCAGCAGGAATACCTACTCCAAGCCCGACTCCTGGAACTTCATCAACCAGTGCTCCTCCACATCCCGGAATTGTCCGGCTCCAGCATCGACATACTCTTCAGGTGCCTAAAATTTCTACGAGCCGTGGCTCTCGAGACTTCTCATTGTCCAACCCGAATACGTCGGAAGATGGAGTGGCGACGAGTGGCCGATTCTCACCAACAACTACAGGGACTCGAAGGGCATCCCTGAGCCTCGCGCAGCGGACCACAAGGTCGATACATTCTGACATGCATTTGGATGAGGTACCGCAAGACGAAGATGCGGCGCGCTGGACTGAAGCTATTCGACAAAAAAGAGCGAGTAGGCGGAAACGGAAGGAAGAGGAGGATGATGACCGGGTGGTTGTTGGGACGAAGGTCGACATGAACCACGTCAACTGGGTAACGGCCTACAACATGCTGACAGGAATACGATTTACTGTGTCGAGAACGAACGCAAAGATGGATCGGGAATTGACCGACGCCGACTTTGATGCGCGGCACAAGTTTTCCTTTGACATGTAAGGGTCCGCTGAGCAATGGAATATTGTGGTTTTGCTAATGCAGTGATAGCACCGGAAACGAACTGACACCTTCAGCGAAGTACGACTTCAAGTTCAAAGATTATGCGCCTTGGGTATTTCGACATCTACGGGCCAAATTCCAGCTAGATCCTGCAGACTATCTCATGTCTCTTACAAGCAAGTACATCCTCTCGGAGTTGGGCTCCCCTGGCAAAAGCGGAAGCTTTTTCTACTTCTCTCGTGACTACAAGTACATAATCAAAACCATACACCACGCGGAACATAAGCTTCTCCGAAGAATCTTGCGCGACTATTACGCCCATGTCGAACGGAATCCTAATACATTAATCTCTCAATTCTACGGTCTCCATCGCGTAAAGATACCATACGGCAGGAAAATCCATTTCGTGGTCATGAACAATCTCTTTCCACCGCATAGAGACATCCACCAGACATTCGATCTGAAAGGATCAACAATTGGTCGTGATTTCAAAGAGGAGGAGTTGGAGAAAAACCCAAGGGCAACGTTGAAAGACCTTAATTGGCTCCGGAGAAACCTGCATTTGGAATTTGGCCCGGACAAGAAGCACATTTTCATCGAACAGATGAAGAGAGATGTTGCACTCCTTCAAAAATTGAAGATCATGGACTACTCCCTACTTGTGGGTATCCATGATCTGGGTAGAGGGAATGAGGAGAATCTACGGGACAAGACGTTGCAAGTCTTCCAGCCTGGTGGAGAACGAAACGACGAGCCGCAGGCAGACATGCTTCTGCGCACACCTTCGAAAATGGAGAACCAAAGAAAAGCTCGGGAGTTGCGCCAGATCATCAAGAAAGAGAAGCCTGTGCCTATGGACAAAAGCACGAGTAAGATGCCCGACGAAATGCTAGAAGAACGCAAGAATTTCATCTTCTTCAGTGATGACGGTGGTTTCAGAGCTACGCATGAGGATGGACAGCCGGGAGAGGAGATTTATTATCTGGGTGTCATCGACTGTCTGACACACGTGGGTGAATCATCTTCCATCTATGTGGGATCGAGTTAACAAATCCACAGTATGGCTTCGTCAAGAAGGCCGAGCATCTTTGGAAAGGCATGTCGAACAACAAGTCACAGATATCTCCCATACCCCCTGAGGCTTACGGCGATCGCTTCATAAGATTCATCACCGGCATCACAATGTCCAGAGAGAAAGCCGAGCGAGAAAAGCAAAGTCACGAGCGAGCAGACGGGTCTCTGGACCCACAACGGCTCTCTAGCCATGGATTCTCGCGCAATTCTACTGACAGAGTCATGGACAAGGCGGAGAAGCAAGCTCACAAGACCGAGATAGACGGAGCATCAGAAGTCGACGTGCCTGATCGGACGCTTGGTGCAGTCAGAAGTCCTTCAGCCGAGCGGAGTAATGGCCTCGCCGGAGCGACTCTACCCGTGGTTGAAGAAGTGGGCGAAGCCGGCAGTACGGGAGGACGAAGTGGTCGCAGCCGTGATGAGAGCTCGCAGAACGAGAAGCAAGACACCATCAATTACAGCAATGTGGATGGCAGAGTTGGGAGATTTGAAGCTCGAGCCCCTCTGACACCACCGAAAGACGGCCAATTCAAGCAGCTGCCGGATATACCGCTTATACCACCTTTGACAGATTCGCCTGAACCTTTGCGACCCATCGATCCATGACTTGTCAAATCTAGTGTGCGAAGTTTCTTTCCTCGGTTGTCCTTTGCTTGTATCTCCTGTTCGGGTATACGGCGTCGAAGAGGAACAATGATCCCCTTGCTGCGCCACTGCTTTGGCGCATCAGCGAGCATCACACGATACCAATTTCCTTTGTTCACCACATCACGTGGAGTCACGACGGTCTTGGGTGTTTCTCTCCAACGTTGCTGATTAATAACCATCATACCAAGCTGCGAAATGGAGTAAACAAAAGTTCCGTCTAACCAGTCTGCGACAACAACGCCTTCCCTAGCTCATCTAATGCAACTCTTCCACAACATTAATATACTCACAAGCCCTAACCAACTTCTATCGTCCGTTCATTCATTAAATGCCTCACGTTCCACTACCTTCACCCTCCCATTCGCATACAAGATCACGCCCACCCACTTGCCTCACCTCTCCTCTCCTCCACCGAACTCCGCTTACCCGCACCCGCCTACTTACCAAGCACCATACTAACAACACTCCTCTCCCTCACCCCACTAACCTTCGACCCCGCCCGCCCTTGTGGCAAACTCATCACACTCCCCCTCGTACTCCGTCCCTCCGTTTTACTCGGCCTGACAGTCCGCTGCGAACCCCCCGAAACCTGACTAACCGACTCATCTGGCCTAATCACCTCATCTTTCTCCACTCTACTACTACTACTCCTATTGCTGTCATGCCGACCATGCATCGGCGGCCGTGAAGAATGGCGCGAGCCCGACTTGGACGTCTTGGATTTATGCGACCGTTTCGACCCAGCTTGACTCACGGAATCACTAGGCGCCACCGACCCTCCGAGGTCGAGGCCGAGAACACTCCCGACCAGAGAGCGCGCCACGTCTGGACCGTCGTGCGCGGCCGAAACGGCGGACGTCCGCGAGGATCGGGGAAGGGGCATGTCCCTGGCGACGGCGGAGGAAGCGCGGATGACGGTCGGCGGTTTGGAGGACGAGCGGTGCGATTTCGCGGCACTGCGAGTGCTGAGGGAGGTCTCGCTTTTTGCGGTCACGGGACTTGGGCGCTGGGGTGGGAGGAGGAGGGGCACTTCGGAGGGGGGGATGAAGGTGTTGATCAGGGTGCTGCGGCTGCTTGGGGCTGACGGCAGCGGGGGTGCTTCGATGGCGCGGAGAGCGCTTCGGGGCCGCCGGGCTGAGGAGGTGGTGCTTCGAGCAGGAGGAGGAGGATCGTTGGCGCAGTCGATTTCTTGCAGGATTGTTGTCGGAGCTCTCGATTCGACGCCGGCTTGGTACGGTCGTTCGGTTCGCGCCCCTTCGATGGCGCGGTAGATGGTCTGCGCCGCGGTCGCTGCGGGTTGGGCTTGGGCTTGGGCTTGAGACGCCGCCTCGGCCGTCGTCATCGCGTACGCCACCGCCGCTCCGGCAGCAGCGCCGAGCAAAGTGCCGATGATCGCCTTGGCGCTCATGTCGCCCGTAGCTTGTGCTGGGTCCGGAGCCGGACTGGACACCACGACCGTAGGCGTGATAGTCCTATTCACCACCACCGTCCTCCCTCCCCCACCCCCACCACCACCGCCATAATTGCCGACGACAGACCTCCCGTCCGAAAAGCTCCTCGCGACGTCTTCCTGCCAGCCCAAAACCCGACTTCCCTCCCCGCGCCCTCCGCTCGCGTCCGCGGCCATCTCGACGACGTCTCGACACACGACTTCGACCGAGTTCCCGTCCCCGTCGAGGACCGCCGCGTTGTAATAGCCCATCTCGACGTCCCGGACCGCGGGTTCGCCGTGGATCTTCCCGCCCGCTTTCAGGGCGGCGGTGAAGAAGGCGTTTACGGCGTTGCGGGAGGGTGCCGAGAAGGCGACGTGGGCGGCGGATGCTTTGATGCTGGAGATTGGAGGAGAGGTGTCAGTAAGGTAGTTAGATAGTTTGTGGGAGGTTAGAGGGATGCGTGGTGAGTGCTGGGGGGAAGCGCACCCGGGGGTTTCTTGACAGATGAAGAAATCGGCGTCGTGGATGCCGAAGCCGATCTGGTTTCCTTGTTGGCCGATGTACCTGTAGCCGAGGGGTTGGAGGGCGGCGAGGAAGAAGGAGCAGGATGTGGGGAGGTGGGAGACTGTCAGGCCGATGTGGGAGACGGGCATTGTTGTGCGATAGATAGATAATACGGTGACAGAAAATAGAATGGTCTTTTGGTTATCTTGCAAAAAAAGATGGATGGTTGTGATGTAGGATTGAATGAAAATGTTTGGCTGTTTCTTTTTATTTCGAAATGTCTGGTGATTATTGGGAGTATTTGAGATCCGATCCAACGTCTATCAAACACGCATGAACAAGGCGGCCCATGCCAACAACACTCGTACCTGGAATCCTCCATACAGATCCAATTACGTTCGTCTCACACACCATACAAGTACTTGGGTTTCAAGAACACCCCAAGACTTCCTCGCCGGTGAGGATGCCACGTTGAAGTCTCCACGGCTCAAACTTAGCAAGGACCCGGGTAACGTGCATATGCATGATCGCCCTACCAATCAGATCTGATCAGAAGACTCTGAAATAACAAGTCTGCCTCAGGACATATCATTCGAGGGTTTGTGTCTATATCAAGTATAGGCGTCCATATCTCAAGTATGTATCAAACCAATAGGCCGCAATAATTCGCCACTTTTTAATCGGGTATATTCCCGCCGAGCGATGGCAAGGCTCGAGTTTGAGATACAGGGTGCATAATGGACGCATACGTCAAGATTGACATCCTGCAAACCAATGGAAAAACACAGTAGGTCCGCTGCCGGCCAATATCACTTTTCCCGGCTACCGCAATAATAGTAGAAAAGTCGCCTCATACATACCTCGAGTGCAGCCAACGAGCTCACTGCAAATTATGAGTGCGAAGAAAGGAGTTTGTGGAGCAAGTTGAAGTGCTCCACAGAAGACGAAAAGCGCCTTGAGCCTGTTGAACCTTGATGTTCTTGTTGCAAAAACAAATCCAGATCCAAAGAAACTCAACGCGTACCCTGGAGTCACACATGAGGGAGCTTTGATGTTGGTATCGTAGCTATCATGTGTTTCTCCATCTGTCCCCTTCCACAAAAAACCGTCCAGAATCCAAGGCCACTCGCGTTGGCGCAAGGTCATGCAGAGAAGTCGTAAATGTTGATTGCCGGTCGGAACGTCGTAGCTCGTCGCGATAGGCTGTTGTTTATATGATGTTCCACACATCTTCTGCAGCGTGGCAGAATTTACTGCACGCCACGCTAGCACTGAGGCTGTAGTTGCTGATGCTGATGGTGTCATCCTTGAAGCTGTCCGCAAAGTCATCCCTGCCTCTGGCCATAGCTCCAACAAACACGCAAACGCTCTCTTTTGGTCCCAGGTCTGCAATGTAGTCCCGTACGCGTACGACCTCGGCATCAAAGCTTAGCGTAACCTTCCGGCAATTTGGGGGGAGATGATTGGTGATCGGGTTCTTGATAACCTTGAGCAGTTTCTCTTGCGAATTTGTCGAGCGGATGGAAAGTCTGTGGAGGAGCTGGACCATCAAGCCCGCGAAGCGCTTGAAGGTACGAGGTATGCGGACTGTAGGGCTGACTTCGATGAGAACGCCTTTTGCAGTGTGAATGTAGATCTGGAGCTTTCCGGCCTTGTTGATTGGCGAGTCAAGGAGAGTGAGTAGGCACTGGGACGGTTATCTGATGAGCAAACGTAGCACTCTTTTGGGCCGAATAAGATTCTATCATGACAAACCTGGTGAGTTATATCCGGTCGCGCATCGCTGATGTCCCGGTTCATCTTGCGCATCACTCCAATGTGCTCGTCGCTGTTCAGCAAAGAATACTTCTCATCTCTGACAGCACCTCCTCGCCCGCCTCCGTGAGAAGCTCTATATGTCTCTAAGCTAGCATTCGAAAGAACAACAATGAGTCGCTGAGTGTCTTTGTCGTTCGATGCGATTGGGACGTGCTGCTCCGCGATCAATTGAGGAAGTTGTGGAGGCGGACATGATTGCGTTCCTAGAGCGGGAATAGGAACGGCGTTAGACATCGCTCTCTAGCAGGATGTGCAATTGACCGTTGATTAAACGGACAGCTCAATTTGTTGCAGAAGGTTGCGGAAGCGCACGGCTTCAGGAAGGAAAACTTGAGCAGATTGCGGGGTAGTTCGAGCGAAGATTTGCAGCTACGATTGATGGTAATACAAGACGAAAGAACAGACAGATGAGGAACGATATAGATACTTGGTCTCTTCTTGTCTCTGCCTTCCGGGGACGACATCCTGCTCGTCAATTAGGTTCCTTCACTGGTTCAAGATGTCACTGAGACTGTATTATTCCTGCCTCTTCTCGACCAGCGTTGGAAGTTCACTCGGCCTAGGAGATTTCACACTTGTCCACGATGAACACTTGAAGCTAGACGACGAATGATGTGCTAAACGATTGACAAGAGTTATTGGAAGAGAGGGCGGATAAAATAGCGGTGTCAGTGAGTGATAATTATTGAGATAGGGTTGGGCTTAAAAATCGAAAGAGGTCAGGTGGGACCGTGGGGGTTTGCAAACCAACTTTCGACGAGTACTGTACACGTCATGGATGGCATCATCTTCATTAGCCAGGTTACTCAAAATAAAGCCTTACGACCACCTTAGAGTTGGGGCAGGCAGTCGTTCGATATCTTTATGTGGCCACACCAGCGGAAAGTGATAGTTCTCATTGTATTTAGCTCTACACGACATGACTTACCAAGAATAAGATCCTGATCCTGCCTTGGTTGTCGAAAACTCACCTAAGAAGTTAGTGGTTTGAAGATACTCTCGTTAGGGTTTTCGCCAGTATCATTTGTCCTCCGTTCCATTTGCTCTCTCATCAGACGGAGCTGTCTGTCAGCCTCTCGCTCCTGAAGCCATTCTGGGCTTTCCTGTTCTACTATGACGTCGCTGCGCCTACCAGCACTGCTTGCGTTGGGGCTTGCTTTTTTAGATTGTTCTAGGTTCACCGGTCTGTCTATCTCATTCTTGGATCTGACGGCACGTCGAGAGCACCACCAGATGGCTGTTCTGTGACTATGGTAGAAGGCAGTGTAAGCATCTCGGTGACCTTAACGACTCCATACGCCTCCATTAATCATGTCTAGTCCTAGGACCTTTCCCAAGTGAGAAAGCGGTCGGCTAGGGTGTAGTAGGAACAGGGATTTGCGAAGACTATTTCTCGGTCCGATGTCTCTTGATCCGAGACTATGCCCCTAAGCCATCATCCACGTCACCTTTCTTATCTGAAGGTTCGGCTCTGATAGTCTTGCTTGAGGCGCTATCCACAGGATTAATCATAGCCATTCTCCGTGTAAGGACAATCTTATATCAGGATCTGTTGGTACCTATCCGCGGGTTGACCTGGACATAGCAGCTCAGCCTCTGGACGTAAACATCCCAGCTACCAGCGGGACTGTCCTAGAAAGTGCGTGAGCTACCGAATTGCCCCCACAATGGAACGGACTTACCTTCGTCGTCTTCACAATTCAGCTCCACCATCTTTCCATAAAATTTTGCAGATCCTTCAGCTCTTGGGTCTGGGCACGAACACTGCTCCAGGTAATCGACGCCAAATGGTGTTCTGCTGATTCCCCTCCGCAGAGCACGCTGGGACTTCCACGTCTCGCCGCTGAGAAACGTCTTGCCGCCAAAGTCTGTACGAAGGACCCACACGATTATCTCGATCACCAGTGTTGAACTTGCGCAGGAGGAGTTCAGTAGCCCGGTGTGCAATCCGGACCTGGAAGACTCGTAACACAGCCTCGCCATGGGCGGTCGCGTTAGGTGTGCCTTCAGCAATACGTCCATTGTCAATATCAGTACGCTCTATGTGGCACACGGGTCAACATTTGGCTGAGCCATAAACAAAAATGCAGATTCAAATGTGATGAGCTTTGGCGCTTAATGACGTATGTCATGTAGTCCTGCAGTACTTGTCCTAGAACATGACGCATGCTCTGAGCCCGTCAAGTGTTACAGAGTACCCCTTCCAACCAACGTGCCTTAGAAACGCCGACAAGAGTATCGTAAGAAGCCGAGCAACTCCTCAACCTTGATATTGACCGCCCTCTACCTTGACCAAACCAACACGTTCGAGATATCAGTCCACAAGCGCCTATGATACCAAGTAGATTGAAGCTCCTGAATCAAGACTCTACAGATCAGTCTTTCCACCGGTGACCTTCGCGGCCTGGACCGCACTCATCTTTTGCGTCCAACCTTGCGCCGGCTGGAATTTCTTCACCGTACGAATCTCGTCAGAAGCGTAGCCTGGCACACGGATGTTGTAGTTGCGTTCAAGGATGAGCTGGATGTCGCGGATCTCGAGAGTAGAGGAGTGACGGAGCTTGGCAAGACGACAAGCGCTCGTGACAACTTGATCAACGAAGTCATCTGCGACTTGAAGGACGGCCTTACAAGGATGGTCAGCGGACCTGTCGAGGTGGCAAAAACCTTACGCAATATAGATTACTTTTCGATAGTAGACAGCAACGCTGGGCTCTGCACACCGGATTTATACGAACGCGTAACTCTTCTTGTTTAATACAAAGGTCGAGAAAATGCGTGTTGAAAGAGAACACCGCCGCTTTCGCGACGCGTTGAGCAAAGAGTAACATGTTGAGCATTAACTAACCTCTTCGACTTCAGCGGTCAAACCCTCGCCTCCAAGACCTTCACCCCCACCAGTAACTTGCCGCACAAGCTCATCAAGCTTTTTCTTGCTTAAAACTCGTTCACCTTCTCCTTCAAGAACGTAGCCAGGATGCTTTGGAATAGCGGGTTGACCCATCATGCCCATCGCGCCGTTAATTGGTCCTCCAGACATGGTAGGTCTAGCAGGGCCCATAACTACAGGCTGAGGTTGAGCGACATTGAGTTTTATGGGAATAGGCATCTTCACGTTATTGTTGGTCTGCTCGCGATTTCCAAGCTGCGAGTGCGCGTGCATACCGGCAGACTGTGGAGTGGATTGTTGAAAATTCGGATTTGAGTATGACCTAGCAGCTTGTGCCATTGCCATTTGATGGGAGAGTGGACGCGGCGGGCCCTGGAAAGTAGGATTTGATTGCGTTGTTTGCGGTGAATCGTTTTGTTGTGGTGTTCCGCCGCTAGTGTTTATGTTCAAAGGCTGCTGCGGTTGACTCTGTGGACCGGCCGCGGCGCTTCCTGACTGCGAAGTCGGTAATTGCCCTAACTGTTGCTGTCCAACATTGGAAGGACTCATCGACGAATGGCTGGGTGCGTTCGCTTGACTTCGTGCAGCATCGATGGCCGAGGTTACCGTGTGCGGCGCACCCTGACCTGGTGGCATATGCTGCTGAATCGGCTGTTGTCCACTATTGACTGGTGAATGATGAGGTCCATGGCTCGCGGCAGTACTACCATTTGGACCAGGTCCGGTTCCTGGTCCACCACCCTGTTGCTGATTTTGCTGAGCTCTAAGGTCTTCCTGTTGCTGTCTAAAATTGGTCAAAAACTCCTTGTTTTCTTGCCATGTCTTTGTCAGTCGGGCCTTCTGGTTTTGGTAATTTTGGATCTCTTCTTGACTGAATGACCGTCCTTCTCGTTGTCGTTGCGCTGCCATATTGCTCAAGTCTTTCAGCCGAGAGGATGCAATTTCAGTCGTTTGAATAGCCTTTCCATACTTCACTCTGGCCTGACGCAGCCATTCGTCGGGTTGTGGCGGGCCTGCGGCCACGATGTTTGAGGGGATGATAAATGGAAAATTTTGCACATGCTGGATCACTTGAGGAGGCATCTGTTGCAGTGTTTGCTGTTGTGTGGTGCCTTGTGCCTGTGATCCTTCTGGCTGCCCTTGCTGCCCTTGGCTTTGCGGTCTTGCAGGGTTCTGTTGGCCTACTGGTGGACCTTGGTTGACGCCGCCTTGCTGTTGTGTTTGCTGTTGCGCCCGCCAATGTGTCAAATTGGTTTTGATATTTTGCGAAACCCCGACCAACTTGGAGTGGGCGTTTTGATACTCGGGACTGCTTGGCTGGCGATTCTGAAGTACTTCCCATAATGCCCTTATGCCTTGTTCATATTTGGCCTTCTGCTCATCGGTAAGATGTGGGAGTTTGTGGACCTGATCGGCTCGTATAAGGGACGCATGAGATTGTGGTTGGGACGTCCCTTGCTGGCTTTGTGGATTATTGCCATTCATGGCTTTCACAAGGCAGCTCCTGCGAGATGTTGTCGTAAGTACGGATTGCTGCAGGAGAGATGTTACATAGAGGTGGATAGCGGGAAGATCTAAGACTTGCAACGTATATTTCTCCCCAGAATCTACTGTAAGGATTCGAGAGATGTTGGTGGTACTTGAATAATCTAGGTGATAATAATGTAAAAAGACAGGATGTCGTCTGCATGAGACTGCCAGACAGGTTTCCTGTGGTACCCGTAGGGCGTGTTCCTTCTAAACTGAACTACACCCTGCGTGAATACTGACTCAACTTTTTTCAAACAGTCATTATTTTGTTCAAGACCTGAGGGTGACGATCCAGTCATGAATTGTGCGAATTTCGTTATCATGATGCAGGACTATCATTCACTCTAAATGGGACACTACACACATCGCATACCACTAGAAGAGTACAAGAATACATACATGTCCTCTACAACATGATGTTTCCTTCCTCACTGCAACTGTCCCTGTCATAGCAGCAATGTATTAGGCTTTCATGCCTAATGAATCTTGGTTGTACATCGTCTTTATATCCCTTCTAGTCTGCTTACCCAGTGCTGTGAAATCGACTCAATCGAGGGAGCCGCAGGAAAGCGTGAAAGTGCAGTGTGGACAAGTTAATCCAGACCAAGCTGGAAGCATAGTGGAGGAAGGGAAAGCAATTATTATGACCGGTGGAAAGCAAACTGTCCGTGCCACAAAACCTGCCAGGCCGGTCAAACCAGCGACGCCTGATCTCACCGTACAACAGAGCTGAGCTTCGATGTCCAGGACCGATTAGCTATGCACAGTCCCGAGCCCTCCTGATTGCCGCCCCAGCTTTCCCGATGGTTTCAACCCTGAAACCCAGCTTCTCCAACTTGACGCTGTCAAGAACGTTCCTGCCGTCAAAGACGAACATTGGCTTCTTCATGCTTTTAGCTACGCGAGCCCAGTCAAGGCGTTCTCTCACTTCAGTGCCCGCCTTGATGCTGGATATGGCAAGCCTTTTTTCTATATATCCATCAGTCCCTTGCTGTGACAACAAACTCTGATGGATTGATGGAGACTCTGGAGGCGTATGCAAGTAAGATTTATCTGTAGCAGCGGCAGCTTTGGGCATTCCTGCGAAACTTGGACTAAGCTCGGGCACCGTCGAAACCGCCGGCTTTGGTCTTGCAGAATCCGTGCTTATCTTGTTGCTGAACTCGTCCCATTCAGTCACAACCACAACGGCGTCCGCTGCGACGCAAGCATCATAGGGACATCGACAAATCTCGACACTAGACTTAAGCCTCTGCGGATCAACGCCCTCTTCCAGCAGATCATTCCAGATCTGCTCCTCCCTGACTTGAGGATCGTAAATCGCAACATGAGCGCGTTCGGCTATGAAGTTGCTGACCAATGTGATGGCAGGTGACTCTCGAGTATCGCTGGTATCTTTTTTGAAAGCGAAACCAAGGACCGCGATCTTCTTGTCCGTAAGGGTATTGAACAGAGATGATATGATACGCTTCGTGAATCGGTGTTTCTGATGCTCGTTCATGTTGATGATCGATCGCCAATAGTCGGCTACCTCGTACAAATGCAAGGATTCGGAAAGATAGACGATATTGAAGATGTCCTTCTGAAAGCAGCTACGATGAACTATCAGCTTGCAGTTACTGATCTCACGCTCAGGGCGAGCTTACCTGCCGCCAAACCCAGGGCCTGCCTTCAGCATATGAGGACCAATGCGAGAATCAAGACCGCATGCATAGCTCACTTCATCAACATCGGCTCCTGTAGCTTCGCAGATGGCACTCAACGCATTGACACTACTGATTCTTTGAGCTAGCATGGCGTTGGCGGCAAGCTTTGACAGCTCTGACGACCATAGATTCATGGTTATGATTCGCTCTTGCGGTACCCACTGAGCATACACTTCGGCTAGTGAAGCTGCTGCACGATAGCCAGAAGGGGTAGGCATTGAGCCAATGATGATACGATCTGGATAAAGCAAGTCGGCGACAGCGGTACCTTCAGCCAGAAATTCGGGGTTTGAGAGGACGTCGAACTCCACGCCTGGCTGCGCGTTGGCCTCGAGCTGATAGGACATTGAGCGTTAGCAGACATGATCGCTTTGAAAGCCTTGCGTTGACTCCTGGGAAGAGCAGCGCTGCTTACAATCTCCCTGATGGACTGAGCTGTCCGGCAAGGCACTGTCGACTTCTCTACAACGATCTTGCTTTCCAAGGCCACCTTCGCAATGGTTCGAGTTGCTGCTTCGACGTATCCTAGGTCTGCTGCAGCTCCCTTCCCAATGCCGTTCGATTTTGTTGGGGTATTGACGCAAACAAAGATGAGGTCGGCCTTAGCAATTGCTTCTTCTATGTTGGTGGAGAAGAAGAGATTCGGACGCCGTCCTGTTTGAGACGTACACATCGTTCGTGCAGGCTGTGTCTGATCTTCGGAATAGTTGCAGCTAACTCTAGGGCAGGTAGACGGATCACTAAAATCGAGAGGATCATTGATGTCAGGTTGGACGCCATCGCGAGCAGTGGCCACAATCCCGTAAAGTCCTGGCTCATAGATTGGCAGAGCTTGGGAGTTCCAAGCGGCTATGCGTCCAGGATTGAGGTCGACCACAGTGACTTCAACGTCTGCTTTGAATGCAGTAACTGCAGAGGTAGGGCCTGGGGGGAAGAGTTAGTGCTGGGACCTAGAATGTAACACTTGACGAACATACCTCCTACAAATCCAGAGCCTAAGCAGGTAATCTTTCTGATGGTCTTGTGAGGGACATTGATGGCTTGCAATTGTGTTGTCGAACTCTCCACAGCTGGAGCAGTGGTATTGTCCTGATTCGATTTGATAGGCACTTCGTTAAGTTGCTTCCTAAGGTAGAAGAATTCGTTGGAGGATCCTGTGTTTGGAGTTGAACCATATCGACGGTGATTGACAGGAAAGGAAGGCGTCTTCAGCGACATTAGTGCACACCGTTGTTCCGAAATGGCGATTCAGGTAGTTTGAGCGTTGTCAGTGCAACAATAATCAAATAAGATCAAAGTTTCTCGTCGGGAGAACAGCGTGGAAATCGCTGCGACTGCCAAGATTTTCATGAAGTTTGGTTTCTGCTCGTTTATGCAGTAAATGCTTAGGGCTCGCGTCAAAATTGCGAGACCAAAACGCGCTTCTCCACACACAAATGCTATACGGACGCGGCACTGAAACACCAGTATCTCGGCTCCTTGTCCAACTTCGCATACTACTAGAAGTCAACTGGGAGTACTCCAGAATGTCGTTTGTTCCTTACGAGCATGTGGTTGCTCACGATAGTCCAGTATATGTCGGCGAATCTACAAAGTCGACTGAGCACAAAGTGCCCTTCATAGGGGATATCCGCGAAGTGAACATGGTCGTACTTGGCAAGCGCAAGCAATCAACTTCCACTTTGTCTTATACCACCTCGTCCCAGAAAGACCTCGAGAGCGCTACAAGCCCTTCTACTACATCACCTTCACGACTCCTCAAGCGTAGCGCGGGTCCTTCAACCTTCACAGCGTCGGCTTCCGACGCCTTTACCATCCCCGCAGTCATTATTCACGGGCCATCTTACTCATCCTTGGGACGCGTCACAGCCGCAAACGCTAAAGCTCCTGAGCGTTCAATCTCTCCTCGATCATCAGATATAGCCTCTGATTCATCGCTCTTCGTGGGACCAACATTTTTGCCTGCGGCTCGGGGCGGAAAATCGTCCCCTTCGTCTCCGCCTCATACCGAGCCAAGCTTGCACGACACAACCAAAATAACAACACAGAAGGGACACCTGGAGGGTACGAGGATCAAGAGTGAGGAACCTGCGGAGATGCGATCGCAAACGCACGCGTTGCTTCAGTCCAAGGACCTAGGGCTAAGTTCCAAGACTAATACGAACATAAGCGAGTACGTACCCCGTCTGAACTTCACCCGTGAAGCTACTGACATCAGCCAGACTTCTCAGCTATCCCTTGGTCAACGTCTCCATCGGACAAGAAAGAAAGCTTTATCCACTGCATAGCAAGCTCTTGTGCCACCACTCCGAATTCTTTAGATCAAAGTTTCAGACCACGGAACCGGCTCTGTCACTCAGCGAAGCCGTGTTGCCAGAGATCAAGGTTGAGATCTTCGATGTGGTTGTGAATTGGCTTTATCGCGGTACCCTCGACCACATTCCAGATGGCATCCACGGACTGTACCTTGTCTACTACCTCACAGAGAAGCTGGGAATTCATACGCTAGGAAATCTGGTCATGGACGCTATCCGTAAGTGTTACCGCGATAATCCCACTCCAAATTATCCAGGCATTGGACGCATCCACCAGGTGTATCGAGAGACCGCTGCGGGTTCGCCTCTACGTCGCTTCGCTGTGGAAGCCGCTTACTGGAAGTTGATGAAGGATGGGACCGACGTCATTCATTACATTAAAGGACCAGATATCAACGGAGACTTCGTGCGAGAGTTCATCCAAGCCATACAAGAAAAGGCAAGAGATGAGGCGGACGGAGTTGATCCTCGCTGTTGTGCAATCTGCATCTTCCACGTCCACGAAGGTGGAAAATGGTGTGGTGCGTCACCACCACAGGAAACGTCTTGAAAGAGTTCAGAGCTTGCAGAGTCTACTGAGACTGGCATCGAGGAATCTATCACGAGTCCCGAGCATTCGTCGAGCTCACAGCGCTGAGTTGTTTTACCTTAAAGCTGAGATTTGCAGAGTTGGATAGAGATGAAGTCTCGATTGCAGGACTGGACAGTTATGCTGCGGCTGGCTGGCGTGCTGTGGTCGTACCAAAAGCTACATTTGGAAATGTTTCTCCTGCTCAGAGCATGCTCTGACCTGCTACACAACCTGTCCGACTTTCCACACTGTCCAAGATTGTGACTTTCGTGGTGAGCTCTAAAAGCAAATAATGCTTGTCTCCTGCATAGGACAAAATCCATATGTGGAGCTCGTCAAGTTGTAGCCGTGTCTAGAGCGACCCGAGCGTATCACTAGATGCAGTTAACACCAATTCTGCCGTCACAGTGCGGTGCTGCTAGATTGACCTTACCTGTACTCAATATGCGCTAGCTCCATTTCAGTCTCCCGATTCTCTACCTATGCATTGCTCTATAGGTCCAAGATAAATCCGCTGATTAGCTCCAATCTGATCATATCAGATATTTGCGAAAGAAGCTGTTCAGTCCCAAAATCTTTCAACAAAGACCCAGCAGATTTGGGGCTGCCTTCGGGACGCTCAGAAAGCGGCCACGCTTTAACGTCGGGTAGTATTATCGCAATAACCCGCCAAGATCTCTCTCCATACCACTGACGCGGTCTTCTAATCCACGCTTCTTCCTTTCGAGCTCCTTGATCTCTTCTTCTTCTTGCTTCAAATCTACTGCCTTGATCTGAGACTCATGTATTACTGCAGACGCACCCAGCCTTCTTTCGTTATCATCATCACGATCTTGCTCATCCTCATCCTCATCGAAGTCTTTTGGCCGATTCATCCTGTCAAGTTGTGCAGCCTGGTTTGCAACTCGCGCTTCTTGACTTGCAACTGACGACGAGAGCTGCTCGTAACGTGTTCGAAGGGTAGCAATCCTCTCGGCCGCTCCAGCGATAGGACTGTCTCCAAGCTCAGCCTCTTCTCTCCTAGTAGGTGTCTGCAAGTCATGGCATACTATACTCTGCACAGTTTTTCAGCACCCTCTAGCAGAATCTCCACATTGACCTCGCCTTTCCCTCCCCCTTCAGCGATGTTGTTGCCTATACCACTGCCGACACCCCCTCCACCGCTTTTACGAATCTGTTCAACCATATCCCCTCCTAGCAGCATCGCTACAGCTGTATTCCTCCTCGGTGCTTGGACAGTATTGGTGCCACCAACAAGGGTACCACCATGGCCATTGACGTTGAAGTCGGTATTTCTCCGCGTAATATTTGGGGCGGAGTCTACGGGCCTAGTCGAAGATGGTACAGTGAAGAGCGCACGTTCATGGGCTTCAGTGTCGCGGATCAGGACGGTAATGTCATGTGGGTGTAGCAAGGCATTTGTGAACACCCTTGGAGGCAGAAATCTTCTCGATCATTAAGGTTAGCGGGGTTGTCATGCGACAGAATAGGGACTCACGGTAGCTCAGAGATGGCCGCAGCGGATAGTGAAATCTGCTCTAGATGAGTGTCCAATAACGTCATAACGAACACAAAACTTTGCTTCTGGAAGCCGATATTGTTAAGACTTTTGTGGGACTGTATGATCAGATAGCCGCGATGCACAGGTTGTATTAGGGCGAACGCGTTCGTCTAGAGTCATGCCAAGCTCGGACATTCGTGCACCTTCATTGCGCAAACGAGTCAAGACCAATAAGCAGAAATCATCTGAGAGACATAGCTTCGCCTCGCCATCTTCCTTTTCGTCCTTCTTAGAGATAGCTGTGTTACAGGGTGAGTCCGACGTGTTGTAGATCCTTCCAAGCGACTTTGATTACTACGCGACTTGCGGCTCTTTCGATGCCTTCAGACTAGCGCTCCTTTCTCCGATCTCACCCAGACATGCAAACCACCAGACCTTGACATCGCCCCATCATCCGACTTCAACCTCATCATCGGACAAAGACTCTGTCGAAATCATTTCAACCATCACAAGACTCCTATCACCATCACCAACTCCAGGTACGCTATCGTTGCGTGTCACAACAAACGCTTGGCTGTTGGTCAAGGGCTAAGCTCAAGCTCAGGACAATATGCCGGGAGAAAGACGCAGTCTTAGGTCCAACAAGTCGGAGTCGTCCTCTTCGACTAACGGTGAGAAGGCGAGGTCGAACTCACAAAGCTCGAGTTCAAATAAAGACAAACCAGCACCCACAAGAACCTCTTCAGCCAAAGGCAAAACACTGCCGGCGAAGAAGGGATCAGCAACCTCAGTAGCCAAAGACATGAGCGGCGATAAACCTCATACAAACGGCGCTGACCCCGTCGAAAACGGTGTCAATGGTACGGATGACGTCGAGATGGGAGATGCTTCCAACTCCGTAGACAAGCCCAAGGCGGCAAAAGACAAAGACGGCGACGAGGAGATGACTGTTGTCGTACCGCCTCCGAAAGGATCGAAATTGACTGGCGAAACTGGGAAGGATAATGAAAGTGACGTCGCGATGGAGGGTATCGAGAAGGCAGAGGTGGAGAAGCCGGAGGAGGAGATAGATCCTGCGGCGAAGGCTGTTTTAGGTTCGTATTTCACCCAATCCTTCCAATAGTCCCGCAGTTGTCTGGTTTGCTGCGAACAGGAACATGGCTTAGCTTACTGTCTTTATAGACATAAAGGCGAATTTTGCATTGCTAGAACGTGCCGTAGTCCAATTCGACCCACGCTTCACTCTCAGAGTCCTCCGATCGATGTCTTCAGTCCGAAAGTATCTCTCTCCAGAAGTCCTCGCTCAAGTCATTACTGGGACCTACACATCGACGAGCTCCATTGCTAAGACGTTATTGGCAGCAATAGCCAAGGAGGGAATATCTTTTGAGAAGCCACAACCCGCTTCAGAGATGGAGGTAGATACTGAAAATAAGGCCCACTATATACCGGCGACCAAAGCTAAGGATACTCCAAAAGAGATACTCCCGGAGGTTGACACATACATATCCGTTCTTGTACAGATACATCTCTATGATACCAAGGCGTTTGAGTTTGGTGCCAAGTTCTCGAGCAATCTGGTCGAACGAATACGGACTGTCAACCGCAGAACGCTCGATTCGCTTTCTGCGCGCGTTTACTTCTACTATTCCCTCTTCTTCGAGCAACTAGCCCCTCTTCCACCTTCTCCAACCGCGTCGATAATTTCTATCCGCCAACCTCTTCTTGCAGCTTTGCGCACCTCGGTTCTTCGCAAAGATCAGGACACGCAGGCCACCGTTACCACCCTACTACTCCGGAACTACCTATCGACATCTCACATCTCTCAAGCCGATCTTCTCGTCTCTCATACCCAATTTCCTTCCGGAGCTTCGAGCAACCAAATTGCACGATATCTGTACTATTTGGGACGGATCCGAGCCATCCAGTTGTCCTACACTGAAGCCCATGAACATCTTACTGGGGCAACTCGAAAATCGCCTTCGACGGCAAGTGCAGGTGGTTTCTACCAAGCATCTACCAAATTGCTAATCATCGTGGAGCTCCTGATGGGAGACATCCCAGACCGTGCCATCTTCCGCCAGCCAAACCTTGAGCGGGTAATGCACCCGTACTTCCTACTTGTTCAAGCTGTACGCGTAGGAGATCTTGATGGCTTCCTCCACGTCGTACAAACCCACAACTCAACCTTTCGTCGAGACGGCACATACACGCTCATCCTTCGGCTTAGACAAAATGTGATCAAGACTGGGATACGAATGATGTCACTATCGTACGCTCGAATCTCACTTCGTGATATTTGCTTGCGGCTGGGCTTAGGAAGTGAGGAGTCCGCCGAGTACATTGTTGCGAAAGCAATCCGGGACGGGGTGATTGAGGCTACCTTAGACCATGAAAAGGGTTTCATGAAGAGTAAGGATGTTGGAGATATCTATGCGACAAGGGAACCTGGTGAAGCTTTCCACGAGCGCATCCGAGCCTGTCTAGATCTTCACGACGAGAGCGTTAAGGTAATCATTGTCCATCCAACTCTGGAAGACGGTATACTAACATCCACGCTCAGGCCATGAGGTTCCCTATGAATCAGCATCGCTTGGAGCTGAAGAATGCGCAAGAGGCTCGAGAGAGGGAGCGAGAATTGGCGAAGGATATTGTAGACGGGGAGATGGACGACGATGACGCAGGCGGGGATTTTGAAGGTATGTAGTGGAGAAGAGAGGAGAGACATTTTGTAGGTTGAGTGATGTGGTCACCAGTCCGAAGTCTTGTGTGGCTCCGGCCTGACACTCTTGCCGGCCCGTACATTTGTGTTTGCCATTTCCCTTCTCCTTGAACGAAGGCTTGTCGTCCTGCACAGCCAGCAGGTTCCAGCAGACATGAACTTTACTTAATGCATTACTACTCGACGGGCTTAGTATGTGCGGGCTGGTCGGGACTTTTGGGCCTGCACCTCTGTTTTGGTCCTCTTTGCTCGAGCCCCCCTGTCACCATAGCAAAGCAAATGCATAGAAAATTAGAGGTACGAGTGTCAAGTTCGTTATCTACCAATAAACGCTCAAAGTTGATTCGATCAAGAACTCATCATTGCTTCAATTATTTGAGCGTTATTGAGATACATGTATCTTTTATGATGTCCGGACAGAGCTTGGTTTTGCTTGCATGAGATACCCGCTCAGGTTAAAGAGTTAGATTCTCAACTGAAGGACTCACATTGCACCGATTGTTGACACTAGGAGTCACAGTGATCCTGCGCATTGAAGAGCAAAACCTCCATTGCCATTCGGAGTTCAGGGCATCAGAGCGAAATGATGCGCCTTACCCGAAGTGATTGTCGCTAAACCACTTCTGCTCACAACAAACATTCTATAGACCTATCGGTATATTTATGACAACGAGATGTGATCAATAGTATGTATTGGCCTCCTGGCGTAAAGGCTTACATGCACACAATGAAATATCATGATTGACCCCTCCATCCGCCTCCAGCGAGCCATTCACCTCAACGATCTCCTCCTGGTCAAGCGCATCATCAAGAACAACCGCCAGATCCTGCAAAACCCAGATTTTGCGGACAAGAGCAACACCTCCCTGCACGTGGCCGCAAAGCTGGGCTTTCTTGCCATTGTCGTAAGTCACTGGTATTTTGCATAGATTTAAGTCGAGCAGCGGCTAACTAGAGACCTGAATATGTAGACGTTCCTGATCGAGGCGGGGCACGAAGATGAGGGCATATCCCGGAACGCGGATTGGGACACGCCGCTCATGCTAGCGACAGAAGCGCACCCAGAAGTCGTCGAGGTGCTGGCAGAGCGATTCGAGCGCTGCGTCACCTGGACGAATAAGGAAGGTGTCGATGCTGTACGTAACCCTTCCCCAGGTCCCTGCTTCGATCGCGATCTCACCACACACCACGTTTACTAACCCTTTCACTTCCCATTCGCAGCTCATGCTCGCCTCCCGCTCCGGTCTGACACCCATCGTGACAACCCTCCTCTCCCACAACGCCTCCCTCGCCGCCGCCGACAACGACGGCAATACGGCTCTACACTACGCCTCCGCGTACGGGCAGCTGAAAGCCATCCGCACGCTCCTCTACGCCGGTGCGTCTCCGTTGGCGCGCAACGCGTACTCGTGGACGCCGATATCGTACTCGAGTACCGTGGCGGCGGAAGTGTATTTCAAGAATCTGGTGAGCGAGTTTGAGAAGAGGAGGGTCGAGAGTCTGCGGGAGGAGAGGGCGAAGAGGGGGGTGGGGGGTGTGAGGTTGGTTACGGATGAGGAGGGTTTGGTGTGGCCGGGCGAGACGAGTGGGGGAGAGGTGGAGAGTAGGAGTGGGTCGCCGGTAATGACGAGGAGGGCGCAGACGCCGACGGCGGGGAGAAGTGAGGGGTGGGGATTTGCGGGGTTGAGAGCGAGGGCTAGTAGTGGGGACTGAGTCTCGACAATTCCGTGTTCGGTCACTCATGAGTGCCCAGATCTTGTCTAATGCAAGGTCTGGTATTTACAAAGCTTTAAGCTCCACAAGTGAGATGAGAAATGTACAATGCCTATCGGCTATATCCCTCCGTCGCCAAGAATGGAATGCGGCCGATCTATAAGGCAATTCTTGGATATGGTACAGGTGAGTCCTCGTCTCATTTCCTCCTCTTCATGGTCTTAATGCACATCTCCATCAGACCATCTTTTGCCTCGCTGTTAGGGAAGATGCTGATTGCCGACATGGCTTTGTCGGCGTATTCCTGGGCAAGTGCCCTTGTCTGCTCCAGACCGTCGCTGCGTGAGACGAGCTCTCGTGCCTGTCAAGCCATGTTATTAGAGTCAGTTTCTCACACCAGCGGGGACAAGCCTACCCTTCGAACGTCACCATCTCTACCAAACTTCCGCCCAACCAAGGCTCCAAGCTCCTTGTTCTCCTTCCAAGCAAACAGCAATGGCGCAGTTGCAAGCCCTAACTCCAGATCTGCTCCTGCGGGTTTGCCCAGTTCTTCTCCGCTAATAGTGTAATCAAGCATATCATCAACCAGCTGGAACGCCAGACCCAGGTTCTTTCCGTACCCGTATGCTCCCTCAACCACTTCAGGGGCGCTCTGCCCCAACAATGCAGCTGCTCGACACGATTTACTAATCAAGCTGGCTGATTTGAGATACGTCTTTTGCAGATAGTAGGTTATTGCATCTTCCGTCCAAACCGGACTCAACTCATCGAGAGCTGTGTTCTTGAGTTGCATGAACTCTCCTTCCACCAGATTCGCTATCACGGTCGCTAACAGCTCAATGACTTCGGCGTCTCGTAGTCTTGCAAGCGCTACTGAGGCACGACCAAGGAGGAAGTCTCCTGCCAGTACAGCCACCTTGTTTCCGAAGGCTATATTGGCTGAAGGTGAGGAACGGCGTGAGAGAGAGTGGTCTATCACATCATCGTGGAGGAGAGATGCGGTGTGAATGAGCTCGGTGATCTCTGCTAATCGCCGTTGGGAAGGAAGGATGTCTGAGTCTGCGGAGTTGTAGGCGGATTCGGTTGCGGCAGCTGTGAGTGGGTTCGTTTGGGGAGAAGCGGGGTTGAGATCAGAGAGTATTGTTGATGGAGAGATGGGATTATCGATGCTCGTTGTAGTTGGTATAGTGGAACTGCGCCGGAGTTTGGGCGCCAGAGCGGTGGCTCGAGACATGAGCAGGACTACCATAGGGCGAATGTGCTTGCCCTCGGATTGGGTGTAGTATTTGGCTACCGTATCCAGCGTCGGATGACCTGATCCCAGCAGCAGTCGTACATTCTTGGTCAGAAATTTCATCTCCTTCCCTACGATCCGCAACGGGTCCACTGAAACTCCCATTGCTGATCCCCCGCCTCCATTGCTAAGTAAATTTTGCGCCACCGACACCGCCGCTACCCATGTTGATTGCTGCCGCCGACGCGGGGGGTGGTAATATGCACTCTGTGGTATTGAAGAAGCACAAACGGGTGTGTGAAGGCACTGTGTACACAGCAAAGTCCGTAATCGAGATGCGCTGAACGAGGTATTGACGAGCGTTGAAGCTCGACTTGAGCGGATTCTCATGCTATGAACTCAGCGCAATCCTGTTCAAGGATATCCTGAGTACGTACCGTATTGCTCACGCTTGATCTGTTTCCAAGTGGGTGTATTTGATTTCCCTTGTAAAGATTATTTATTTTCCAAACCTTCCTGCGCAAATGTCATGAACGGGTTTCTGATCTGCGCTAGGCACGGGCCGGAACAATCTCCAAGTCCGGCCGAGAGAGCTTGAAGCTTCAAAGGCTCGGGTTGCCTGCGAGCTATCCTTCAATAATATCTGGTGGACAGGTAGCATTATTACTCAATATGGTCCTTCTCACAATGACGCCCGCCATGGTAGAGGCGGTTCAGGTGTACAATGCCAATCCGCCACCATGGTCAAAGCGTCCGCCCCCATCTTCAGAACCGTCGTTCGAGAATGCTGTTGTGGGAAACCCCATCTCGCATGGTCAGGTCATCAAACTCTCGACGCATCTGCGAGAGCAAGGTGCGCCAGAAGAACGGCATGAACGATGCTCAGAGAAGCTGTCATCATACCACCTCGATGATCTGCTTCGAGGGTCAAGGGTCTACGTACAACCAGCGAAGCCCAGAGCTGAGCCAGTATGACCTATGAACATTTCAGGATCTCAACTTATATGCTGACACGTAAACCTCTAGACATCAGAATACAAAACTTTGATGGCGCGTCTTCGTCGCGAAGAAGAAGCCCGTGCCTACGAAAAAATGATAAATCCACAACCAGCGGCCGAGTCTTTTGCGCAGCGCTTTCCGACATCACCACACGCGAAACTATTCCCTGCATCTTCTCGGTCTATCGCTGAAGATGAGGACGAGATTACTTACGCAGACATCAACAGACAAATGGCGCTGATCATCAACATCATGGTTTCTATTGTTGCTTGTAGCGTTGCAATCTGGCTTGCTGCGAGTCATTGGAGTACGTCGAAGAGACTGGGATTGAGTATGGGCGGTAGCGGGGTTGTTGCCGTTGCGGAAGTGGTGGTTTATGCTGGATATCTTAGGAGACTAAAGGAGGCCAAGGAGAAGGGGAAGAAGGAAGTGGAGACGAAAGAAATCATCAAGAGCTGGGTGATTGGTGGAGTAGGTGAAAGGACTGATCGATCCGTAATCCTCCAGAACAAGCCACTCAGCGCGAGAAGGGAGAGGACGATCGCAGTCAAGATATGAAGAAGAGTTCAGCTTTGCGTACATACAACTGTTCCCAGATCAAGCTCACGATCAAAGCAAGTCTGCAAAGTGCTGAAGATTCAGCGGACTCCCTTTCCTTACGATTACCGTTCGATCTTCAATACCCGCATGCGCATCGCAAACGCTCTAGTGAAGTCACTGGTGTCAACTTCTTGGGAGCAGAACCCAAATGAGTGGTATGTAACTTCATGCAATACGGAAACCCAGTCCTTTGACTACCACCGTTCTCTGCAAACATCACAACTCGCGCCACCGCTCTTCACTCAAATGGACCTCATTTAACATTCATTGCAACCTTGTCATCGAGTCCCTTCCCGTGCCACGCTCCGCTCGACTGTCGCATCTGATAATTCACAGCCGGATACAAATTATCACGATGGTGAGCGTAGGGGACTGCTACGTTGGAAGGGCGATCCCGGTTTCCAGCAGAGAATTTCTGACTAAGGTTTCAATCGACGAGGCGGTCTGGCACGCACTATACTGCTTTACACTTTGTCATCGCTTTGGCGGGGGCTCAAAGGTCTATGTCACTCGCCTCCCTACGGAGATAGCAAACATGATTCGGAGGTACCTTCGTATGGCTGTTCGGGCAGATGTCGAGACAGCTATCACGTCTGTGATCGATTGCTACTTCGGGGAGTGCAACTGCTCTACCAAGACCTCAGCTGAAATGAGGCAACATCGGCGTGCAGAGATTGTGTATGATCAGATTTCTGATGACGAAGTAGGTACAAACTGGTAGAGGCAGTCTAATCTCAAAGCTGAATCTGTCTCTGCGCAGCGTTGGTTCTCTCGCAAATACGACCATCTCTACCTGCGAACCTGTTGCAACGAGGAGCTGACCTTTATCCTTCTGGACAACCCCTTCCTGTATGACGTCAATCGTGGCACGAGCCAGCTCATTGCCCGCCTCGACAGTATAAGCCTTGGCACTTTGCAAGGGATGCAGAAAGATGAACTTTTATACCCTCTCAAGAAGTTGGCTCTTGAGCCAGCGCGGTTACAAGACTACGACTATACCTGGGATAAGACATGTTGCATGGTTGGTGCAGATGGACTTGAGCTTCCTGATAAAGAAGATGAGGCCAGACGTGAGCGCTCCTTGTTCTCGTCACGCACTGTGTTCAATGGAAATTAATGTATACTCTACATACAGATGTCTATGCCGAGCCTGGCTTGTACTTGTTGCATGAGCTTCAGAGAACCTGCAGTTCACGGGCTTTGGTCACCAAATACGGTGAACAATTCCACGCGATTCGCGATGGCCCCTACCTGCGGGGGAAGGAGAACGAGACCGGTCCCTCAAATAACGGTGATGGCGGTGGTGGAGACCTTACCGGACATAGTGACAGGGCTATGTTCCAAGCTGGCAAGAACGTCACTATCGTTTCCATGCTTTCTTGGTTCCTTTAAGCAGAACCTTGACGCAGCCAAGGAAGTTGGTGATGGTGCTTGCGAAAGGTCATATTGTGTAAGCTCACGCTTGCTGGGTGGGCTGTCTTTCATTCCTTCGGCCTTTGCAAAGTGCGTCATTCTATCGTCGGTAATCCTGAGCTCTTCGACCACTTCTCGCCTCTAAAATGCAGCCTCTTCTTGTTTGCGCGCTTTTCACGGAAGCGGTTCCTTCTGGGACGTCTATTTACATTGCTTTATATGCGATTGCTATCAGATCACTGCTCAGTGCGCAAATGGGACCTGCAAAATCACCCCAGTGGCCTTGCAAAGAATCGTAATAGCCTCAATGGAAATAGTAATATAGCGCTTACGCCTCGCATCTGACTAAGGAAGCTCTGCCCCCGAGTGCCGTTATGACCGTGCTCTGAGTGTATTTGAGCCGATGTGCTAGCCATTCATGCTCGATGACGAAGTCTTTATGTAGAACCGACTAATATTTAATCTGACAAACTTCTTGTGACATATGGCACATGCGATGCAGCAAGCCAGGATGCAAGGATGACGACTATCGATTACGACGAAGAGCCTTCGCAAGTGTGTCCTACTCTGGACTGACCGCATGCTGTAAAAGGGGCCTGAACGACTGGCGTGGACAAGCTTGGTTGAGTCCGACTGCTGCGAAGGAAACAAGCACTAAAAGGGAGGTTGTAGGTGAGATGATCAATAGGTGGAGACGGAGGTTGATGGATGTGTAAAGGGGGAATGGGTGAGTTGGTAGATAGGTAATTAAATACGTAAATATATCCTCTTTCTTGCTAGTTGTATCAAATTTCAAGACTGAAAGACGAGATTGCATCATCCGAAAGAGATAAGAAAACTGTGGTGAGAACAACAGGGGAGACGCTCGATACTCTCTACATTCTCATCACCTGGCTCGTTCGCTCCGATCAGTCTCTTTCCCACAAGCTTTTTCTCCCATTCCTCGATTGGGGCCGGGTCTGAGGCAGTATCCCCCGATGAAGCCTGATGATATACTGGCTTGGTCTCGGGGGCGGTGTATTTTTGAGGCTCAGGTGATTGCGACATTGTAATTGAGATATTCTGGATTCGTGAGAAAAGAAGATGGATGAAATGATGTTGGTTTTTTGAAACAATAACAGGTATGGTACGGAGGACTATATCGAGCTTATTATTTCTAACTAATCCATGTGTTGGTGGGGCA
>JAABUP010001412.1_pt1 | contig 50281 bp, 35 predicted proteins | sample 5559201 | NCBI WGS metagenome assembly JAABUP01 (sample SAMN10711887, study PRJNA513373) | rock metagenome | isolation source: Antarctica rocks | place: Antarctica | reverse complement strand
TAGACGCGGACTAGCTTATCGACCGCTTGCCCCGCACCGTCGCCCGGCGCGACCTGTTGCAGCTCCTTATCGAGCGGCTCGTACTGTCGTGTCCGATCGATCCCCGCGTGGACCTTCAGGAAGAGGAATGCCAGGATCTCCGGCAGGTAGGTGTCGAGCGCTTCCTTCCACGGCCCATCGAAATCATTCGGAGGCGGTGTGGTCGTCATCTAACGGTACGCCACCAGGAAAATCCGACGGAAGGGGAAGAGCACCTTGCCGTCGCGTTGCGGCGGGTAGAGTTCGGCGACCCCGTCGCGCAGGCGCGTGAGGAAGTCGGCGCGCTCCGCCTCGTCGCCGAGCGCTTCCAGGTAGGGACGCAGGCGGGTGCCGCTGATCCAGTCCACGATCGCGCCCGGCCCCGCGAGGACGTGCTGGTACTCCGTTTCCCAGAGGGCGATCTGGCTGGCATGCGGCCGCAAGATGTCGTAGTAGAAGCCCGGCGACTCCGCGACGAGCGCGCGCGTCGCCGGTTGCAGCCGCTCCCGCCACTTCGGCTCGTCTGCCAGGGCCAGGAGCACCTGTTGGAGCGCCGTCGTGTGAAACGCGGGGATCTGCACCGCGAAGGCTCCGCCCGGCGCGACCTGGGCGAAGAGACGCTGATAGAGACGCGCATGATCCGGCAGCCACTGGAGGGTCGCGTTGGAGAAGATCAGGTCGTAATGCTCCTCCGCCAGCCAGGTCACGATGTCCGCCAGTTGCCAATCGCCGTCCGGGTAGTCGCGTGTCGCGGCGGCGATCATCTCCGGGGAATTGTCGATGCCGGTGATCGCCACCCCCGGCCAGCGCCCACGCAGGAGCGCCGTGCTATTACCCGGCCCGCAACCGAGATCGACGATCCGGCGCGGCGCATCGAGCGCCACGCGCGCGAGGAGATCGATCGCGGGCTGCGTCCGCTCGTTGGCGAAGCGCAGATAGAGGTCGGCGTCCCACGTTGGCATGGTCCCTCCCCGGTGCGGTGGCTCGCTCGGCCTCCCACCCGCTGAATCGTCGGTTAGCGCCCCACGTTACCCTGCCGATAGTCGAGTAGCGGGCGGACGTTAAAACTCCCCTCGGTGCCGGTCATCGCGGCGGCCATCGCCACGGCGGTGTCGATCGAGGTGAGGCAGGGGATGCCGCGCTCCACCGCCGCACGCCGGATGAGGAAGCCCTGCTGCTGCTCCAGGTAGGCCAGGCCGGGCGTATTGATCACCATCGCCACCGTGCCGTTGCGGATCACATCGAGGACATCGGGGCTCCCCTGCCCGATCCGCTTCGTCACCAGTTGCACCGGCATCCCCAGGCGGTCGATGAAGGACGCGGTCCCCTCGGTCGCGTAGAGGGGATGGCCGAGGCGTACCAGCGCCTCGATCATCGGCGCGGCGTCGGACTTATCGAGGTCGGCGAGGCTGAGGAGGACGCCGCCCCCCTTCGGCAGCCCCATGTTGGCGGAGAGGATCGCCTTGTAGAAGGCGGCGGCGAAGGTCGTATCGACCCCCATCACCTCGCCGGTCGATTTCATCTCCGGCCCGAGCCCGACCTCCACCCCGCGCAGCTTGGCGTGGGAGAAGACCGGCCCCTTGACCGCGACGAGCGACTGCTCCGGCCAGAGACCGCCCCCATACCCTTGCTCGGCGAGGGTCCGCCCGAGCATGATCCCGGTGGCGAGGGCGATCAGCGGCACGCCGGTCACCTTGGAGATGAACGGCACCGTGCGGCTGGAGCGCGGGTTGACCTCGATCACGTAGATCCGTCCGCCGTGGCTGACGTACTGGACGTTCATCAGGCCGCGCACGCCGAGTTCGAGGCCGATCTTCGTCGTGTACTCGATGATCTGCTGGCGCTCGTCCGGGTAGAGGTGCTGCGGCGGGTAGGCCGCGAACGAGTCGCCCGAGTGGACCCCGGTGCGCTCGATGTGCTCCATGATGCCGGGGATCAACACCCGCTCGCCGTCGCAGATCGCGTCGACTTCGAGCTCTTTCCCTTCCAGATACTTGTCGATCAGGATCGGGTGCCCGCTGAACTCGACCATCGTCGTCAGGTAGCGGCGCAGGTAGTCCGGCGTGTGGACCACCTCCATCGCCCGCCCGCCGAGGACGTAGGAGGGGCGGACCAGGATCGGGTAGCCGATCCGCTCGGCGGTCCGCAGCGCCTCTTCAAGGGAGTTCGTCGCCGCGCCGGGGGGCTGCGGGATGCCGATGCCGCGCAGGAACGCCTCGAAGCGCCGTCGATCCTCGGCGGTATCGATGACATCGCGCGAGGTGCCGATGATCGGGATCCCGGCGCGGTCGAGCGGCGCGGCGAGGTTGATCGCCGTCTGTCCGCCGAACTGCACGACCGCCGGGGTGTCGATCGGAGTCGCGCTCCCGGCCATCGCCTCGTGGCGGATGACCTCGATCACGCTCTCGTCGTCCAGCGGCTCGAAGTAGAGGCGGTCGCTGGTATCGAAGTCGGTGGAGACCGTCTCGGGATTGGAGTTGATCATGATCGAGGCGACGCCCGCCCGGTCGAGCGATTGGGCCGCCTGGACCGAGCAGTAGTCGAACTCGATCCCCTGCCCGATGCGGATCGGGCCGGAGCCGAGGACGACCGCCTTCGGACCGGGCAGCGGCGTGGCCTCGTCCTCCTCCTCGTAGGTGGAGTAGAAGTACGGCGTGACGGCGGTGAACTCGGCGGCGCAGGTATCGACCGTCTTGTAGACCGGCTCGATCCCGGCGGCGCGGCGACGTTCGGTGATCGCTTCGGTCGGCAGGCCGGCGAGGCGGGCGATCTGGCGGTCGGAGAAGCCCAGCCGCTTGACGCGCCAGAGGAGTGCGGGACCGATGTCGGTGCTCGCCGCCGCGATCTCGCGCTCGGTGGCGACGAGGCGGGCGAGCTTGCGGGTGAACCAGGGATCGTACCCGCTCCGCGTCGAGAGATCTTCCGGTGTGTAGCCGCGGCGGAGGGCGGCGGCGAGCGCCCAGAGGCGCAGGTCGGTCGGTCGGGCGACGAGTTCGAGGATCTGCGCCTCGCCCCCCGCCTCCTGCCACTCGGGCGCTTCCCAGGCGAGGTCCTGCGTGCCATTTTCGAGGGAGCGGATCGCCTTTTGCAGCGCCGCCTCGAACGAGCGGTCGATCGCCATCACCTCGCCGGTCGCCTTCATCTGTGTCCCGAGGGTGCGATCGGCGCGGACGAACTTGTCGAAGGGCCAGCGCGGAATCTTGACCACGCAGTAGTCGAGCGCGGGCTCGAAGGCGGCGACCGTCTTCGCGGTCACGGCGTTCGGCACCTCGTCGAGCCGCCGTCCGACGGCGATCTTCGCGGCGAGGCGGGCGATCGGGTAGCCGGTCGCCTTGGAGGCGAGCGCCGAGGAACGGCTGACGCGCGGGTTGACCTCGATCACGTAGTACTGGAACGAGTGCGGATCGAGCGAATACTGCACGTTGCAGCCCCCCTCGATGCCGAGCGCGCGGATGATCTTCAGCGCCGACGAGCGGAGCATCTGATATTCGCGGTCGGAGAGGGTCTGACTGGGGGCGACGACGATGCTGTCGCCGGTGTGGACCCCCATCGGATCCAGGTTCTCCATGTTGCAGATCGTGATGCAGGTGTCCGCGCTGTCGCGCATCACCTCGTACTCGATCTCCTTCCAGCCGTTGAGGTAGCGTTCGAGGAGGATCTGCCCGATCGGGCTCGCCTCGATCCCCTTGCGGACCGCGCTATCGAGCTGGTCCATCGTGAAGGCGATGCCGCCGCCCGTGCCGCCGAGGGTGTAGGCGGGGCGGATCACCAGTGGTGGTGGCACCTGGGCCGCGAAGGCATGCGCCTCCGCCAGCGTGTGGACGATCGCGCTCTCCACCACCGGCTCGTCGATGCGGATCAGCAGATCCTTGAACGCCTCGCGATCCTCGGCCATGCGGATCGTCTCCGGGTTCGCGCCGAGCAAGCGTACACCGAACTCCTCGAAGACCCCCGCAGCGTGCAGCTCCATCGCCAGATTGAGGCCGGTCTGCCCGCCCAGGGTGGGGAGGCAGGCATCCGGGCGTTCCCGCTCGATGATCCGCCGCACCACCTCGACCGTCAGCGGCTCGATGTAGATGACATCGGCCACCCCTTCGTCGGTCATGATCGTGGCCGGGTTGGAGTTGACCAGGACCGACTGGATCCCCTCCTCGCGGAGGGCGCGGCAAGCTTGCGTCCCGGCATAATCGAACTCGGCGGCCTGACCGATCACGATCGGCCCGGAGCCGATGACGAGTACCTTCTTGATCTCTTGTGCCACGCCTGCTCCCTTTCTCCCGGTGCGCCCCAGCATCCTCTCGCCCGCCAGCCCCTATCGCCTGCCGGTGTGAACGTGGACAGTCGGCCCCTAGCCGCGCTTGCCCTTATAGTCCTCGACCATCCCCACCAGCCGATCGAAGAGATACTGGTTGTCCTGCGGGCCGGGCGCACCCTCCGGATGATATTGCACCGAGAAGGCGGGCCGGGTCTCGTGTTCCAGCCCCTCCACCGAGCCGTCGTTGAGGTTGATCTTGCCGACCCGCCAGCCATCGGCGATCGGGACGTGCGCCGGATCGACCTTGAAGCCGTGGTTCTGCGAGGTGATGTAGACGCGACCATCGAGCAGATCCTTCACCGGCTGATTGCCGCCCCGGTGTCCGTAGTGCAGGCGGCTCGTCTCCGCGCCGATGCTGAGCGCGAGGAGTTGATGCCCGAGGCAGATGCCCATGAAGGGAATCTCGTGCTCGATGATCTGGCGCACCGTGTTCACCGTCGCCTCGGCGTTCTCCGGGTCGCCGGGGCCGGGCGAGGTGGTGATGCCATCCGGCTCCAGGGCCGCGATCGTCTCGTAGGGGGTGTCCCACGGCACGACCGTCACCTTCAGGCCACGCCGTTCGAGCGAGCGGATGATGTTGCGCTTGTGCCCGCAGTCGAGGACGACGACGTGTGCGCCATCCGGGTTGCCGGTCGTCTCGATCGCCGGGATCGAGGTCTCGGCGACGGGGTTGTATTCGGAAGGGAGCCTGGCCGCCTTGGCGCGCGCCACCAACTCCTCGTCGCTCAGCCCGCGCCGGTCCGGCACGATCACGCCGCGCAGGAGCCCCCGGTCGCGCAGGTGCCGGGTGAGCGCGCGCGTATCGACCCCCATGATGCCGGGAATATTGTGCTCGCGCAGGTAGGCGGCGAACGAGCCGACCGAGCGCCAATTGCTCGGCTCGTCGCTGTATTCGCGGACGATCACGCCACGCGCCCAGGGCTGGAACGACTCGTCGTCGGCGGGGGTCACGCCGTAATTGCCGATCAGCGGGTAGGTGAAGCAGACGATCTGCCCGTTGAACGAGGGATCGGTCGCCACCTCCTGGTAGCCGGTCATCGAGGTGGTGAAGACGATCTCACCCCCCACCTCGACCGCCGCGCCGAACGATTCCCCCCGGAAGATCCGCCCGTCTTCCAGCGCCAGGGCCGCCGTCAGTCCATCGTAACGCTGCATCCCCACGCCCTCCCTCTCGTCACGCGCCCGACCGCCTGCCGAATGCGCCCGTCATCGTCGTCCATCGCCCGTTGTCATGTATGGAATCGGCCTCAGCGTTCGGTGCGCGTCATCGGGCGCGTACCGTGCTGTCGGCCTGTCGCCCATGCTCAGCCCCCATCGATCCCCCGCGCCGTGACCTGAGGATCGTACCAGCAAAGTTGGCCGAGGAGATGGAAGAAGCAGAGTTGTACGAAGAAAGCGGCGATCGTGCGCAGCGCGACGAGGAACACGGTGAAGATGATCGCGATGATGAAGGCCGGTTCCAGCCAGAAGTGCCGCCCACCACTCCCGTTGAAGTTGAAGGTGAAGCGCGTCCCCGCCGATAGCCCGTCGAGGAGCAGCCCCGCGCCGATGGAGAGGGCCACCGCGATCGCGTATTGGCCCAGATTGCGGCGGATGAACGCCAGGACCGCGCCGAGATCGAACGCCGCGCCGAGCCGGTCATGGAGGACCAGTTGCGCCTGCGCCGCCGGGATGATCAGCCCGATCAGGAAGCCCAGGAGGGCCAGCAGCAAACCGATCGGGATGATCAACAGGAGGAGGAACGGCGAGAAGAGCAGCGGGTTCGCGCCGCGACTACCGCCACTATGGCGAATCGTGCCAATGAAGGCCACGATCAGCCCGAACGAGGCGACACCCAGGATGATCCAGAGCACGATCAGCGGCAACTGATAGACCAGGTTCGTCACGAAGACCCGCCAGCCCCGGCGCAGCAGCCCCCCGTAATCCTCCCACTCCGGCAGCGGCAGCGGTTCGGCGCGCGCCACCCGCTCCAGCAGCAGCAGCATGTAGCCCTGCACGAAGAAGGCTCCGACGATCGTGAAACTCAGCAGGCTCCAGATGATGCCAAGGCCGAGCTTGCGCGGCCAGGCCGGGTCGCGCGCGAGGGAGCGTAAAGACTCCTCGATGTTCAGCCGGAAAGGCGGTATCGACGCCGGTGCGGCCATGCCCTACCCTCTTCCATTCGATTCGGCACGCAACGGGGATGCCGCCTGCCTGTCCGGGTCGGCGCGCATCGGATAGTGGGTCGACGTCTCGCCCTCGATCGCGAAGCCGAGGCGCTCGTAGAGGCGGCGGGCCGGATTGACGCGCAGCACTTGCAGCCGGGTCGCCACGCCCGCCCGCGCGGCTTCGGCCAGCACGTCGCCGATGAGCGCCGCCCCGATTCCGTGCCCCTGCTGCTCCGGGACGATCAGCACGATCTGGCTCGCCTCCGGCCTGAATCCGTCCCGGAAACGCGCCGCCTGCGCCGCGTCGCCCCAGCCCCAGGTTTGTGTCACGTACCCCTTCAGGGTGACGACGTGGAGTACGTGGAGAAAAGCGAAGTCTCCCGCCGTGGCCGGGCGCAAACGGTAGCGCGGCGGGGCGACGGCCTCAAGCACGGTAGCGCACCTCGCCCCCGACGAGCGTGTGCGTGACCGCGCCCTGCAATTCCCGCCCGAGGAGCGGGGTGTTCTTGCTCGACGAGGCCAGGGATTCCGGGGTGACCGTCCAGCGGCGCTCCGGGTCGAAGATCGTCACGTCCGCCGGGGCACCGGGGGCGAAGGTGCCGGTGCCCTGCGGGACTGCGTCGCCGAGGACGGCGGCGGGGGCGACGGTCAGCCTGGCGACGATCAGCGGCAGCTCGAGCGCCCCCGCGCGGACGAGGCTGAGCAGCGTCGGCAGGGCGACCTCGAAGCCGAGCATCCCCGAGGCCGCCGCGCCGAAATCGGCGGGCTTGTCGCGCGGGGCGTGCGGGGCGTGGTCGGTCCCGATCGTGTCGATCGTGCCATCGCGCAGCCCCGCCACCAGCGCCTCGATATCGGCCCCGGTGCGGAGCGGCGGGTTGACCTTCGTGTCGGGGTTGGCCGGGGCACCCGGCGGCAACGGCTCCTCCCAGTGGAGATGCCGTCGCCCGCCCACCCACTCGTCGGTGAGGGCGAGGTGGTGCGGCGTGACCTCGGCGGTGACGTGGACGCCGCGCGCCTTGGCTTCGCGGATCAGCGCCACCCCGCGCGCGGTGGTGGTATGGCAGGCGAAGAGCCAGCCGCCGGTCGCGGCGGCGAGGGTCAGATCGCGCGCCAGCATCACCTCTTCCGCCACGTCGGGACTCCCCGGCAGGCCGAGCGCGTCGGCGACCGGGCCGGTGTTGATGCCACCCCCCGCGACGAGGGCCGGATCCTCGCAGTGGACCATGATCGGGCGCCCCAACGCCTTGCTGGCCTCCAGCGCCGCCAGCATCGCCGGGGTCGAGCTGGTCGATTCGCCATCGTCGGAGAAGCCGATCGCCCCCGCCGCGTCGAGCGCCGCGAAATCAACCGGCTCCGTCAGCGCCCGCCCGCGCGTGATCGTGGCGATCGGTAGGACACGCACCGCCGCCCCGCGCGCCCGGTCGAGGACGAAGCGGAGCTGCTCCGGACTATCGAGCGCCGGCTTGGTATTGGGCATGCAGCAGATCGTGGTGAAGCCACCCTGCGCCGCCGCCCGCGCGCCGCCCGCGATCGTCTCCTTGTACTCGAAGCCCGGCTCGCGCAGGTGCGCGTGCAGATCGATCCAGCCGGGGGTCACGACCAATCCCGCCGCCTCGATGATCGCCGCACCGTCCGGCGGGGCGATCGCGTCGTCGCAGGCGACGATCACGCCGTCGCGGATCAGCAGATCGCCGGTTCGGTCGCGACCGCTGGCCGGATCGATCACGCGACCGCCGTGGATCAAGAGTTCACGCGGCATCGCTCACCCCTGCTGCCGGGGCGAGCGCCGCCCCGCGCGATCCTGCCGGGTTCCGGAGGATAAGAAAAAAGCCTGTGGGTCCGTGAACCCAGAGGCTTCGGTCATTCTCGCGTCGTGGTTGTCTGGCGGTGCGCCGACCATCTCGCTCCATCGCCGTGCCATCCCGGCGGCGGTCATCGCGCCGCACCAAGCTCGCACGCACGCGGCGAGCGCCAGGATTATACGAAGCGGTGCCGGGGGGCGTCAAGGGGCGCGGCGCGGCGGTGGTCGCGTATAGTTGCGCGAGATAATCGCGGGCCGTGCCCGCGTGGCCGTCGAGGCGGGGCAAAGCGCACGAGGAGGGGGACGTTTGGCGAACGGGGCGACGGGCGACCGCGAGGTTTTCTTGCGGAGCTTCCTGCGCGACTGGCGCACGATCGGTTCGGTGACGCCGAGTTCGCGCTTCCTGGTCGGGGCGATGCTCGATCAGATCGATTTCGGGCGGGCGCGGCGGATCGTCGAGTATGGGCCGGGGACCGGCGTCTTCACGCGGGAGCTCATGCGCCGTCTGGCCCCCGATGCACAACTCCTCACGCTCGATACGGAGGCGCACTTCATCGACGATCTGCGCGCGCAGTTCCCCGATCCCCGCCTGATCGCCGTGCGCGGCTCGGCGGCGCAGATCGAGCGGCACATCGCCGCGCTGGGCTGGGACGGTGCCGAGGTGATCATCTCCGGTATCCCGTACACGGCGATGCCCGCATCGCTGCGGGAGCAGATCCTGCGCGCGTCCGCCCGGGCGCTCGCGCCGGGCGGACTCTTCACGCCCTATCAATACTCGCCCTACATCCGCCCGCTGCTCGGCGCGCTCTTCGGGCGGGTGGAGACCCACTGGGTCGCGCGCAACGTGCCGCCCGCCTTCTTCTTCGCCTGTCGACGCTGAGTCGGCGCGCACCAGCGCCATCACCGTGGCGCATGGCGCTGACCGCCCCGCGCGCCTCAGCTCCGGCGTTCGGCCTCGCGCGCACCGCCGCCCGTGGGCATGTCGGTCAGCGTGGCGGCGGCACCCGGCCCCATGCCGATGCCGCTCGCGCCCCCGACGCTCGTGGATGTCGGCACGCTTGTCTCCCCCTCGACATCGGGGGTCGGCTCCTGAGCCGTCTCTTCCTCCTCGCGCAGCGCCTGGTCCGTGTCCCTATCAGTCCGCTCCGTCATCGCGTCCTCCTCTCGGCTCAGGTGGGTCATCGCGGCCTGCGCCGCCCCGGTGCCGTAGGCGCGTACGGCATCGCCCTGTCGGCTACGGAGGACGCGCTGGGCCGACCGCGCCTCCTCATCGCTCTCGGCGTGGACTGTCAGCAGGATCCACCCCTCTTGTACGCGCGACTGATAGACCCGGGCTTCCATATCCGGCACCCCCTGCGCGGTCAGCGCGCCGATCAGGCCACCCGCCGCCGCGCCGAGCCCCGCGCCCGCCAGGGTGGCGACGATGATGCCGGAACCGACGATCGGGCCGATGCCGGGGATCACCAGCGCGCTGACCCCGATCAGGAACCCGGCCAGCCCGCCGATCATCCCCCCGGTGACCGCACCCCCCGCCGCGTCCTCCGCATCCTCGCCCCGATCGGTCAGGGTGGCGCGGTCCTCGGCGTCGCGGGCCACGACCGAGACCTGCTCGGGTCGGATGCCCGCCTCGCGCAAACCGGTCAGCGCGCGCTCGGCGTGCGCGGCATCGTCGAAGATACCGACGATCGTCCGGCGTTCCTCGGCGGTCCTGTCGTTCGCGGTCATCGCCCGACTCCTCCATGCGTACCGTCGTGATAGCGCGCCCGTCGCGGGCGATCGCCGCTGGTCAGGGTAGCGCAAAGCGGATGCCAATGGCGAGAAAGTCGCGCGCCCACATCCGTTCTGACGTGGGCGCGCGATGTGGCGAAGACGTTATCCGTTGGCGGCTCAGCGCCCCTGATGGCGCGCACGCATTCGGGCGACCGCCTCGCCGACCGGGCCATCGGCCATCGCTTCCCAGAAGCCGATGTTCTCCAGCAGCGCCACCGCGAAGTACGTGCCGCCCAGTGCCGTCAGCACCGCCGCCGGGGAGATGACGAGCGCCGCGACCGCCAGCAGCGCGGCGACGAGCGGGCGTGTCGGGCGCGGGAACGGGCGCAGCAACATCGGGATCTTCGGGAAACGGAACTGGCTGACCATCAGCGCCGCGAGGATCAGCGTCAGCGCGGCGACGGCGTGGGGGGTCCAGAAGGTGGGATAGAAGAGGAAGGTGGCGAGGGACATCCCGCCCATCGTGATCGGGAGCCCCTGGAAGAATGGACCGCGCTCGCTGGCGGCGAAGCGAGCGAGCCGCCAGGCACCGCAGACCACGTAGCCCCCGGCCACGAGGACGCCGAAGACCGGCCAGCGATGCAGGAAGACGGTGTAGACGAGCAGGGCGGGGGCGACACCGAAGGAGATGATGTCGGCGAGGGCGTCGAGCGATTCGCCGAACGGATTCGAGCCGCGCATTCGTCGTGCGATCACCCCGTCCAGCACATCGAGAACCCCGGCGAGGAAGATCAGCGCGGCGGCGGTCGTGAAGTGGTGATCCATCGCCAGCATGATCGCCGCGACCCCGCAGAGGAGATTGCCGAACGTGATCACATTCGGAATCTGCTGGCAGCCCTGCCGAACCTTACCCCTCAAGCGCATCCCTTTCCCTAATGTCCTATCCAGCTGTCCAACGTCCGTCACGTCGCCACGTTTCAACGGCGGAGCGATAAGGATTATTGGGCGGTGGTGTATTCGTAGCGGGCGAGCGGGGTGATGCCCGCTCTGACCCGGTCGCCCTTGGCGACGAGCGCACGCGCCGTGCCGAGCGGCACGATCACGTCGGTGCGGGAGCCGAACTTGATCATCCCGATCTTCTGCCCCGCCCGCAAGGCGGTGTCCGGCGCGACCCAGAGGCGGATGCACCGCGCCAGCAACCCGGCGACCTGGACGATCACGAGCGGCCCGCGCGCGCCGTCGATCGCGAGCAACTGGCGCTCGTTCTTCTCCGCGCCGACCCGATTCATCGCCGGGGCGTAGCCGCCGTCGATGTGGTGAATCTTCACCAACCGACCGGCCACCGGTGTGCGATTGACGTGGACGTTGAAGAGGCTGAGGAAGGTGACGATCCGCAGGCCGCGCCCGCCGATGAACCACGGCTCATCGACCTCGTCCACAGCGAGGACGATGCCATCTGCGGCGGCGTAGATGCAGTCATCGTCGGGCGGGGCGACGCGCCGTGGATCGCGGAAGAAGCCCGCGATCGCGCCCGCCAGGAGCAGCGACGGCCAGAGCAGGCGGCGATCGAGCGCGCCCAGCGGCAGCGCGAGCGCCGCCACCCCGGCGATGATCGGCCACCCCTCCCGCACCGCCGCGTAGGCGGGGGCGTCGGCCCCGGCCCCATGCGCTCTGCTCGTCTCTGCCACGCCCAAACCATCCGATCGGTAGCGTCTCGCGGGCGGACGCACCGATGCACGCCCGCGCGATGCCGTGCAAAACGTGGTTACGCCTGTAGAAGGCCATAGTATGCCATAGGTGGCAGAGATTTGCTCAGGGTCGGATGAGCAATACGCCAGCATATCGCTCTATGTGGCAAATGGGCGGGCATGACGCGGCATGACCGGGATGCTGTGCAGTGTCGCAATTCCAGGATTCCTCATGGTCATCCCCAATATAGTACTTTTGGTGTCATTGACAAAGGACAGTCATCTGGTACGCTACTACCAGTAGACTCAGTAACATATGTCCCCCCAATGTCTCCAGCATCGTCGCCCCTTGGGGAACGGAACGCAGTTCATGGTCGTGGCGTGACGTCGACACGGTAGCTTTGCCGTGTGCGGCACGAAGGACTGATCGGAGGGGGCGACATGCGGCGGATACACACGCGATTTGGGCGCTTGTATCGGCGCGGTGATGCGCCGTCGGCTGGGCCGTTCCGTAGGCGCAAGCTGGCCCTGGTCGCGCTCGCGTTACTCGCCCTGTTCGCCTCCACCAACCCGCTGCTCCCGCTGCTCGCCGCCGCGATCGTGGTCTGCGGGATGCTGCTCGCGATCGATGTCGCGGGCGCATTCCTGGGGGATCTACTCCCGCTCGGTGTTCTCGGACGGCGAGCCCAGGTCGCCCGCCGTGGCCTGGGCGGTATGCTGGGGCTCGCCGCTATGGTGACGCTGCTGCTCCTCGGCGGGTCGGGCTGGCCTGCGGGCGCGGGGGTACATCCGGTCGCGGCGGCGACGCCGAGCATCACGCCAACCCTCTCCGTTGGCTACGATCGTAACCTCGCGCTCAGGGCGGATGGGACACTCTGGTCCTGGGGCCTCGAGCAAGGTTTCGGCGAACTCGGGTTCGGTATCCGGGCTGCATACATTAAGTCCCCGCGCCAGGTGTCACTCCCGGGGGCGGTGATCGCCGCGAGCGCCGGGGAGCAGCACACGCTGGTGGTGATGAGCGATGGGACGGTCTGGGCCTGGGGAGCGAATTACGGCGGCAAGCTGGGCGACGGGACCACCGACCACCGGGCGACCCCCGTGCGCGCTGCGGGCCTGACGAATATCGTGGCGGTGGCGGCCGGGGACTTCCATTCTATGGCGCTGGGCGCGGACGGGACGGTCTACACCTGGGGCTCCAACATCACGCTCGCCCTGGGGCAGAGCTGCGGCAACTGCCATGTCCTGACACCGACGGCGGTCCCCGGAGTAAGCAATATCGTCGCCATCGCCGCCGGATACTCCCACTCGCTGGCGCTCGCGCGCGACGGCACGGTCTGGGCCTGGGGCAGTAGCAGCGGGACTGGGCAACTGGGGTATAACGACTCCCCCGCGCCGGTCCGGGTCTACGGCCTGACCGGGGTCACGCAGATCGCGGCGGGGTCCGACCACAGCGTCGCGCTGCGGAATGACGGCACCGTCTGGACCTGGGGGGGGAATGATGTGGGGCAGTTGGGCCGGGCCTACGATCCGGCCTGCACAGGCTTGAATCGTCCGAACGATTGCCTGATTCCGCAGCGGGTGGATACGCTATCGAGCGTGGCGCAAATCGCGGCGGGTTCCGGTGTTTCCCTGGCCCGCAGCCAGGACGGCGTGCTATGGTCGTGGGGGCGCAATCACTGGGGCCTCCTCAGCGACGGGACGTTGCAGGACCGCGATCGCCCGATCCGCGTGCTCGGGCCGGGCGGGCAAGGGAACCTCACGGGCGCGACCGCGCTCGCGATGAGCGTGAGCGCGGAGCATGCCCTGGCCGCGCGAGACGACGGCAGTGTCTTCTCGTGGGGGGTCGAATACGACTCGGCCCGGCAGACGCCGACCACCGGGCGGGTCGAGTGCGCGCCGGCCGATCCGGAGACGCCGCCCGCCAGTCACCTGACCTACTGCAACGTCACCCCGGTCCCGGTGGCAAACTTCACCCTCCGCTCCCCCGCCTACCAGGCCACGTCCTACGACGCGATGCACAGCTGCGCCCCGTCGGTGCAGTGGGCGGCCGTGGCGGGCGCGGGCGTGTGCCCCGCCTTCGGCACCTTCAGCACGGTGCAGACCGACCTCGCCGTCCCCGGGCGCGGCGTCCCGCTCGACCTCACCCGCACCTACAACAGCGCGGACGCGACCGAGGCGGGTTTCGGCCACGGCTGGTCGTTCCTGTACGGGATGCGCGTGACGCCCGAGCTCGGGGGAACGGTGCTGGTGCGCCGGGCGGACGGGCGGCTCGACCGCTACATCCCCCTCGGCGGGGGCGGGTACACGCCGCCGCCCGGGATCTACGACACGCTCGCCCGGGCGGCGGATGGCACGTCCACCCTCACCACGACCGATCAGGTCGTCTACCGCTTCAACGCGGTGGGGCAGCTGACGAGCGCCGTCGATCGCAACGGCAACACCACGACGCTGGAGTGGTGGACGACCGAGCATGCCAACAACACCGGCGGTTTGGATATCATCGAGCCGTCCGGGCGCTCCTTCGTCCTCTCGTATGGCCCCAGCGATCAGGGTCTCCGCTTCACGCGCCTGCGCGAGAACGGCGTGCTCGACCGGATCATCTCCTACGGTTACAGCGCGGCGGGCGACCTGGAGACGATCACCGATCCGCGCGGCAATACCCTCCGCATGACCTACGACACCCAGCATCACCTGCTGACGATCACCGACCAGGAGCAGCGAGGCGTCCTCACGAACACCTACGACACGCAGGGGCGGGTGAAGACGCAGCGGGATCTCGCGGGCGCGCTCTCGGCCTTCGATTACCCGGCGGCCACCAAGACGACCGTCAACGGCCCGCGCACCGACGTGAACGACACGACGACCTATGAGTATGACGCCGATTTTCGCAGTGCGAAAATCACCGACCCCCTCGATGGGACCACGATCGTCGCGCGCGACGCGCAGAATCAGCCCGGTACGGTGACCGATCGCCACGGCGGCAGCACCGTGCGCGAGTTCGACGCGCAGGGGAATGTCACGAAGCTGACCGACCCTGCCGGGAACGTGACCGAGGCCGGATACAACGCGCGCAATGACCCGACGTGGATCAAGGACGGCAACCTCAACACGACCAGCTTCGACTACGACGGGCGCGGCAACCTGTACATCGCCCACCTCCCGCTCGGGAAGGCGATAACCTACGAATATGACACCGTCGGCAAGGGCGACCTGATCAAGGAGACCGATCAGGACGGCTTCGCGACGGTCTCCGAGCGCGACCAGTACGGCTACCCCAAGAGCGTCACCGATCCGGCCGGCGTGAAAATGCTCTACAGCTACGGCAAGGTCGGCCGGCTGTCCTTGCAGGAGGACGCGCTGGGGCTCCAGATCATCTACGGGCGTGCGGCCCCCACCGCCCCGAACGAGGAGCTCATGACCTCCTACTTCGGGATCGACGGCAATAGTCGCGACGAGAAGGTCACCTACGACAAGGCGGGCTGGGTGGCGACCACGCGGGACGCCAACGGGCGGGTGACCCGCTACACCTATGATCCCGCGCTGAACCAGGACATGGTGAAGGAGGCGCAGAACACCGCCGACCCGATCACGACCACCTACGCCTACGATCCGGCGGGCAACCTCCGCACCCTGACCGATCAGCGCGGCCTGGTGACCGCCCACACCTACGACCCGCTCGGTCGCCCGCTCACCGTCACCGGACCCGACCCACAGAACGGGCAAGGTGCGCCTGTGACGACCTATAACTACATCGACGCGGAGCGCAAGGTGACCCAGACCGGCCCGATCGCCGGGCGGCAGATCGTCGCCGTCAGCGACCCGCTGGGGCGACCGGCCACGGTCACCTACCCACAGGGCGACGCGGGGGCGCAGGCGTTCACGCTGACCTACGAGTATGACGGGGTCGGCAATCGCAAGCGCCTCGGCCACAGCCTGCTCGGGGACACCACCTACAGCTACGACGCCCTGGACCGCCTCACGTCGGTGACCAGCCCGCGCGTCGGATCCACCCCGGTCACGGTCGGCTACCAATATGACCAGCCCTTCACGCAGCCCGGCGACCCGCTCGATGGCAAGCCGATCTGCATGAAGCTGATCTACCCGCCGTCCGGCGTCGATCAGGTGGCGCGCAGCCTCCTCTCCTGCCCGGACGCGGCGGGGCGGCTCAACTGGGTGCGCGACTGGAACGGGAAGCAGACGACCTACCACTACGACGCCGATGGGCGGCTCGACACGATGGCGTACCCCAACGACACGAAGGCCACCTACCGCTACGACGGCCTCAACCGCCTCAAGGAGGTGCTCAACGAGCGCACGGCGGGCGCGACCGCGCTGACGGTGCGCGCGGCGTCCGTCACCCCCGCAGCCCCAGCGCCGTCCGGCACGGCCACCCCGGCGGCGGGGGGCGCCGTCCGCGCGGCACCGCCCCCGCTGACGAACACCGCCGTAGATCTGGAGGATCCGGGGCTGCCGCTCAGCGCGTTCGTCGCGGGGACGATCACCGACCACCTCTACACGCTGGATGAGATGGGCAACCGCACGGGGGTGACCGAGCTGACCGCCGAGCCCGGCGGGCAGACCCCCACCTCCACCACCTACCAGTACGACGAGCACGACCGCCTCAAGCAGGTCACCTACCCCGGCACGCCGGGCGGGGCGGCGGGGGCGACCTACGGCTACCGCTACCACCCGAACGGCGACCGGCGCTTCGTGAGCATCGACGGGCAGGACCAGCCCGAACTGGTCTACGATCAGGCCGGGCGGCTCATGGGCGCGCCCTCGGGCACCTACGACTACGACAAGGCGGGCAACCAGACGCGGCGCACGGCGGCAAACGGGGGGATCGCCGAGGAGTTCGCGTACAACGGCGCGGGGCAACTGGTCAAGCATCAGGCGCGCGGGGGGTCGGGCGTCGCGACGGACATCGCCTGGTACGACGGCGACGGCCTGCGCCTCCTGAGCTACCGGGATGTGTCCACGTCCGGCACGCACACGGTGTGGGATCGCAACCGCAGCCTGCCGACGGTGCTGGTGGAGTACGGCCCGAGCGAGACGACCTACACGATCACCGGCCTGGGGCTGATCGCCCGCGTGGCGGTCAGCGGCCAGGGGGGCGAGCAGTACCTCTACTACCACGCGGATGGGCTCGGCTCGACGCGGGCGATCACCAACGCGGGCGGGGCGACGGTGCGGGCGTACAGCTACGACGCCTTCGGTGGCGCGCGCGGCACCGCCTGGGCTGCGCCTGGCACCGTCGTCGACAACAGCTACGGCTTCACCGGCGAGCCGTTCGACGGCGGCACCGGGAGCTACTACCTGCGGGCGCGGCACTACGACCCGGCGACCGGGCGCTTCACCCAGCCGGACCCGCTGGGCGACGGCGGCGGGGGCAACCAGTACGCCTACGCGGGCAACAACCCGGCTACGTATGTGGACCCGAACGGGCAGCACCCCCTGCTCGCGGCGGCGTGGCTGGTCGCCGAGGTCGGGCTGACCGCCTACGACATCTACGACACCGGGCGCACGCTGGCGGACCCCAACGCGAGCGCGGGGGAGAAGGCGCTGAGCGTCGGGCTCACCGTCGCCGGAATCGTCGGGCCGGGCGCGGGGTACAATGCGGCGCGGAAGCTCGCGCCGCGAGTTTTGTCCAGGCTTGCCAAGCCGTACACGGTCGCCTTCGAGATGACGCTCGATGCCGCAGATATCGGCACATCCCGGTCTGTCCACACTACTCGGGCGCAGGCGGCCCTCCGCGAGGCAAGACGCTCCGATGCCACCTTCGCCGCTCGCCTCGAAAGCGAGATCCCGGACTTCTACAGCTCGAGGAAATGGGTGTGGCATCACCATAGCAGCCGGGTCGGCGTCATGCAGCTTGTCCCGAGCGCGCAGCATACCAAGGGCTCGGCCTGGTGGCGGACGATGCACCCCGATGGCGCCCGGGGCGGATACGAGAATTGGGCGATCCCGGCCGGCGCATCGCCACGATAGGAGCGATAGATGCGTGACGTACAAGAACTTGGGCTCCAACCGGATGGCAGTCGGACGCCACCGCCGACGGGGGAGCAGATCGCCCTCGTGGAGCGGCTGGTCGGGCGGTCGCTGCCCGCCGACTACCTCGCGCTGCTCCGCTCGTGCAATGGCTGTCAACCTACCCTGGACTATTTCACCGTCGAGACGGCGTGGGGGCTACAGGATTATCAGGTCGGCGCGTTCTATGCGCTCAGCGCGGCGACGGCGGACACCGACGATAGCGGGGAGGTCGTCTGGCGATACCTCAACGGCGATCCCGATGTGCCGCCCGGTGTCCTCCCGATCGGCCTGACCCCGCTCGGCGACGAGATCTACCTGGACCTGACCGAGCGCGGGGCCGGGCGGGTGGTGCTGGTCCAGCACGAGCTGCCGGCGTGGGCCAGCGGCGACCTGCCCGCCAACACCGAGCTGCTGTTCGAGGTGGCCCCGTCGTTCGCCGCCTTCCTCGACATGCTGACCGTGACGCCCGAGGAGGAGTGAGCACACGCGCCGCTACGCGAGCGGGCGGATAATTCACCCGGTACGCATGGCACCGCCCGTGCTGTGCGTACCTCCTGGACCGCGCCGCAGGCGCAGCTCGCCAACCCCTACTAGTTCACCGGGGAGGCGTACGATGCGGCGACGGGGAGCTACTACCTGCGGGCGCGGCACTACGACCCGGCGACCGGGCGCTTCACCCAGCCCGACCCGCTGGGCGACGGCGGCGGGGGCAACCGCTACGCCTACGCGGGCAACAACCCGGCCAGCGCCACCGACCGTTCCGACATGTTCCTGGACACGCTGGCGGACGTGGCCTTCATCGGCTACGACCTCTACCAGCTCTTCCTGGGGCGGGTGGGACCACGCGGGCGAGAACAGCGGCGTTCCTGGCGCTTGACGTGGCGGGGGTGGCCCTCTCAAAGGCTAGTAGCGGGAGATTGCCCAACGCTGGCGCGAGTGCGGGCTTAATCGCCTTGTCGGTGATCGCGCCGTACCCGCACGATCACGGCGTGCCATCGGTTCTCTGATCGAGTTGCCATAACCACACCCCTGTATCGGGACCGGCGTATCCCACAGCGAGTATCGTCCCATCCGGCGATAGACCGAGCCCGGTGATCGGGCCTGGTTGATCGGGGAGCGTGCCATAGGTCCGGCCATCGGCATACCATGCATCCAGGGTCAGTTCCGCCCCTGCGCCGATCAGCATGGCCCCATCCGGCGACCAGGCGAGGGCGATGATCTTGTTGATCCCTGTGTCGATCGACGTGCCGCGCGACCTCCCCGCAGCGTCCCAGAGCCGGATGCTGCCATCGCCGCCGCTTGCCAGCATCGCGCCATCGGGGGACCAGGCGACGGCGAGGACCGGTGTATCGCCATCTGGGACGACAGCGCGGCGCGATCCGTCCGCTGTCCAGAGGAGCACGGTGCTGTCGCGGGAGCTAGCGGCGAGTCGCGCGCCATCGGGCGACCAGGCGATGCCGGTAATTTCATCGGTGTAACCGTATAACGTCGCCACGATCTCGCCGTTCGGAAGCCAGATGCGGATCGCCTCCGGGGTGCCGATCGCTATCCCGCGATCGACGAATGACACGGCGATCCGCGTGCTATTGGGCGACCAGGCGATCCCGCGCAGCATACCGGGATGCGGGAGAACCTTCACCAACGCACCGTTTTCCCAGAGTCGCAGCTCGCCGCGCCGATCCCCGACCGCGAGGGTGCGACCATCGGGCGACCAGGCGAGCGCGGCGACCCCGACCGCTACTTGCCCGGGCGTGATGGTGCTTGTCGCCAATGTGCTGAGCAGTTTTCCTGTGGCATCCCAGGTCTGGACGAGGCCGCGACTCGACCCGGTTGCCAATGTGTGGCCGTCAGATGACCACGCGATGCTGGTCACGTCGCCGGATGTCGCCCCCAGTCGTGCTATCGGATGACCGACGCTGGTGGGCGGGGTCGGCATCGGCGGGAAGAACGCCGCGCGGGCGGCGGCGCGATCTGGAGGGAACGACGTTGGCGTGGGCGGCGGCGCGGTCGCTGTTGCCGCCGGGATCGCGGCGGGTGCGACGGGGGGGTGCGCTTGCTCCGGCTTCACATTGACGACGATGCCGAGGAGTATACAGGCGAGCGCCGCGAGCATGGCGTAGGGCAGCGCCTCGATCGCCCAGGCACGACGGTGCGATAGCCCCATGCTGGCCTGCAAGCCGAGCGCGCACAAGGTAGTAGTCCAGCCGAGGGCGATGACCCCGAGCAGTCCGCTGATAGGCGGACCAGCGAGGAGGTTGAGGAGTATCGTCGCGGGGGCCAGGAGCAGATACGGCACGCCCGCGAATGCCTGGGTTGCCAGTAGCGCGCGGAACGAGCCATGTCCCCGTAGCAAACGGGCGAGCAGATACGTTATTCCAGTCGCGATCAAAAAGACCGCCGGGGCGATCAACACGGCCCCAAGTACGATCACCAGCGGTATGAGCAGCAGGTCGAACATGATGTGGAATCCGCTCGGCATGTTTGGATCGTTCGGAACTGCTGGGATACCGCCGGTGAATGTAGCGAGAGTGTCGAGCAAGCTGACCAGGACGATGAATACCAGCGCGGCACGCCAGGGCTGTGTCACCGCGAGCGCCTGCATTGCCCGGTGAGGCTTGCAGAAGAGGTCGCGCGCAACCGCGATGATGCTGACCGTCGGCTGGTTATCCATCATCACTCCCGCACGCTGAACGATCGAGCAGGGCGTCCCGGCAAGTCATACTGGCGGCGTGGCGCGCGGTACGCTCTCGGCCTACAGATCGGCGAAGTAGACCTGGCAGGCGCGGTCGATCAGTTGCGGGCTGAGCGCGGGCGGGGAGTTATGGTAGCGCGCGAAGCCGACCAGGATGCGGAGGAGATCGCGCGGGTGGCAGGCGCGCAATTCCCGCTTCGGCTTGATGTAATACTCGCGCAGGAGGTAGATCAGCACCTCTTGATCGAACGCGACGCCGAAGTCGCGGCACTGGCGGCGGAAGATCTCGCGGAAGGCATCCGGCGAGGGGTTGTGGATCCGCACCTTGTTCTGGATGCGGCGCAGGAACGCCTCGTCCACCAGATCTTTCGGCTCCAGGTTGGTGGAGAAGACGATCAACTGGTCGAACGGCACCTCGATCTTCTTGCCGGTGTGCAGGGTCAGGTAGTCGATCCGCTTCTCCAGCGGCACGATCCAGCGGTTCAGCAGCTCGCGCGGGTGGACCTGTTGCCGCCCGAAGTCGTCGATCAGGAAGAGGCCGCTGTTCGCCTTCATCTGTAAGGGCGCTTCGTAGTAGCGGTTCGCCGGGTTGTAGGTCAGGTCGAGCGCCTCCAGCGTCAGTTCGCCGCCGACGATGATCGCCGGGCGCTCGCAGCGGACCCAGCGGCGGTCCCAATCGAGCCGATTCGAGCCGGTGGGGTTGACCGGGACGTGGTTGTGGAAATCGAGCACCTTGATGATCTGCCCATCCACGACGATGCAGTGCGGGACGAAGATGTGCCCGCCCAGGAGCGGCACGATGTGCTCGGCCATCACCGTCTTGCCGTTGCCGGGGTGCCCGAAGAGGAAGAGCGAGCGCCCGGTGTTGACCGCCTGCCCGATGATGTCCATCGTCGTCTCTTCGAGGACGAGGTCGGCAAACGCGGCGCGGATATCCGCCGGGCTGACGCGCACCTCGCCGATCGCCTGCGCCTTGACGACGGCGATGTAGTCTTCCAGCGTCACCGGCGCGGGGCCGAGGTAAGTGGAGCGCTCCATCACCTCGTGGACGCGCGTCATGCCGCGCGGCGCGATCGCGTACTGGTAGCCGAGCTCCCCGAAGCCGTTGCTGCCGCTGACCTCGACCAGTTCCTCGCGCTTCAGCATCGTCAGGGCGCGCTCGATCATGTTGAAGTAGGGGAGGCAAAGAATCTCGGTGATCCGCTGCGCGGTGACGGAGTTGTTGTAATAGATCGCCTTCAGCACCAGATCGGCCAGAAAGGGCAGATCGAGGCCGGTGTCTTCGAGCGACGTCGGCTCCTTCACGAGCGCGCTGGCGCTGGTCTGCGGGTGCGGCACCACCGACGTCATTGGCTTACCTCTCGATCGTGCGGCGCAGCGAGACTCAGCATATCGTCTTCGGTGACGTAGATCTTACGCGGTCCCGCCCGTCTATTGTCTCGTCGATCTCCGGCACTCTTCACTGGCCTCTCCGTCGTTGTCTCTTTCGACCATACATGGCGCGTGCACTAAGTGGGCGTGTAAGCCACCAGTCCCGCACCCTGATTATCTTCTCGGCGACGAAGATAAGTAGGAAGAGCAACACGAGTGATTCGACCAGCGCCTCCATAGTAAGCCCCTAATTGCCTCGTTCTGATCAGATCGGCAGCGCGTCCCGCCTGGGGCGCTGTACGACGACTGCGTAGCCGAGGATCGATCTCTAGCCTAGCACCCGGCGCGCTGGCGGCTCAATAAGATTTTAGTCCTGCCTGCCGACGGGACTGTGCCGGTGATTGACAGGCGTTGTACCTATGACCGGGCGGCGGGTCCGGGGCTAGCGGTCCCCGAGAGGTCGGACGGTCTGCTAGAGTCAGCACGCCGCCGGGGTGCTGGTGCCCTGCGGCTGGCCCGTTGAGGAGGGGAACGATGGAACTGACCTTCTACGCGCACGCGAGCTTTCGCCTCGTGGCGGACGACGTGACGGTGATCACCAATCCCTACACGCCCGGACCGGCAGGCTCCGGCTTCGCGCCGATCGACGAGCCCGCCGACCTGGTGATCATTAGCTCCACGACCGATCGCTTCCACGCCGACCCGAGCCATGTGCGCGGCGATCCGACGGTCGTCGATGCGCTTGCCCTGCCGACGGAGGGGGCGACGGTGCATGGCGTCCCGATCAGCCCCTTCCCGGCGATGGAGAACCTGCACCACGACTTCGGGCGCGACCCGGATGCGAACGCGATGTATCTCTTCACCGTCGGCGGCGTGCGCGTGCTGCACCTGGGGGACATCGGCAACTCGATCCCGCCCGAGCAGCTGGCGGCGTTGCGGGGGCAGGTGGACGTGCTGCTGGCGCTGGCGGGCGGACGAGCCACGATCGCCCTCGACGATCTCGATGCCGCGATCGCCGCGATCGGCCCGCGCGTCGTCATCCCGATGCACTATTACAGCGCGCGCGGGGTGCTGAAGATCCTGCCGGTGGACGATTTCCTCGCGCGTCAGCCCGCCGCAACGGTCGTGCGGGTCGGCGGGCCGCAGCTGACCCTGACGCCGGAAAGTCTCCCCGCGACGCCGCAAGTCTATCTCCTGGAGCAATCGCGCTGAGCGCGCCCGCCTCGTTGCGGCGGTAGATTCACCGCGCGGCGCGATGGCTGTCTGCCCCGCGCCCTACGGCGATACATCCAAAGCCCACCATCTGGCGTATCAATCATATGCTTGTGCGGATAGACCGCCGAAGATCGCGGGGAGGTGCCAATGGGGAAGGTTTGACCGGCCCTGGCCGTAGGGGCGGCTCGGGGCAGCGTTTTCGGGGCGCTGGTCCGCGTACCACCCCGATCCCGGCACGATCCACACCTGTGGTCCGTGCGCGCACCGGTTAATAGAGGAGGGGAAAGATCATGCGTATCCTGCAAGGTTTCGCCGCGTTCATGATCGTCGCATTGCTGGCCCTGGCGCTGGCACCGGCCACCGCCGCCCGTACCACCATGTATTCCGCGCAACTCTCCGCCGCCGAGGAAGTGCCGTCGAACGCCTCACCGGCGACCGGCCAGGCGACGTATACCCTCAGCACCGATGGGCAGACCCTCCACTACAAGCTGACCGTCACCAACATCACGAATCCCGTCATGGCGCACATCCATACCGGCGCGAAGGGCGTCAACGGCCCGGTCGTGCTGCCGCTCTTCAATGGCCCCGCCGCCAGCGGCGTCAAGAACGGCACCCTGATCGAGGGCGACGCGACGGCAGCCCAGCTCACCGGCCCGCTCGCGGGGAAGACGATGGCCGACCTCCTGGCGGAGATGGATGCCGGGAACACTTATAGCAACATCCACACGAACGATGGCAAGGACCCGGCTGGCACCGGCGTTGGCGACCTGGCGGCGGGCGAGATTCGTGGTCAGAACGTCGGCGCGACACCCGGCCTGCCGAGCACCGGCGGCGGCGGCATGGCGCAGGGCCTCTCCCCGCTCCTCCCGGTCGCGGCGATCGGACTCAGCCTCGCGGTCGTGTTCCTGCTGGAGTCGCGGCGGCGGGCGCAGCGCACGCGCTAATTCGCACGCACGACCCTGATCCGCATCCGAACAACAAAGCGTCCCGGCCCAGTTGGGCCGGGGATGCGGCTTGTCGGGCGCGGGTTGCCGATGGACTGAAGTGCCCCGGAGGGCAGCCACTACCCCGGAGGGCAGCCACTACCCATGAAGGGCATAATATCCCCGTTGGGGACTGGAATCCCCGAGCTGCGATGTGCAGAACCTACGCGGCAAACCTGTACGCCGACAATGGCGATGGCCCCCTCTCCTCGGATGGGGAGAGGGGGGCAGGGGGGTGAGGGTGGTAGCAGTGCCGCCGCGCGTGGGATGCAATCCCGGCGAAGGGCGTCCAACGTTGCCCCGAAGCCTCAAATCCCCGCTTGGGATCAGCGGCCCTACGCGCTCTCCGCCCTCGCCGACCCCGACCGCGTCAGCGCAGGATCACCACATCCCCCTCGGCGAGGCCGCTGGCGATCTCCACATCGCCGCCGCTGCGCGCGCCGGTCTGGATCTCCACCTCGGTCGAGCGACCAGCGCGCCGCACCGTCGCGTAGCGCCGCTCCCCGGCGCTGCGGATGGCGTTGCTGGGGAGGATCAGCACCCCCTTGCGCGCGGCGACGGTCAGGCGCACGTCGATCGTCATCCCCGGTAGCAGGGCTAACGATCCGTCGGCGGGGCGATCGAACGCGAGTTGCATCGGGTAGACCGTCGAGCCGCCGCGACTCTGCGAGGTATCGCTGACGGCGGTGATCCGCCCGGTCAGCGCCGCCGCCGGGAAGGCGGTGACGCTCAGCGTCGCGCCCTGCCCGACGCCGACGCTCGGGCGATCGACCTCGTCGAGATCGGCGGTGGCGTAGAGGTCGCTGGCATCGGCGATCGTCGCCAGTTCGCCGCCCGCGCCGTAGTTCGCCCCCTCGCCGACGCGCACGCCGGTGATGACGCCATCGAACGGCGCGAGGACACGGGTGGCGACGAGGTGCTCGTTGGCCGTGGCGAGGGCGGCGCGAGCGCTGGCCGCGTCATTCTCCGCCGCCGCCGCATCGGCGAGGGTGCCGGAATCGCCCTGCGCGCGCCGCCGCGCCGCGTTCACCTTGGCCTCGGTAGCCTCCACGGCGCGCTCGGCCCGGGCGATCTCGTCGCGCGCGGGCGCATCGTCGAGCACGATCAGCACGTCGCCTCGTTGCACCGACTCCCCCTCGCGCACCGCCACGATCCGCACCGCGCCGCTGGCGGTGGAGGAGATGCTGGCATTCTTCCGCGCGGCGAGTCGTCCGCTCGTCTCGATCGTCGTGGTCAGATCGCCGCGCCGCACGACGACCGTTTGCTCCGTCGTCGTCTGTGGCCCGAACGCCCGCCAGCCGACGACCGCGAGGGCGGCGACGACCGCGAGCGCGATCACTGCGCCGATGATCCGGCGCGTTGGCTGTTTCACCCGCTCCCGCCCCGCCTTGTCATCGGCTTCGCAACTCCACGATGCACCAAAATCTCGCTATGGCGTACTTACGCCGCTAGTGTAGTCGACAAGGGGCATCAATACTGAGCGCCCGCATTTCCCCCGCGCCCGTTTGTCGGCGCCGCATTCACGCGCACCGCACATTTGATGCGTTGTCAGGCCAACGTCAGTGGTGCGATGGGCCGTAGATGGTAATGCTGTAGGAGGTAGATGTCGCAGAGGTTGTCGGCGTTGCGCGTGGGAAGATGAGGGACAGAACATTGTCGCCCTGTGACCAAGTGGTCGCGTAACGCCCTGACGTGTCGCTGTTAGCAGCGCTATTCGTCGATATCCAGCCGCGTGCCTGTAACGTCATGGCGTAGAATGTCGCGATATCTATAGCCGTGCCTGGAGCAACGTAGCGTATCCCCGCCACCGCCGACGCACCGTGGAGCGTGCGGGAACACTCCCCTGCGGGCATGCTCTGCGCCGTCGCACCCGCCGGGGCGAGGCGCAGTTCGGGGAGGGCGGCGAGTGTCTGTGGCTCATCCCCGCATGGTGAACGACTCACGCGCCACGCCGCCTGGCCGCCGAAGATAGCGCACGGTATCACCGCCACCACAACGATGAGTAACATGATCAGATACGTCCCGCGCCACGAGATCGGCGGTAGCGCCGCCGCTGCTTGTGCGACTGCATCGTCGGCATTCCTTGTTGGATCACCGCCTGCTAAACGGGGATGGGTTGCTCCCTAGATGATGAAGGCAAGGAGTCCAACCAGCGCGGCCAGGACGAGCACGATCAAAACGGCGTAAAACGCGAGCGCCGCGAGCATATCGCTGAAGGATACTCCGCCCATTGCGGAAACACCTCGGCGTTCGCATCCGACGACGATTCTTGCCCGCGCGGTGCCTCGCGGCCAGTTTGGGAGGGAATCGCCGTAGCCTCGCCACGGAAGGAGTGTTACCACACCGCAGCGAGCCGTCGCAAAGTCACTATACCCGGCGATGCGTTACGCGCCCCGGCTGCTGATAGCGCGGTGTGCACGGGTGCTTCTCCTGACCCGCGACACACCCGCTCGGTTTCACCGACGGCCCGTTACTCTTTCTTCAACGCCCTGGACCAGGGTGCGGGCACCGTCTCCGGGTAGACGATCTCGCGCGCGCCGAGGAAGCGCCCCAATTCCGCGATCGCCCGGGCGACGGCCCCGCCCGCCCGCCCGAGGTGCGGCACCCCCGGCTCGGCGTGGATCGCGTTGATCACGAGCCGCCCGTTGGCACGGTCCATCGTCGGATCGACGCGCCCGATCAGGCGGTCGTTGTGCAGGATCGGCAGGACGTAGTAGCCCCACCGCCGCTTCGCCTGGGGGACGTAGATCTCGATTGTGAAGTCGAAGTCGAAGAGAAGCTTCGTGCGCTTGCGGTCGCAGATCAGGTTGTCGAACGGGGAGAGGAGGGTCGTGCGCGGCCCCCACTCGTCGCCCCGCACGTCGGCCAGGCGATCGACCAGCGGCAGATCGGCGGTGTGGATATACCACGGCCCGGCCCACGCGCGCACGGTCGCGGCATCGTCCGTCGGCGGCACCACCGTGACCGGCGCGATCAGCCCCTCGGCGACGAGTTCGGCCAGCACATTGGCGAGACCGGGGTAGCGCCCGCGCGTGAAATGCTGAACCATCTGCGCCGGGCGGGCCACCCCCAGCGCCCGGATCGCGCGTTGGGTCGCCGCGCGTACCACCGCGTGCTCCGTCCACTCCTCGCGCGGAGCCCACGGCGGCAGGACACGCTCGCTGCGATCCCAGAGGCGGTGGATGCCGGTGCGCCCGGCCACCATCACCTCGCCGCGCAGCCAGAGATGGTCGATCATCCGCGCCACGTTGCGCCCGCTCGTCCAGCCGGTGGAGGTCCAGCCCGACACGGCGCGATCCTCGAAGGCGTTGAGCGGGAGCGGGCCATCGGCGTGCAGGCGATCGAGGACGTGCCCGGCGAGCGCGGTATTCTCCGCGACCCAGGCGTGCGCCCGCGCGCCTTGCGGCGTCTCCGTGGCCGTCTCGTCTGCGAGTCGTCGGCGCATCAGCATACGGTGGATCGGGTAATCCTCGGTCAGGACGAGCGAGGCGCAGTGCGCCCAGTATTCGAAGAGTTGCCGTTCCTCGTAGAGGAGGGTGGCGACCGCGCCCGGGGCGAAGTGCCCGAGCCGACTCCGCAGGACCAGGAGGTGGCTGCGCGCGACGACGTTGATCGGATCGAGCTGCAACGCGCCGAGATCGCGCGCCACCTCCATGATCCCCGCCGCCCCGGTGGCAGGACGTGGCCCGGCCAGCCGCTGGCGGGTCAGCGCCAGCCGCCGTACGACGGCGGGTGCGATCGCGCGGGCGATCGGCGTATCGGAACGAAGCGCGGTCATCTCTCCTCCCCTGGTGAGAACGTTTGTTCGCGCTATTGTCGCAAGGACCGCGCGCTGGTGCAACGATAACGTCGCCATAACGTTTCCGCGCGATCGCTACATACCCTCTCGCGATCGCTACATACCCTCTACGGAGTTTCTGCCATCTTCGGATACGTTCGTACCACGAAAAATGCGTAGTTACCCCTGATGACACCCCACCCACCCCACCCTAGAATAAGAAGACTGTATGAGTCTTGGAGTATCACCGGAAAACCGCGCGCCGCCGCATGGCTTGCCGTGCCGCCGCGCGAGAACGTATGGGATCGGGAGGGTACGTATGTCGGCGCTGAGAGGGGGTCGATCGACCGCCACGAGGGGAGGACCGATGTCGCGCCGTTGGTCAGTGACGCGCCTGGGGGCGGGCTTCGCTGTCCTCTTCCTGCTGCTCGGGCTCGTCGCGGTGCAGGCGGAGCCTGCGGCGGCGGCACAGGCCACATTCACCAATTACTCCCCGATCGCGGTGCCGGGGAGCGGCTCGCCGGCCACGGTTAACGTCGTCGGCCTGGTCGGCGGGCTCACGGAAATCCGCCTGAGTTTGTATGGCGTCACGACGAACGGTCCGGTCAACCTTCGGCTTGCCGGACCGGGCGGGCAGCGCTATTCCATCAACGGTATCTCATCGGGTGCCAACGGTCTGGTTTTCACGGATACCGAGTATCCGGGCACCAACCCGAATGGCCCCTGGCAGTTGTTCGTTGTCGACAACGGCACGACCGGGTTGGTGACGGCGGTGAGGTCGAAGCCGCCGTCACCAACCCGGTGCCGACGACGACGACCGTGACCGCCGCACCGAACCCCTCGGTCTACGGCACGCCGTCCTACACGCTGACCTTGCCGCCGACCTTCACCCTGACCAACAACGGCACCAGGGCCGTCGGGGTGAGCGGGGCGGCGATCACCGGGACCGACGCGGCGAGCTTCTCCGTGGTCCTCGGCAACAACTGCACCGGCGCGGTCCCGAACCCGGGCCAGAGTTGCTCGGTCCAGGTTGTCTTCCGCCCGACCGCGACCGGTCCCCTCCAGGCGCAGCTCTCCTTCGCGACCGACGCGCCGGGGAGCCCGCATGTCGTCGCTCTCTACGGCGTCGGCGTTACGACGATCGCGACCCTCGACCAGTTCCAACTCGACTTCGGCGACGCCCTCGTTGGTGTCGAGAGCGCGCCCCGAACGGTCACCGTGACCAACCGCAACGCCGGGCCGCTCACCCTCGGCCCGGTCACCTCGCCCGACGCCCGGTTCGTCGTCCAGGAGGTAGCCGATCGCCCGGCCCCGCGCCGCGCCGATCACCGTATCGTCTTCCAGCACGCTCGTCAGCGCGATCACCTCGGTGTCCGGGAGTTCGCGCCGGAGGTGCCCGATCGCCGTGATGCCATCCATCACCGGGATCAGCAGATCCATCATCGCCACAGCGGGCCGCAAAGCCCCTCCGCGCCATCGGCACCCTCACCGACCACCTCGATCGCCGGGTCGAGCCCCAGGAACATCCGTAAGCCCTGACGTACGACGCTGTGGTCGTCCACCAGCAAGACCCTGATCAGCCACCGCCTTACCCTCGCCTTCGCTACCGGTCACTAGTGCTCGCTACGAGCAACGGCATCCGCTACGCTCGGCCCTTATCCTGGCTCGTATCCTGGCTCTTGTAAGGAACGTCACTGGTCCGCATCGTGTCTCTCCGGCGCGGGTATAGCATCCGGCCCCACACCCTTTCGGCGCAGAAAGGCGGGAATCGCGTGGTACACTTGGACTGGTTAGACCTCCGATGGCGGGTCGCTCCGTGCGATCCGCCATGCGGTGTCGATGAGGAGAGAGGCCGAATGGCGAAGCAGAAGCGCGGGAAGCAGCGACAATCGAGCATCCCGGCGGACCAACTCCCGCCGCTGAACAACGAGACAATCAGCCACCTCGTGCAGATGCTTGAGGGTGAGCAGTTCCTGGAAGCGATCCTGATCCTGGAGGCGCTGCGCGAGGAACACCCGCGCGAGGCGATCGTGTACAAGCTCCTCGGCATGGCCGCCGGCGAGGTCGGCGATCTCGCCACGGCGGCGGAGCAGTGGGAGGAGGCGCAGCGCCTCGCCCCGAGCGACGCCAGCCTCTGGCGGCTCCTCGCCGGGGTCTATCAGAACCAGGGCCGGGTCGTCCACGCCCTCCGCGCCCTGCGCCGCTACGTCAGCGAGGAGCAGGAAGACGACGATCTGCCGCAGATCGTCGCCCTGCGCGATGCGCTCGACGATGCGATGCGCGATCTCGGCGAGAACTACGGTGTCTCCACCGCCGACGCCGAGAAGGCGGGGCTCCTGCTGGAGCGCGGGCTGCGACTGATGGACAAAGAGGATTACCTGGGCGCGCAGCGCCACTTCCGCGATGCGGCGCGCACGATGCCCGACTGGGTGGCACCGCTCAACGATCTGGCCCTCTGCCAGTTCGAACTCGGCAACTTCGATGCGTCGGTCGATACCGCCCGGGGCGTGTTGGAGAGTGAGCCGGACGATCTGCACGCCCATGCCGGACTCGTGCGCTACCTGACGATCCTCGGGCGGCGCGAGGAGGCCCTGGGTTACGGCGAGCAGCTCTGGGAGGTCGTGCAGGGCGCGCTCGCGCGGCAGGCCGCCGCCGATGACGACAAGGCGCGCGAATTCTTCCTCTTCGAGCAGGCGGCCAACGCCTTCGCCTTCCTCGATCAGGACGACCGCGTGATGGGCACCCTCGAAGGGCAGCCGCCGGAGACGCTGAGCGACAACGGCATGATCCTCCTCGCCGCCGCGCTCGCCAATGTCAACCGCAAGCCCGCTGCGGCGGAGTTGCTGCGCGCGCTGGAGCCGAACCCGGTGGCGGGGCGACTGGCCGAGGCGCTGACCCTCAACGAGACGCCCCCCGGTCGGCGCTTCCCGGCGATCGATCCGGTCCAACTCCTGCCGACGAAGGTGGCGGAGCGGGTCGACAAAGAATTGTCTACGATCGATGCTGCGGACCTTGCCGAGCCAGCCACCCGGCGGGAGCGGCTGGGCGCGGTCCTGGCGCACACGCCGACCTTCCTGCCCGCCTTCTACGCCTCGCTCTGGATGGGCGACGAGATCGCCTCCGCCAATGCGGTCGGGCTGCTGCTGCGGATCGGGACGCCGGAGGTGATCGAGGCGGTCCGCACTTTCGCCTTCGGGCGACTCGGCCCGGACGAGACGCGCTTGCACGCCGCGCTCCTGCTGCGGCGCGACGGGCTGGTCGAGTCCAGCCGTCCGCTCCTCCTCTGGCAGGATGGGCGCTTCCAGGAGATGAGCCCGCCGCGCTACGAGATCACGCAGGGGGAGGAGCCCGCCGAACCCTACAGCCCCGCGATCGCGAAGCTGATGAGCAAGGCGCTGGACCGTCGCGCCCACGACGATATCGAGGGGGCCGAGCGCCTGTATCGGCAAGTGCTCGATCAGGAGCCGACCGTCGCCGAGGCCGCGCAGCAACTCGGCCTGATCGCGCTCGTCCGCAACGACACGGTGGCGGCGGAGGGCTACTTCGCCCGCGCGCTCGAAAGTCGCCCGGACTCGGTGGTGGCGCGCGCCACGCTCGCCTCGCTGCGGATCAGCCAGGGGCGACGCGACGAGGCCCGCCAATTGCTGATCCCGGTGATCGACCGCACGACCTTCCAGGCCAAAGAGTTCGCCTCGGCGATCTTCACCGTCGCCGAACTCGCCGCCGCCGATGGCGATCCGGGGCGCGCGCGGCAGCAACTCCGCTTGCTCCTGGCGTATATCCCCGGCCACACCCCGGCCCGGATGCGCCTGCGCGACCTCGAAGAGGAAGAGGCGGAGCGGAAGCAAGCTGCCCAGGCTCCGGCCGCCGCGCCCGATTACGGTAGCCTGCTGCGCGGTGGCGATAGCGGTGGTGGCAGCGGACTCACGCTGCTCGGCCCGCGCTGATCGCACGCGGCTCGAACAATCCCACGGGGGCGGGCCGGAAACATCCGGCCCGCCCTCATTCATAGCGCAGCGCCTCCAGCGGGCGGAGTCGCGCGGCCAGCAAGCCGGGACCGATGCTGGCGACGACCGCGAGGCCGAGCGCGAGCGCGGCGGTGGCGAGGAGCGTGCCGGGGGTGAGGCGGAAGTCGAGCCGGAAGAGGGACGCCCCGGTCAGTTCGACCAGCGCGCGCGCCAGCGCCACACCGAGGATCAGCCCCAGTAGCAACCCCAAACCCCCCAGCGCCAACCCCTCCGCCAGCAGGAGGCGCAGCAGATGCCCGCGCCGCGCCCCGATGGCGCGCAGGATGCCGAGCTCGCGGCGGCGCTCGGTGACGTTCAGGATCAGCGTGTTGATGATCCCCGCCGCCCCCACCAGTCCGATGATCGTCACCATCGCCCGCAGCAGCAATTCGAGGACGCGCACCAGTTGCAGGGTGCTGGCCTTATCCGAGTAGGCCGCGTAGGCACTCGTGGAGCGGTCGCGCGTGCTGTACTCGATCCGACTCAGGGCGGCATCGACATTCGCCGGGTCGTGCTGTCGCAGCCCGAGCGCGAAGAGGTTGGCCCCGTCGCCGTAATAGGTCAGGCGGCTCACGTCGGTGACGGTCATGAAGAGCTTGCCGGACGCGGTCGAGCCGAGATAAGTGCTCTCGTCGTTGACGATGCCGACGACCGTGAAGGGCCGCCGTTGCGCCCCGATGTCCACCTCGATGATCTGGTCCGGCACGAGATCGAGGCGGCGCGCGAGATCGGTGGAGATCACCACCTCGCGCGCTTGCCCGCTGTACCAGCGCCCCGCGACGAGCCGGTAGCGATAGAGCGTGGTATCGGCGGGGACGCCCCACACATCGACCCCCGCCGCGCCGACGAAGCCCCCGGTGCGGGACCACGCCTCGGCCCGGGCGACATCGGGCAGGCGCGCGAGATCGTCGGCGTAGCGCGCGGCGGTGGCGACCCCGACACTCAGGTAGGCGTCGGCGGCGTAGACGCCGTAGAGGTTGTCCACCGTGCTGCGAACCGAGGCGTCGAGGGTCTGCGTCGCCAGGAACGCCGCCGCGCTGATCGCGATCACCAACACCGTCACGCCGGAGCGCGCCGGGCGGCGTCCGCTCGCCCGCAACGCCATCAGCGCCAGCGCCGAGAGTCGCCCGACCGGGCGCAAGAGCCGATCGAGCGTTCGTCGCCCGCCCGCGTTCGCCATGCCGTAGGAGCGGACGAGGCTGCTCACCGGCGTTCCCGCACCGCGCCAGGTCGGTATGGTCGCCGCGACGATCGGCACCCCCAGGCCGATCCCCAGCGCCAGGAGCGGCTCGCGCGCCGCCAGGTTGACTGGCGGGAAGGTGAGTCCCAGTAGTCCGGCCAGGAAGGTGCCGAGCGCCCCCCCCCCGCCGATGCCGAGCGGCAGGCCGAGCGCCACCCCGCCCCCGCCGAGGACGAGTGCGGGGAGGAGATAGATGCGGATCAGTCGCCAGCGCCCGGCCCCCAGTGACTTGAGGATCCCGACCTGGCGCATCTCCTCCGCCATGATCGCCGCGACGGTGTTGCCGACGAGAAAGCCGCTGAGGACGACGCCGAGCGCGGAGAAGGCGGTCAGCAGCAGCAGGAGGGTCGCCAGCTCCTTGCGTCCCTCGGCATTCTCCGGGTCGCGGATCGTGATGAAGCTGACCGCTACGCCGCGCCCGCCGAGCAGGCGACTGATCCGCCCGGCGGTGGCGCTCGCCGCGCCGGTGTCGTCGAGGCGGATCAGCAGGCGATTGTCCCCGGTCAGATTCGCCGCCTTGCGGACATCGGCGATCGGGGCGTAGCCGGTCGCCTGATTGAGGATCGCGGCGTCAAGGCTGGCCGGGGTGCGGGTGAAGCCGACGAGCCGCCGCGCGACCGGGCGATCGGCGGCGCGAGCGCGGGTCCAGATGGTGTCGCCCAATTCGACCGCGAGGAGACCCCGCGCGCTGGCATCGAGCGCGATCTCCCCCGCCGTCTCCGGGTAGCGCCCCGCGACGAGATCGACCTGGTTGACGCGGATCGCGGTGAAGTCGGCGACGCCGATCAGGCGCAGATCGACCCAGCGCGTCGCGGCCAGATCGTTGGTGACGCGGGTGTTGTAGTAGACGCGCGGCTCGACGAGCGCCACGTTCGGCAGGCGTTCGAGGATGTTGCGGATGGTGGGGGAGAGATCGCCGGTGCCGACGCTGATGTCGGCCTGGTCGGCGGCGGCATAGACCGCCTCCTGCGCGGCGGCGAGGTTGCGCGCGGTGTAGGAGATGGCGACGACCCCGGCGACGCCGATGGCGATGCCGAGGAAGGTCAGTAGCGAGCGCAACGAGCGGTGCCGCAGATCGCGCAGGGTTTTGGTCAGGAGGATCGGCATCGGCTATCGGCGCTCCTCCCGTGCCTCGTTGCGCGGCGAGCGTCGCCGCTTCGGGCGACAGACGATGATTGTAACAGGGGGGGCGTTATGCACTCGCGACGCGGCACTGTGCATGTCACCCGTAGCGATCCTAATCGCGCGGCCTTGCCCCTGGTTGCGACAGCCATCTTTGAAGCGCCGATCCCATCATCGCGCACAATACCGCAGGGCCAGGTGCTTGAAATAGGCGCCCCAAAGCCTTGACAGTACTCCCTGGCGCTCCTATACTCCCATTCCGGTCGAATGTCAACATTCAGCATGTCGACATTCATCGGGGTAGGTGATGGTAGCTGTAGGGTGGTGGGCGTGACGATTGGCAGTGAGTTGTTGCCGGCAACCTATATCCCCTTGCGCGACGAGGTGTTGGCGCGGTTGCGGCAGGCGCTGATCGGCGGCGGCTTCACCGCAGGCGAGCGCATCCGCGAGACCGACCTTTCCACGCGGCTCGGTGTCAGCCGGGGGACGCTCCGCGAGGCGCTGCGTCAGTTGGAGCAGGAAGGATTGGTCGTCACCGCCCCGCATCGGGGTACGACGGTAGTGAACCCGAGCCTCGATGAGATCCGCGACATCTACGGGCTGCGCGTGGCGCTGGAAGGCTATGCCGTCGAGCAAGCCACGACGCTGATCACCGCCGATGAGCTGGAGGCGTTGCAGGCGGTGGTGGACGATCTCAACGCCCTCGCCGCCACCGGGCGCATCCAGTTCGCGCCGCGCCTCGGCCTCGACCTCCACTTCCACGAACTCCTCTGCGAGGCGACGCGGAATCCGCGCCTCCTCCGCACCTGGACCGAGCTCTGCGGCCCCCTGCGGCTGCTCTTCTCCGCGTTCCACGAACCCTTCCTCGATTCGGTCGAAGTCATCGACCAGCACCAGCAGGTGATCGACGCGCTGCGCGCGGGGGACGCCGGTGCCGCTCGTACCATCCTGTGCGAACACCTCACCGTCAGCCGCGATCACATGCTCGAGACCTTGCGCGCACGCGAGGGCGACGCCGACGCGAAACCCGCGGCGCTCCGACCGTAGGGTGGGCGCGTCCCCTCCGACAGGGCGGGCGTACTCACCCGGAGCAACGCCGGGATCGCCGCCGATCCCGCTCCGCGCCGATCCCCGATCCCGCAACCGTAGACGCGGGCCAGCGCCGCCCCGCCAGCGACAGCTCTCTGTGGACGACCGGTCATGGCCCCGCCTTACGTGGACGCGGTTATCCGGCCCGACGGAACGAGCGATGGTGCGCCGCCCCGCTGGCGCACACGAGCAGGAGAATCGCGCAATGGAACCGATCGCCTCAGCGCTACGCCAGGCACAGAGCCTGACCGGCCTCTACAACCCTTTATACGAGCATGACGCCTGCGGCATGGGCTTCGTCGCCGACATCGGCGGTGCGCCGGGGCGGCGCGCGCTGACCGCTGCCTTGCGGGCGTTGGATAATCTCGCCCATCGCGGCGCGGTCGGGGCCGATGCCCGGACCAGCGACGGGGCGGGGATCCTGACGCAGGTGCCGAACCGGTTCCTCTGCGCGCAGCTCCCCGAATTGGCCGAGGAGACGGTGCCGCCGCTCGGCGATCTCGCCCTCGGCACCCTCTTCATCGCACGCGACGATGCCGCGGCGCTCGCCGCCTGCCGCGCGAGCTTCGAGGTGGCGCTGGCCGCACAAGGCCTCGCCCCCCTCGCCTGGCGCGAACTGCCGATCCGCCCGGAAGTGTTGGGCGATGAGGCGCGTGCGGCATTGCCGGGGATGACCCAGCTCGTCGTCCGCCGTCCCGCCGCCGTGAAGGTGGACGAGTTCGAGCGGCTGTTGACGCTGGCGCGGCGCGAGGCCGAGCGAGGGGCGCTGGCCGCCGGGCGCGATCTCTACGTCGTCTCCCTCTCGGCACGCACCATCGTCTACAAGGGGCTGCTCGCCGGGGGCGATCTCGCCTCGTTCTACCCCGATCTCGCCGACGAGCGCTTCGAGACGGCGCTGACGATGTTCCACCAGCGCTACAGCACCAACACCGCCCCGACCTGGACCCTGGCGCAGCCGTTCCGCTTCCTGGCGCACAATGGTGAGATCAACACCGTGCAGGGGAACCGCCGCTGGACCGCCGCCCGCGAAGGGACGCTGACCGGCGGAGCCTGGGGCGACCGCGTGCCGGGTCTCGTGCCGATCATCCAGGAGGGGGGCAGCGACTCCACCTCGCTCGATAACATGCTGGAAGTGCTCGTTCGCGCCGGGGCGGGGCCGATCGAGGCGCTGGCCGTGCTGGTCGGCGAGGGCTGGGAGGGCAACCCCGAGCTCTCCGCGTCGCGTCGCGCCTTTTACGAGTATTACGCGCCGCTGGTCGAGCCGTGGGACGGCCCCGCCGCGCTGGTGGTGTCGAACGGGGTCGCGATCGGTGCGGCGCTCGATCGCAACGGCCTCCGCCCGGCGCGCTACCGCCTCACCGCCGATGGCCTGCTGGTCGTCGCGTCCGAGGTGGGCGTGCTGGAGACGGCGGGCGATGAAGTCTCCGCCGTCCTCGAATCGGGACGCCTCGGCCCCGGCCAGATGATCGCGGTCGATCTCGCCGAGGGGCAACTCTTGCATCACGACGAGATCCTCGATGTGCTGACCGCGCGCCACCCCTACGGCGAATGGGTCGCCGGGCGGCACGTCACCCTCGACCCCCCGATTGCCACGCACGGCGATGAGGCGGAGCCGGTCGCGCCGGACGAATTGCTGCGCCTCCAGCGGCGCTACGGCTACAACGCCGAGGATCTGCGCCTGTCGCTCACGGCGGTGGGCGAGGGGGGCCACGAGGCGCTCTGGTCGATGGGTGACGATGCCCCGCTGGCGATCCTCTCGCACAAGCCGCGCGGCCTCGGCGACTACTTCCGCCAGCGCTTCGCCCAGGTGACCAACCCGCCGATCGATCCGATCCGCGAGCGGGCGGTGATGGCGCTGGACACCTACCTCGGCCCGCGCGACGGGCTGCTGGTGGCCGGCCCCGCTGTCGGCACGCTTGTCCACCTGAAGAGCCCCCTCCTGTCGCCCGCCCATCTCCTCCACCTCGCGGCGTGGGGGCTGCGCGATGGCGGCGAGGCGGTGGTGACCCTCCCGGCCTTCTTCGATGCCAGCGGCGGCGGCGCGGCGTTGCGCGGCGCGCTGGACGCCCTGCAAGAGGCGGCGCTAGCGGCGATCGATCGCGGCGCGACGGTCGTCGTGATCAGCGATCGCTACGTCGGCGACAACGGCCTGGCGGCGATCCCCGCGCTGCTCGCGGTCGGCGCGGTCCATCAGGGGCTGATCCGCGCGGGGCGGCGGATGGCGGCGGAGATCGTGTCGGAGGCGGGCGACGCCTGGACAACGCAGCACGTCGCCCTCCTCCTCGCCTACGGCGCGGCGGCGGTCTGCCCGTGGCTGGCCTTCGCCAGCGTGCAGGCGATCGTGGCGGAGGGCGATCTCGGCACCCCCGCCGAGGCGGCGGCGCGCTTCATCGGCGGCACCGAGGAGGGGTTGCTGAAGCTCCTGAGTAAGATGGGCATCTCGACGGTCCGCAGCTATCAGGGGTCGGGCCTCTTCGAGGCGCTGGGCCTCGGGCGGGAGTTGATCGACACGTACTTCCCCAGCACCCCCTCGCCGATCGGCGGGATCGGGCTGGACGAGATCGCGGCGGATGTGGCGGCGCGCTACGAGACGGCCCGCGCCGCCGAGGCGGTCGCGGCGAGCGGCGGCAAGGCTCCGCTGCCCGACTACGGCTTCGTGCGCTACCGCCGCGACGGCGAGCGCCACGCTTACACGCCGGTGCTCGTCAAGTCGTTGCAGAAGCTGGCCGAGGCGGAGGAAGCGGCCCGGTCACCCCTCGCGGCCCGCTTCGAGGAGCTGACCACGAGCGATGCGGATGCGCCGCTCGCCCTGCGCGATCTGCTGCGCCTCGCCCCGGCCTACGCGCCGCTGTCGATCGCGGAGGTCGAGTCGGTCGAATCGCTCCGGCAACGCTTCATCGTCACGGCGATGTCGCTCGGCGCGCTCAGCCCCGAGGCGTTCACCACGCTGGCGGCGGGGGCCGACCTGATGGGCGGGCGCTCCAACAGCGGCGAGGGTGGCGAAGACCCGGAATGGTATCGGCCCCAGCCGGACGGCCTGCGGCGGCACAGCCGGATCAAGCAGATCGCCTCGGCGCGCTTCGGCGTGACGGCGGAATACCTGGTCCACGCGGATGAGATCGAGATCAAGATGGCGCAGGGTTCCAAGCCGGGCGAGGGTGGGCAACTCCCCGCGCACAAGGTGACGGCGCTGATCGCTCGGCTGCGCCACGCCGTCCCCGGCACGCAACTGATCTCGCCACCACCGCACCACGACATCTACAGCATCGAGGATCTGGCGCAGCTGATCTACGATCTTCGCTCGGTCAACCCGCACGCGCAGATCGGCGTGAAGCTCGTCGCCACCGGCGGCGTCGGCACGATCGCGGCGGGTGTGGCGAAGGCGGGGGCCGACTACGTCCTGATCAGCGGCCACAGCGGCGGCACCGGCGCGTCGCCCCTCTCCTCGATCAAGGGTGCGGGGCTACCGTGGGAGTTGGGCCTCGCCGAGGCGCAGCAGACCCTCCTGCGGAACGGCCTGCGGAGCCGCGTGCGCCTGCGGACCGATGGCGGCCTGCGGACGGCGCGCGACGTGGTGATCGCGGCGGCGCTCGGTGCGGAGGACTACGGCTTCGGCACGGCGGCGCTGGTGGCGATCGGCTGTGACATGGCGCGACAGTGCCACCTCAACACCTGCCCCGCCGGGATCGCGACCCAGCGCGAGGATCTGCGCGCGAAGTTCACCGGCACGCCGCAAGGGGTGGTGCGCTACTTCACCTGGCTGGCGGAGGGGGTGCAGGCGCTCCTGGCCGAACTCGGCCTCGGCTCGCTCGATGAGGCGGTCGGGCGGGTCAATCTGCTCACCACGCAGCCGCTGCGCGGGCGGCTGGCGACCCTCGATTTCGGTGCCCTGCTGGCCCCGCCCCCGGCGGGCAAGCCGGTGCGGCACGACCCGAGCTGGCGGCGTCCGAAGCACTACACGCCGCTCGCGGATTACCTGACCGATCGCGCCAAGACAGCGCTCGCCGGGGTTGGCCCGGCCCGGATCAGCGCCTCGATTCGCAACCGCGACCGCGCGACCGGCGCGGAATTGGCTGGGGAGATCGCGCGGCGGGTCGCGCTAATCCCGTCCGGTGGCACGCGCCCGCAGCCGATCGAAGTCACGCTCGCCGGGAGCGCGGGGCAGAGCTTCGGCGCGTTCTGCGTCGCGGGTCTGGCCCTGCACCTGACGGGCGAGGCGAACGACTACGTCGGGAAGAGCATGTCCGGTGGGACCCTGACGATCAGGCCGGTGCCCGGCTTCGTCACCGCCGAAGCCTCCTTCGGGCGGCGTCCGGTGCTGATCGGCAACACGGTCATCTACGGCGCGACCGGGGGCGAGATTTTCATCGCCGGGGCGGCGGGCGAGCGCTTCGCGGTCCGCAACAGCGGCGCGACGGCGGTGGTCGAAGGGGTCGGCGATCACGGCTGCGAGTACATGACGGGCGGCACCGTCCTCGTCCTCGGCCCGACCGGGCGCAACTTCGCCGCCGGGCTGAGCGCCGGGCGTGCCTGGGTGCTCGACGAAGAGGAAACCTTCCCGACACGGTGCAGCCGCGACGGCATCATCCTGGCGCGGGTGGCGCGCGGCTCCGCCGAGATGGGGGAGCTTCGTGCCCTGCTGGAGCGGCACCTGGCGCTGACCGGCAGCCCGCGCGCCGCCGCGCTCCTCTCCTCGTGGGACGAGGGGTCGCCGCTCTTCTGGTCGGTGACCGGGCAGCCGCCGGTCGCGCTCGCGCCCGACGCCAACGGTCGCCCGGCTCGCCCGGTGCGCCGCGAGGGTGGGGCCGTGCGGAACGGGGTGCCGGTACGTCGCACCATCGATCCGGTGCCGGACCTCGTCTCGACCGGCACCGACGGCGTGGATGACTGAGCGATGGGCGGTGTGATGCGGGGGAATGGATCGGGTGGCAAGCGAAGTATGGTCGCGTGGCGGCACGGGCTTGGGAGTCGGGCGCGACGGATCGAGGAGGTCGACATGGCAGACGATCAGCTAGCAACCTTTTACGCACGCTACCCGAGCGCGCTCGGCAACACCCATGCGGGCGGGCAGTATCGGATCATCTGCTCGGAATGCGGCCATCTCGTCGCGGTCGCCGTGCTCGATGAGCAGACACGCGACATCGTGGTCCACTGCGAGCATTGCGGCTATCACGACGAGATCGTGCGTGTGGCGGCGGCGATTTCGCCCGCCGCATAGGGAGCCTACAAGCGCATGCACCGGTGGCCTCGGTATATGTACCGAGGCCACCGGCATCTCCTGGACGAATTGGCCGGTCTGCACGGTCGTGTCCGCGAGATGCAAATCAATCATCTCCTCGAAGAAGGGCTTCGCGCGACGCTCTCGACACCCTCGACTACGCGCGCACCCTCGATGGCCTGAACCGCTGGATGCTGATCAGCCATCGATAATCACTACGAAGGTTATAGGTTGTCGAATCACCGTGTATCGCATGTACGTTGTCTGTGTGCATCGTAGCGGATTCGAGAACAGCACTTCTCGTTCAAGAACGCGCTTGTGTAAGACGGTCGAGCGCGCGATGGCCTGCTGTGCATATTTCTTCGTCGCTGGCACCGCAGAGTGTCTTAAGAGCATTGGTGACTTCATCGTCGGAATAGACAATCGCTTCGAGTCGCTGCGCGGCGAGGAGGGTGCGTTTCCGATCGCCTTGCGTCAACTCATCCAGTAAATAGCGGCGATAGCGTGCGAAGTAGTAGTTCTCGAATGGAAGGTACTCCTGACAAAGCTCTCGCAGCAGGCGATGCTCGCCCAAGACGATCGGCACGGCATAATGCCACTGGTGCTTACCATGTTCGTAGAGTGTTTCTACATAGTCGGCCCACACACCTCCGATAGAGGTGCGATAGAGTCGCACGCTCTCGCTCTTGGAGCGTATGACGCGCCCAGTTTCCAGGCTGACGAGGAGACTCGCATCCCAACAGGCCGCAGCGACCAGAGCCTTCAGTAGTTCATGATTGTCCAGAACATAGCCGTAGAAGGGAGCACGCCGGTCAGGATATGCTAGCGGAAAAATAAGTCGGTCGGTATGGCGAAATCCCTCCGCTGCGTATCCGAACGGTGCGCGCGTATACGTGCTGAGATATGCGGTAAGGGAGAGATCCGGCAGTATAGCGCGCAGATCGTCGCCATGCAGGAGAACGCTTCCGTGCTTGATTCGGAAGTGCCCCTCGCGCCGTAGTGGCTCCTCGGCGAGCGGCAGTAAATCGAGGGGTATGCTGTGCCGCCTGGACCAATTCGCTGCGAAATCCTTGAGTTGAGCCGTCTCCACCGCTGCGAGAGCCGCCCCACGCCAGACGAGGATGATATCGATGTCGCTGGCAGGGATGGCGCTACCCTCGGCGTGACTGCCGAAAAGGTAGTAACCGCTGACGCGCCCCGGCCAGGTTGCTTCGATGTGCGCCACGATTGTACGGAGTAGCGCGTCGATCGTGGCCTCACCAGTTGTGAAGTGGAGCGTGATATTGTCCATGCTACCCCCTACGGGCCACTCCTTCTCCCTGTCCAGCGCACGTCTTTGTCCTCCTACTCGTTGGTTGACAGCGGCACTCTCTGCATCACCGCAGGGCATCGGGATAAGGGCGATAGCAGGATAGGACTGCTGCTTCGCTACGCCTGCGCCTCGATCAGCGTCGGTTCGTCGGCCTTGCTGCTATTAATTGCGCGGTCGAGCGACCACGTCTTCATCGGCGCGGCGTGGTAGGACGTGAGGAAGGGTAGGAGCGCGGCGGCGGTCTTCGTCTGCGGGTCGAGCCAATCGTCCTCGGCGTCGCGCGGGAGGATCACCGGCATCCGGTCGTGGATCCGTCCGACGAGATCGTTCGGCGCGGTCGTGATGATGGTGCAGGCGGCGTGCTGCTGCCCCGCCTCATCGGTCCAGCGGTCGAGCAAGCCGGCGAACGCGAAGAGCGCCCCATCGTCCAGACCGAAGTAGAAGGGATCACGCGCTTTTCCCACCTTTTGCCACTCGATGAAGCCATCGCCGGGGATCAGGCAGCGCGAGCGCGGCAGCAACCCACGGAAGAGCGGGCGTTCCGTCAGCGTCTCGGCGCGCGCGTTGAAGGCCAGGAACCGCTTGCCGCCGCCGCGATGGGGCGTCAGTCCCCAGTCGGCGAACTCGATCGCCCGCTCGCCCGCGCGCGCTTCGGTGACGATCGGCACCGCCTGGGTCGGCGCGATGTTGAAGCGCGGGGTCAATGCCGCGCGCACCTCGGGCGTGGCGCTCGCCTCGAAGCGCAAGGGGAGTTGCTCGGCCTGTCGCAGCGTGTAGCGTCCGCACATCGTCGTCCTCCTCCGTTCCCGCGCGTATTCCACCTACTGCTGCGCTGTCGCGAGCAGCGAGAGGGCGGCATCCAGCGCCGCAGATACCGGTACATCATCGACCCAGGAGACCTGGTGCCCGCAGCCCGCGTCGATGCCGCCCCCGCAGATCGGGCAATTGTCGCGCCATGACGCGAGCGGGCGGTGGCGCGCGCGACCGAGCGGCCCGTAGTGCAGCAGATTCCGACCCCAGTAGACGCTGACGGTGGCCGTGCCGACCGCCTCCGCGAGATGGCGCGGCCCCGAGTCGTTACCGATCACCAGATGGCAGCGCGCCAGCAGGCCGAGCAGCCCGCCGAGACTCAAGCGCCCCGCGAGATCGGGCGGCGACGCGGCCATCAGTCTCGCCACGGTCGCCGTCAGAGCGCGCTCGCCCGCGTCGCCGACGAGGACGACCCGCGCGCCGCGCGCCGCCAGCGCATCCCCTACGGCGGCGAAGTGGGCGGCGGACCAACGGCGGCGGGGGTCGGTCGCGCCGGGGTGGATGGTGACGAGGGGGCGATCGTCCGACGGCAGGGCCGCCAACGCCTCGTCCCGATCCGCCGCCGTGACCGCGAGGTGCGGCTGAAGTCCGACCGGGGCGGCCCCGACCAATCCGACGACCTCCAGATAGCGCACGATCTCGACCTGATCGCGGATGTACGGAATCCAGCGATCGAGCGGCGGTGCGCCCTCCGCGCGCAAACCCGCCGTGTGGCGCGCGCCGAGCCTGCGGATGAAGGGGCTGGAGTTCCCCCCGCCGCCGTGGAGCTGGAGGGCCAGGTCGAAGCGTTCCGCCGCCATCGCCGCGAAGAAGCGGTCGAGGAGCGCCGGGTCGTCGCGATGCTCCTCCGGCTCGCCGACCCCGTGATACGGCGGGATCGGCACGACCCGGTCGATCGGGCCGGGGCGTTCGGCCAGGAAGTCCGCGTGCCAGCGCCGCCCGAGCAGGACGATTTCGGCGTCCGGGTAGGCCGCCCGTAGCGCCGTCAGCGCGGGCAGGGTGACGACGAAATCCCCGATGCGGTTGGCGCGCAGCACGGCGATCTTGCCGATGGCGGGCCAGGGCGCGCGGGGCGTCCCTGCGAAGGTTTTCGTTAACATCGCTCCGGTATGCTCCTTACCGATCCTGCCGCGAGAGGATGTATTTTACGGCGTGGCACTTGTCGGTATAATGGGGCCGATGAACCGGACCCGCCGGGCGATCAACGGCCCGTGTGTGGGTACAACTGAGAGAGGAGTACGGTCGATGACCGATATCAGTGAGAGCATTCCCGCATTGCTCGCGGCACTCGATGGGGTGCTCGCGATCGATGGCGAGACGATCGATGTCGTGGACGAGGCGGCGCTGCAAGGGGAGATCACCGATCGCCTGGCCTATAGCGCCGTTTTCGGGCCACGACCGGTGAAGGCGGCGGCGCGTTGGATCATCTGGACGACCGCGCAGACGGTGGGGCTGTACCCCACGTCGATCCATGAGCTGTACCTGGCGGCGGGGCGGGGCGAGTTCGACCATGCGACCACCCCCGCGATCAATGTGCGCGGGATGTCCTACGACTTCGCGCGCACGGTCATCCGGGTCGCCCAGGCGAAGGGGACGCAGCAGTTCATCTTCGAGATCGCGCGCTCGGAGATGGGCTACACCGAGCAGCGCCCCGCCGAGTTCGCGCTGACGATGCTCGCCGCCGGGCTGCGCGAGGGGTATCGCGGCCCGCTCTTCATCCAGGGCGATCACCAGCAGTTGAACGCCAAGAAGTATACGCAGGATCCCGAGGCGGAGCTGGCCGGGCTCCGCACGCTGATCGCCGAGTCGATCGACTGCGGCTTCTACAACATCGATATCGACGCCTCGACCCTGGTCGATCTGAGCAAGCCGACCGAGGCCGAGCGCCAAGAGCTCAACTATCGCCACACCGCCGAGATGACCGCCCTGATCCGCGAACGCGAACCGGCGGGCGTGACCGTGTCGGTCGGTGGCGAGATCGGCGAGGTCGGCTCGCAGGATAGCACCCCGGAAGACCTGGAAGCCTTCATGTCCGGTTATGTCCCCGCCCTCGCGGCGCTTGGCGCGGGATTGGCCCCGATCAGCAAGATCAGCGTGCAGACCGGCACGAGTCATGGCGGCGTGGTCCTCCCGGATGGCACGATCGCGGAGGTCAGCCTGAATCTGGATGCGCTGGGCGCGCTCTCGACAGCGGCGCGGCGTTACGGGATGGGTGGCGCGGTGCAGCATGGCGCTTCCACCCTCCCGGAGGAGGCGTTCGATAAGTTCCCCGAGCGGAACGCCATCGAGGTCCACCTCGCCACCGGCTTCCAGAATATGATCTACGACGATCTGCCGGAGGACTTCCGCGACCGGATCTACGCGCACCTCGCGGCGAACCACGCCGACGAGCGGAAGGCAGGGATGACCGATCAGCAGTTCTATTACACCACGCGCAAGCGCGGCTTCGGGCCGTTCAAGCAGGACTTCTGGCATCTGCCGGACTCCTTGAAGGCGACGATCACCGCGCACCTCGCCGAGCGCTTCGGCCTCCTCTTCGACAAGCTTGGGGTCAGCGCGCAGGGCGATCTGGTGTCGCGCTTCGTCACCCCCGCGCCGGTCGCCAAGTCGATGCCCTCGGTCCTGCGCGACGCGCTGGCGGCCAACGTCCCCACCGCCGATTAGCATCTCCGGCGCATCTTTTACATCTGCGGCCCTGCCCGCATCCCATACGGCGCGGGCAGGGTGCTTCTCTCTCGCATCGTTTGCGTCCCTTTCCTACGGGCTACAGGCTACGGACTACGGGCTACGGACTACGGGCTACCGACTCGTGAGATAGCCGATGATCCCCTGCGCCAAACCCGTCGCGACCGTCGGTGGCGCCCCGACGAGCAGCGCGCGGTCGCTCGCGTTGGTGAGGAAGCCGAGTTCGATGATCACGCCCGGCGTCTGCGGCGCGATGGCGTGCGTGAACGCGCCGCTGTTGAAGGCGTAGTAATACGTCATCGCGCGGGTGATGTGCGGGTCAGTCGGCTGGCCGGTCGTCGCGCCATAGGTGCCTGCGATGGCGTTCAGCAGGGCATCGTCGCGGGCGGGACTGGCGCTGTCGCCATAACGCGCCAGCTTGAAGCCGCTCATGGCGGGATCGTTGTTGTAGTCGCAGTGGATGGCGACGAACGCATCGGCGCGGTAACCGGGCGGGATCGTCGCGGGGAGGAGATCGACCGTGATCCCGCGCGCCGTCAGGAGCGCCACGACCTGCCGGGCGATCTGGAGATTGAGGTCCACCTCCTCGTGGCCGCCCGCGCTGGCCCCGGTCTCCGTGCGGAGGCTCGCCAGTTCGGCGGGGAGGTCGGCGGCTTGCCAATGGCCCACCTGGAGCCCCACGCGCGCCCGGATCGACGGCAGGGGTGTCGGAATGGCGGTTGAGGCTGCGACGCTAATCGTTTGGGGCGTGCCGGTCGCGCCGGATGCCCCCGCCACGAGCGGCGCGGCGGCGACCCCCAACAGCGCCACGGCGGGCGAGCGCGTCTCCTGGAAGGCAATGACGGCGAGCGCCAGGGTGAGGGCGACCGCGATGCTGAATCCGGGTGAGAGATAACCACCGGACCCACGGGTATTTCTGCTCACCCCACTCCCTCAACGTTTACTCGTACGTACATCGCAGAGTTTGTGAGATGAGAATAGAATAAGTGTTCTATTTTGTCAATCGGCGTAATGCGGCGCTGGCTATAGTGCCAACGCAATCGTCACTGTTTCGCCGCGCGCCGCGCCGTGCTTGTTTCACGATCGGGCGTGACCTTGCGGCGTGCTGTCCTCACCCTCGTGTGGCTCTTCGGGCATCGGGTAGGGCGGATCGGTGTCGAGCGAGCCGAAGCCGGTGTCGCCGTAGCCCCCTTGAAACCCCGGATCGGTGTCGCTGCCGAGACCGCCGCTCTCGACCTTATGCGCGATCCCCGCCCCACTCGCCAGCCGTGCGGCGTTGCCGAGTGCCGTCCAGACCGCCTCGACGCTGATCCCATGTTCCTGCGCGATATCCTGAGCGCTCGCGCCGCCGAGCGCCGCCTCCGCCATCGTCCGTTCCTCGCCCGGCAACCCGCCGACCACGCCCGGATTCTGCCGCAACTGCGCCACGATACCCGCCATGCGCCCCGCCGATGTCGAACTCATATCCGCACCTCCCGCTTACCGTGCGCTGATGCACGGCCCATGCCGCGATATGGTGGGCGAGCAAAAGGCGCGAACTGCGCCGCGCCTTCGCACCTCGGATGTGCTGTAGGGTATATCGGGTCAATCGCCGAAGATTAGGCGCAACCACCGTCGCCAGTGGGCCTCGCTTTGTGGTTGCGTCGCCGTCGTGCTGGCAACCGCTGGTGTGGGGGGGGGGCTTGTGGTCGCCACCGGCGTGGTCCAGTTCGCCAGGAAGATCGTCTCGCCACTGTAGCCGAGGTTGAGCTGTCGGCGCGCGGTATCCTCGACCCAGGCGCGGTAGGCGGCGGGATCGGATTCGGCGAGTTGGCCCTGCAACTGCGCGTTGCGCGCCTGCGCCGCTTCCAGGCTGGCCCGTTGCGCCGCGACCTGCGCCTGGATCTGCTGCTCTTTCCAGCGCTGCTCGAAGACCCCGGCGGTGAAGATGACCAGCACCGCCAGCGCCAACACGACGGCGATCCCGCGCCGTCCGATCGCCAGCGACAGGAGGAGCCAGCGCTCCAGCAGCGCCCCCGTGCCGCCCGGCGCACCGAGTGACCGGCGCGGCGCAGACTTCTCGGTCATCATGGTCGCCGTACCACGTCGCGCCGCACGGGGCGTGGGCTTCGGCTTTGCTGCGTCCCGTGCGCGGTCGATCGTGCGCTCCGGCATCGGCTCAGGCTCCTACGGGTGTCGCATCGAGCGGCGGACGGCGGGTGGCCCAGTCGGTGGCGCGCTCGTATGCTTCGGCCACGCGGAGGATCCGCTCCTCCGCGAAGGCTGGCCCCATGATCTGCAAGCTGACCGGCAACCCCTCGGCGAAGCCGCAGGGGAGCGCCACGCTCGGGATCCCGGCCAGGTTGGCGGGGATCGTCAGCACGTCGGCCAGGTACATCGCCAGCGGATCGTCGCTGCGCTCGCCGATCTTGAACGCCGTCGTCGGGGAGGTCGGGGCGACGATCACATCGACCCCCGCCGTCGTCGCCGCGTTCTCGCCAAGACCGAAGGCGACATCGAACTCCTGCTTGATCAGCGTGCGGACCTGCTGTGCCTTGACATAATAGGCGTCGTAGTAGCCGGAAGAGAGGGCGTAGGTGCCGATCATGATCCGGCGCTTCACCTCCGGGCCGAAGCCCGCGCCGCGACTCGCCAGATAGGTCGCCAGCAACGAATCCTGCTCGATCGACAGGCCGTACTTGACGCCATCGAAGCGCGCGAGATTGGCGCTCGCCTCCGCCGGGGCGATGATGTAGTAGACGGGGAGGGCCATGCCGCTCGATGGCAGGCTGATGTCCACTAGCTCCGCGCCAAGTCCGTCGAGGACACGCAGCGCCGCGCTCGTCGCGCTGGCGACACCCGCTTCCAGCCCCATCTCGAAGTATTCGCGCGGCACGCCGACCCGCAGGCCGCGAATATCGCCGGTCAGCGCGGCGCGGTAATCGGGCACCCCTTCCGGGGCGGAGGTCGCGTCGCGCGGGTCGACCCCGGCGATCGCTCCCAGCAGATGCGCGCAATCGGCGACCGAGCGCGTGGCGGGGCCGATCTGATCGAGGCTGGAGGCGAAGGCGATCAGGCCATAGCGACTGATTCGCCCGTAGGTCGTCTTCAGGCCGACGATGCCGCAGAAGCCCGCCGGTTGCCGCACCGAGCCGCCCGTCTCCGAGCCGAGCCCGACCATCGCCTCGCCCGCCGCGACCGCCGCGATCGAGCCACCGCTCGAACCGCCCGGCACGCGCGCCAGATCCCACGGGTTGTGCGTGGTGAAGAACGACGAATTCTCGGTCGAGGAGCCCATCGCGAACTCGTCGGTGTTTGCCTTGCCGACGAAGACCGCCCCCTGCGCCCGCAGCCGCGCGACCGCCGTCGCGTCGTAGGGGGGCAGGAAGTCGCGCAGGATCTGCGAACCGGCGGTCGTCGGGGCGTCGTGCGTGCAGAGGACGTCCTTCAGCGCGACCGGGATGCCGGTGAAGGTGGCGGCCTCGCCCGTCTTGATGCGATCGTCCGCGAGGCGGGCTTGTTCCAGCGCCAACTGCGGCGTGCGCGTGATGAACGCCTTGACGCGATCCTCGACCGCCTCGATGCGCCGCAGATGCGCCTCGGTCAGCTCCACGCTGCTGAGTTCGCGCCGATCGAGGAGGCCGCGCGCCTCGTCGATCGAGAGATAGGTCAACTCTTCGGCCACAGCTTCCTCTTTATGAAGTCGGCGGTCGGCAGTCGGCGGTCAGCAGTGGTAGCGTAGTGCCGCTGCGGGGCAGTGCCTGTCAGTACGTCTTCTGCCGACTGCTGACCGCCGACTGCCGACTCACTCAGTCCAGGATCGCCCGCACCTTGATAAACCCGCCCTCGGTGCGCGGGGCGTTGGCGAGCACCTGATCGACGGTCAGCGACGGCTGCACCACATCCTCGCGCAGCGTCGGCGCGAGGGGGATCACCTGCGCGGTCGGCGGCACGTTCGAGGTATCGACGTCCCGCAACTGGTCGATATGCGCGAGGATCGAGGAAAGCTGCTCGCGCATCCGCTCGCGCTCCTCATCGCTCAGCCCCAGGCGGGCCAGCATCGCCACATGCTCGACTTGCTCATTCGTCAGCGCCATCGTTGTCGCCTTATCATGGGTGTACGGACATATCGAGATTCCTGTCCAGAGTGTAGCACACCGATGCGAAACTCGTCAGTTTGGCAAGCTGGATTTAGCGTAATACAGCGTAAAACTTTGTCATGAATCGGGCATTGTTCTTTTTGTATGTCAATACACATGGGCATCTATGCATTGAAGAAACGCGAAAGATGAGGGCGAGAGTGGAGAAGTTAGTGGCCGAATATACGCGCCGCTATGCCCTCACCCGAGCCTTCCCCGGTTTAGCTCTCACAACGCTTCTCGCCGCTTGCGGGGTATCACCGCGATCATCGAGCGAGGTGCTCCAGGATACACCGCACATTGTCGTCACGCGACCTTCTGCGCCGGCGATCGATGGAACGGCGACCGCCGCCGCGTACCGATCAAGCCGATGCTGACGCGACCCGCGACCCCGACCGTCCTGCGTCCTGAACAGTGTGCCGGTCCGGTTGCCGAGCGAAAGGTATATTCCTTCGCGGATAAGGTTCGAGATGTCGCCGACCTGGTCTTGTTAGGTATGGTACGTGACATCCTCCCGGCACGCCGGACCACGCTTAATGGGCAACGTCCCAACGATCCGAAGAGCGGGAGTGCCTTTATCTTCACGCCAGTGCGCGTCGCCATCGAGCGGGTTGCCAAGGGTGCATACCCGCTGCCCGACATCTACTTTGCGGTTCCTGGTGGGCGAGTCGGTCAGGACTGCGAAAGCTACACGGGCTCCGGTGCCTGGGCCGAGTTCTGGACCGGCGGGAGATTTTTCTACTTCGTCAATCGCGCGACCTATGACAACCTACGACCAGTTCCCGGAGATAGCCGCTACTCCTATTTCACGGCTACCAATAGCTACAGCGTGACACCCAACGGTCTGGTTACGATCGGCCCGGAGTATGACATTATGGGTAACCACGTTGATGACCCACCCCGTACCCTGACTGTCGCTCAAACTTTGGACG
>JAABUP010001410.1_pt1 | contig 50309 bp, 53 predicted proteins | sample 5559201 | NCBI WGS metagenome assembly JAABUP01 (sample SAMN10711887, study PRJNA513373) | rock metagenome | isolation source: Antarctica rocks | place: Antarctica | reverse complement strand
AACTCTTCTTCATTGCTTACAATTTGTGACAAGAGTTGCAGATCTGTTGTAGACTGAAAAGAGAGAGCATTCATGACTGCTGACTGAAGCATGACTGAGTGAAACACATTATGAATACTCAACAGTGTGTTCAGACAGAAGAAATGCAAGCTGATCTTCTTAACAATGATGTATTTGACATTCTTTGCATCAAACTTCTTGCACAGACAGTCTGTATGTATGTTTTTAAGATTTAGTCAGACTTTGTCTTCTTTCTTAAAGTCATAAGACTGCTGTCTCTTCTGATTCATCACTTCTTTCTGTATCTGCTGAGTGACAGTCATAGTCATTTATGCTCACTCTGTGACTTCTTTCATCTTTTGTACAATTTGATCAGCTTTCTGTACTGAACTTTTCACAAATTGTACAGGCTTTAACTTCTCAAGTAGTTGTAAAGGCTTCATGTGATACTCATGAGACAAAAAGAAAAAGCTCACTTCTGTTGAGACAGAGTCATGATTTTTATGACTAGCTCAGTCATGAGAAGCAGGCTTGCTCAGTTGTTCTGACTATAATTGAAGAACATACAAATGTACAGCTCAACATTTTGATTCATTCACTCAGTTGCTCTGTCAGTTTTCAGGTGATATGCTGTGTACATTCATACAATCTTCAAAAGTTGACAGACTCTCTTTCATAGGCTGCTCACAAACTGAGTGCCTCAATTTGAGACTATTGTGATGAAAAGCTCATGAGCTCAATAGAAATGTTGTACAAATGTTTAAGTCACTCATTCTGCAGTCATATTCTTGCACAGTTTCAGTATTATCTTCTTGCTAAAACAATTTGTAATAATCAGAAGGTTCATACAACCCTCACTTAACAGTAGATTTACTACAAAGTCAATGAATATCTTCTGTCAAATCTGCTTTGATACAGATAAAGGCTTCAAGAAGCCTTGTCAGCAGTCTTTTCAGCTGTTGTTTGTACAACATTTGTCACAATTTCAGCAGAATGTACAGACATTCTGTAGCATCTCAAGTCAAAAGAACTGTCATAACAAAAGAGCATCAGTTACATTTCTTTCTGAGTGTTCAGTCATTGTTGAGTCATGTGTATACTGAATCAGTTCTGTATGAAGGGATTCTGAGAATGACACTCAACATCTTTTGCAAAAGAGTAGCTTTTCTTCATTGCTCAAGAAGCATTTCATTATGAATATTCTCACTTTTAAAACAGTAGAAAACAATCTTTATTTCTCACAAATTGTCTGACAAAGCTCATTGTACAACTCATCTCTTGCTTCAGCATTTACTTACATTTGTTTAAGGTCTGTAGTCTCACTGAACAAGTTCTGATCTTGTATGAGCACAGAGATTGATATGTCTGCTACTGTCATTGAGACAGTCTGTATAAGCTTGCTTATCATCTCAGAATGTATTATTTGCATTGTACAATGTTGTACTCTGTCATCTGAGAGATTCATTGACACATTTTGCTTTTGTCTTGATAAAGCATCTGCTCTCTCATTCTGCTTATTCAGCAAGTATAATATGAAGAAGTTGTATTGTGACAGAATTAAAGACCATCTCATTTGTCACTCTGTAAGCTTTTTAACTGTTATAAAGTATTTCAGATTTTTGTGATCTGTACAAATTTAAAAACTTGACACACTTCTCAATTCTGCATCTCACTCTTTTAAGCATTGTATGATGATCAGCATCTCTTTATTATAAATCTCATAATTGCACTCTGCAGATGCATTCTTCTTTGAATAGTAGGCACAGAGCCTTCACACATCATTCATTAACTGTAACAGAATTTCATTTATGCATCAACCTGAGAAATTTGTTTTTATCACAGTTGTATGTATATGATCAAACGAAACTAGAATCAACACTGAAATGAACATAGTCTTTAGCTTTTTAAAACCTTAATCAGCTTTCTCAATTCACTTAAAAGATGTGTCCTTTTATATGAGAGTCATCATTGACATAATCAAATTAGAAAAGTTCTTGATGAACTTTCAATAAAAGTTTGCAAAGCCTATAAAACTCTGTACTCTCTTTACTGATTTAAAGACTTGTCAGTTCATGATTGTCTTCATCTTTTGAGAATTCATTTATACATCTTTTTTCACTTTCAGAATGAACCCTAAATACTTAATTGACTTGACTTTAAACTCACATTTGTCAATGTCAATTTGTAGGCTGACTTCTTGAAGTCATAGTAGTATCTTTCATACATAATTTCAGTGTTGATGCAGCAATTCATCAGTGGAAATAAGAATATCATTCACATAGACTGAACAGAACTCATTCAAAAAGTTCTGCAAGACTCAGTTAATATATCTTTGAAAGATGCTTAAGACATTGACTAGCTCAAAAGAAGTCATCATTCATTTATATAATCTGTACCTCATACAAAATGCTGTCTTTCATTTGTCTTCTGTGACAATCTGAATCTTGTGAAATGCTGCTATGACATTCAACTTAATGTATCATTGAGCCTGTCTGATGTTTCACAGAGTCTTATATATTAATGAAAGAAGATAATGATTCTTCTGAGTAATTCAGTTCAAGTCACAGTAGTTCACACAGAATCAAAGTTCATCTTCTGACTTCTGTATGAACAAAACAGATGCTGCAGCAAATGAGTTATTAACTTGTATGAACTGCTTATTCAAAAGTTCTGTTAATGTCTTATGCAACACTAGTAGCTTCTCTCTCATCATGTTGTATAAAGAATCTCAGAATACTTTTAACTCTTTTTCATCTATCTCTTCTAGTTCAATTTGATGATCTGTGTCTTCTTTTCTTAAGAGAGACAATTTCTCAGTCATCATATGATCAAACACATTTAAAAACTCATGATAATAATCAGAGAGTATAGTCCTCAGATCAGTCTTCTTTCATGAGGTTAAGGCTTTTTTAATATCAGTCATGCTGACTGAGAACATCTCAATCTTCTTTTGTTTCTCTTCTTTCTTTCATATAAGGTTTGTAAAGAACATAGCTGACATCATAACATGATTGAACTCACTTTCAGCAGAAGCTTCTCTGTTTTGTATGATAGTTTCTGTAAATTCAACTGTAAGAGAGACTCTGTCTGCATTCAATATGATCTTGTTCTGCTTCATTCATGATAAACCTAGTATAAGATTGTAGAATGTTAACTTAAAAACAATATAAAAGAATGCTCTTGACTTCTGATGTTTGTCAATATCAATTTGTATGACAGCTACTTTATTTACTGATAAATCTGAAGATTCATCAAACTCTGTAATCATATGAGATCTTATCTTCATGCACTGTAGATTGTAATTTTTAGCAAAGTGAGAAATGATTATTTCATAGAACAGACACTCTGTGTTATACAAGGTATGTGCATATGACTTCTTATTGATTAATGTTGACATAGTGAACAGAACACTATTCATCTGTTTCTCAAACTTCTTTCAGCTTTTATCACATTTTATACACTTTCAGCTGTGACTTTTGCTAAAAGCTACTCTTTTTCTGAGTTCTTCTCTTCTTCTGTCATCTTCTTTACAGTCTCAGCAGCAGCAACATTGATGATGTGAGATCATACAGCAGACAGAAGTTTGCAGTTCTTAATGAAGTGACTGTTGTTTTCACAGTGTATGCATAGTTGTTTTATACAATGTTCTGTCACTTTCTTTTCTGACACTCATTATGCTCTATGTCTCTCTTCAGTTTCTGTAGTTACAACAATGATGTGTCTGATGTGTTCTCAGTTCATGTTGTTTGTGTGAGACTGTTGTGTGATGATGATAGTTGTCATACAACACTCTTGAGTAACAGCCTTCTGAATTAAGTTTAAGTTGTGACTGACTCACTGCAGTAAAGTAATGTACTCATCATATGACACAGAGATTGAGATAACAATCAGAGCTCACATAAGTGTTACATTAAGACTGTTATTAAGAAATGTTTTTTTGACAGCATTATCTCATTTTAAGCCTTCTGCTTTTAGCAGCATTTGTTCAAAGATGGTCAGATATCTAGCAAATGATTTTTCTTTCTGTTTTAAAGCTTTTAAGGTACAAGTTGCTCTCTTCTTTGATTTTGAGTCATTGTATGTGTGTCAAAGCTGATTGATCAGCTTCTCAATGATTGTATGATTTAGAACTTTGTTCAGCTTAATACAAGTCACAATTTAAGGTGTGACTTGACTTAAAGTCAGCTCTTTCAGTCAACTGTGTAAGTATCAGAACTGCACACTGACATTGTTGTCTGACATGTTTACATTCAATTTAGCAACAATTTGTTGTAGTCAAGGTCTGAATTTCACTCTTTTTTCTTCAAATCTGAGTGAGTCAGAGAGACATCACTTTGAGTGTCAATTCACTCTCATTGCTGCAGTAAGCTGCTTTAAAGTGAGACTGTTTGTACAATTGACTGATTCTTGAGAAGAAGATGATGTTGCAACAGCTGATGTTGAGATAACTGTATTTACTGATGTAGCTGATGTGAAGTTGTCTCAATTCATCACAAAGATGTAAAGAAGATCTGTACAAGCCTTCATGTTTCTTATGTTCTCTTTCATATAACTCTTTATGCTGTGTAGTTCTGTCATAAATATTTGCACTCAAGAAGAAATCTTCTCAGCAACAGTCTTCACTTCATCTGTCATAGAGGTTTCTGTGCTCATTCTGTACTGATTTCAACAATTGTACAGCAAGGCCTTTAGTGTAGGTCAGATCTAAATGAGAATAGTATTTTAATGTCATAGGTTTGCAATGAGACTGACACTCAATTGATAATGTCTAAATACAAGAAGAATACTATGAAGAGAAAAGAAGAGCTTCATACAGAAGTGAGAAGATAATGTACTTTAGTCTTAAAGTCTTAGTCAGCAACTAGATCATAAGACCTTAGTATGAGTTCAACTCATGACAACAGTTTACTAAAGTATGAAATCATACTATAGTGAAGACATTTCATGAAATGAGATTCAGTTTCATTAACACAAATAATTCAGTGTTCTATCACTCTATAACAAATGTTATTATTACTCTTTACATTAATGATATGCTGTTAATAGAACATTCAATGAAGCATATTTGTCATTATAAAAAAACACTGAAGAAGATGTATAAGATTAAGAATTTAAAAGCAGTCTTATAAGTGCTTAAATTCAATGTTAAAAGAAACTGTAAGACACAAACTCTAATCATTGATTAGATACATCACATTGATGTAATAGTTAAACAATACAGTCTTTAAAATGATTATAGTGTTTGAATATCAATTGAAGACTATAAACACCTCTGAAAGACTGATGATAAAGACTGTATAAACATCATCTGTTATTAATAAGTTATAGAGTCACTAATGTACATTATGTAAGACACTTACTTTAATATTGTCTTTGCTTCAAAAAAGGTATCACAGCATTGTCAGAATCCTGTAGTATTTCACTGAAAAGCAGTCATAAAAGTAGTAACATATCTTTGTTTAACAGTAAAATACTACATTATGTACAGTCTGTAAAAGAATGTTATTAAATATTTAAATTCTGATTACACCTCTAATAAATAAAACAGAGTATTGACTTTAAAGTTTATTTACATGCTAAATGAAGAAGCAATTGCATGAATTAGTAAGAAGCAACAGTGCATTGCTACATTCACTGTTAAATCAGAATACATAGCTCTATGTAAGATGATTAAAAAAGAAGTATAACTACAAAGACTTCTTCTTAATCTCAACTTCAGTTTCTTTCTCAGCTTATTAAATGCTGTGAATGTTCAGAGAGACAATACAGAGATAAATATGCTGATTAAGAACTTTAAACAGCACAATAAATTGAAGCATATTAACATTCACTATTATTATTCTCACAACATGATAGCTTAAAGTATCATCACTGTCAGCTACTGTTTGATGTCAAATATGATCACTGACAGCCTTATGAAGCCCTTACTCATTCAGAAATTTGAGCATTCAGTAGTTGCTATGAGGTTAAAGGCATAGAAAATGTAGGGTCAAAGAAGGCAGTTACAGAAGGTCATTGCACAAAGTGAGAGTGTTGAAAATAGAGATTGTTAATCTTACTGTTCCGCAATTACCTTCCTAAAGTAGTTAGATCACCATTGCCATGTGATGATGAAAACTCTTCATCGCCGCATGTGAGTTCTTCTTCTTCTTCTTCAGTAGTCACAATATATACTATTCTACCCTATTAAAACTGTCCTTATAAGTAGGCTGTTCAACAATCATATATGGAATCTAGGTAATTTTGAACTAATTGTGAGACGCTCTGAACTGAGTGGGCTAATTAGTGTTGTGCGCACCCATAATCCCCACACGTCTCTGAGCACAAGAAGTATAGCTAGTAGTATCTCTAAGAACTTAGGAACGCCTCTTGCTCGAGTCTATGCTTTAGCATCAGTCGTAATTTAGTCCCTCGCAGAATCTCCTCTCTTATTTTGTTATCCGTCGTGGGCGACATCTTCCTCTCCACGGCTTGCGACTGTCCGCAGCAAGTCAAAAGGATGCTGTGCCACCAGGCATCAGCGGTTGCCATGGAGGTCGCAACTCATCCATCTTTTCCCTTCTTCACGTCGCTCGAACACGATGTCACCTCCACCTACGCAACTCGATGATGATATACTCAATCTCATTCTGCAGCAGGTAGTTCTCTCCGTTTGCGGCCTCGATGGATCGACGGCTGATCAACTATTTAGCTTTACGACATCTTGCCTCAGTCGCTTCTGAGCACATGCCGTGTGTCTCGACGTTTCCAAGCTTTAACCACGCCTCTTCTCTATCGATCCATCTCTGTGGGGTCCAGGAAACCGGTGAAGGTGAATGCCGGCGGAGATTTGTACACATTGGAGAATGAGGCGGACACTGAAGTCAATGGGTCCCGCGATATACTGAGCTCATCCGCGTGCAACAGACTGGATAAAGTCAAGAGGTACACAAGGGAAATTGTAGTCAGGGGACATGCCGATTGGAATGTATTGGAGGAAGTGCTCATGACGATGCAACATTTGGGTCACTTAAAGTCAGTAGCTAATCCAGATGCCTTCGCCACAGCTCACATATCCTAACGTGCTACCCTACAAGGTGGGCATGGTGGGCTGAATCTTTGCCAGAACTGGTCTTAAGCACGTTGCGCCGATGTTGGCCCAATGCCCACCTGTCTCTCGCAGGCTTGCGGGTCAATACGATCTCGAATGTTCTACTGCTGCATATGGTTATCAGCCAAGGGTCTGGACAACCACTGCCAAACGGATATCCCCAAAATTACAAGCTCTTGATGCATTGCCGGAATCTCTGGTCGCTGGCTGCGATCGTCAACGACGGCTTAGAGTCAGGCTTGCGTCGTCTCAAGGACGTCCTCGTTACTAATCCCAACCTCAAAGAGCTCCATTTGGCACAACGGAAAGTCGGTATGAACATCGTATCATCCTTCTCGCGATTCAGCTTCATGTCCGAGGGAAATGCGAAGTTCCCAAACCTCCATCGCCTCGAGCTGGAAAGTTTCCACTTCAATAGTGCAGGGTCCCGGCTCTGGGAACTCAGCCATCTGCGGCATCTTGAGCTTCGTAATGTTCAGTTGAATCCCTTCTTTGACATCGTTAGAGCTCAAGATTTGAAACATCTTCGCGTTCTACGCCTCGAGGAAAGGTGTTTCGCGGGTGCTTCAGCGCCTCGCGAGAAGCTGGCGGATTTCCTCATGAACCTTCCGTCGGGTCTAGAGTGTTTAAGTCTATCACAAGTTGTAGGCAGAATTCCAATATCGCTCATGGCCATTACGCATGGGATGACCCTACGCTCTCTCGTGCTGCAGGAGAGTCTAGCTTGGATGCATACTGGTATGACCAGCGCTGGACCCGACAACCCACTAGAAGACTGCCCCATGCTATCGGTCGCAGATCTCAATTTGCTAGGCATGGAATGCTCCTGCTTGGAGACTCTGTTGTTGGACATGCCGCGCACGACCGAATGGGTAAGTCTCGGCCCCGATCTCTGCAACAGCTCTCTCCCTTGCCCCCAAACCTTTACTCGTACTGACATGAGCCTATCAGCCCTCCGATCACCTGGACGCCCTCGCCCGTCTTCCAACACTGCGCTCTCTGACTCTATACAGCGCCACCAACACAAATCCCCACGACCAAACCACCAATCCAGCCCAGCAAATCCTCCAAGTCAACAAATCCACCGCCCGAGATCTCTTCCTACGTCTGCGCGCCGCGAAACAAGGTCTCCCGCTCGAAAAGCTGCACCTCAATCTCGGCGAGTGGGGGCGTATCCGGTACAAATCTCAGGGCGAGTGTCTGCATCCGATGGACGAGAGATGTGGTAATCTGTTCACGTGTGAGATCGAGGCTGGGACGGTGAGGGTGGTGGTTAGGGATGAGAGGGAAGAGATGAGGGGGACGTTGACGGAGGAGGATATGCTGGCTTTTAAACAGTTCGAGTGATTCGTATGTACGACGCTTGTTTTGTTTGTTCATAGAGCAGTGGACACAATCAGCTCTTGCCTACGCTCGGTGCACGTGTCTCTTGGTTGGACGTGAATCCGGCGACCAGTCTGATTTGATGACTCGTGACGTTAGTGAGGCTTGCTTCGGCAGAGACAGAAGATTGCATAGCAGCAGGGAAAATCAGCTTAGTATGAAAGTGTCTAGGAACAATCCGGTCAACCGTGTTCTTTCACGACTCCGAACGTAGAGTATCTATATTCGTTGACTTAAGCTATTTCTAGGAGACCGGCCACATATGCCAGCAGATACGTAGTTCTTCTGCCGTAGACTCTTCTCTCGCTGTTGTTGTTGGCTGGGAATTTGCAGATAGCTATGGCTTTAATTGTTTGGAGCTGAGGAGGTCCACTAGACCTCCGAAGTGCAGGGTGCTTTTCTATGCTCGCTCTCGAGAGGCAACAACATCCATCTCACAGTGCGAACGCCAAGCAGATGCCAGGACCTCGTATAGTAATACATTACCTCACCATCTCAAACAACAAAATCCATACATCGCACCGCCATCGTCATCATCATTTCTTCCCATCGTCACCCACCTCCGGCGCCCCGGGAACCTCCACCCCCTCAACACTCCACACCATGCCCACATAAGCATCACTAACGACCAAAACATCCAGCTTCCTTGCCACCGCACTCTGCGGCACCTTCAACACGGCCTTCGCCGTCGGTCGACCTTTCCTCTCCGCCGATGGCCAACCCACCCTCTTCAGCACGATGATCTCATCCTTGCCGGCGTCGGCGAGGAGCACAAAGAAGCCTTCCGATTGCGGTTTTGGGAATTTGGGAGCGTAGATGCGGTGGTCTGGTTGTGATTGTGCGGCAGGGTTCAAGCGGGCGAGGGAGACGGTAAGACCTAGGGCTGTGGTATCTGTGACGGTGAGTTTGATGGTGGGAAGCATAGCTGCGGTTTTGTTGAATTGGGCGTGGAGGTGTTGGGGGACGTTGAGGTGCGTCATCGTGGATTGTATGGCTTTCTGGGTCATGGAGCCCAGATCGGTGAGTGATTTTGGAAAAAGGTTCGTGGTTGGCATGCGGTGCTGTTCTTTGGCGACTTCGACGCCGGGGAGGATGGATAGTGGGCCGTCGTCGGGCCAGCGTGCGGATTTGATACACTGCAGTAATGTTATCATCGTCAGGCAGCTGGACAAGTATCCGAGCTCTGTTAGGACATCAATTGAGGCTTGGACGATACGGATACTCTGGTCCAGGACGGAGTTCTGATCACCGACGTAATCCGAGATCGGCAGGTCGATGCGTGACATGTACGCTTGCAGAAGTAGAAACGCCTTGACGTGGGGATCCCACATTGGAAGATCCAAGGCGTCAGCTCTGAGAGGTAGGTTATTCGACAGCTGCGCGTTTATCAAGTCCTCGTTGTGCCGAACTGGAAGCTCGTCAAATTCGGTGGCACAGCACGTCCAGGAGAGGACATCTTCGAATGATGCATCCCTCTTTGCGTGCTTGATCAGATGACGGATGGTCTTGTGGGAGAGGTAGTAGTAGCTCATGATCTTTCCCAGTGCGGTCGAATCCACGTCACCATTTGACTGAAGAGATATGCAACCAGACTCTGCAAGCTCGTCAAGTGAATGGTCCACCATCTCGATCATATAATCATTCGCTAATGCTTGCGCTGCAATCGTGTTGTGCTCCTCTGCAGATATTTCCAACCCGTAGTAGGTTGGATTCTTGTGCAGACGGCGGAAGAAGAATGTCCACGTCAGGTAGTCCAGAGCATCTTGCTTCGTGGCTATCGTTCCGGCAGACACTTCAGCTCCCAAATGATTGTCGAGAACGAGGTGCAGCGAAGACTCGACTGGGAAACCCGTGTGCAAGAAATGCTTGTAAAATGCTTTCTTAGCATCCTGTGTGAAGATGCGCGCAATACCAGACGAGTCAAATTGCGGCCGCCCAGCTCGTCCAAGCATCTGCAGCACGTCGGTCAAATCCATGTCCTTGTATCCCTCAATCTTAGCATCGAAGAACTGAGTGCCCTTCACTACAACCAAGTGTGCTGGCAAATTGACACCCCAAGCGAGTGTGCTGGTAGCCACAAGGATCTGGATCTTGTTGTTGGCGAAGAGCTCCTCTGCAAGCTGTCTGTCCGACTCGACCAAACCGGCATGGTGCAGTCCAATACCAAAGCTCAGAGCCTCTCTCAACGCCTCATCCTTGACTCTTGAGAGATTGACTTGCAGATCATCTTCCGACATGCGGACGAAGCGTCGAGGATTATCTTCCATCCCGCAATAGTTGATGAGATCCTTTGCTGTCAGCCGTGTCTGCCGTCGTGATGCCACAAATACAATCACGGGCTTCTCTGGCGAATGTGTCTTTATGGCTAGGAATGTAGGCCGGTTCATCGACTGCATTAACGGACAGAAACCTCTTTGTTGCGGGAAACCATCGATGAAGATTTCAAGCGGGACTGGTCGTACAGAGTGCCGGAAGTTAAATAAGCCCTCCTTGACTCCGAGCCAGTTCCCAAGGTCCGTGGCATTGGCACAGGCAGTTGACATGCCGACAAGTCGTACTGAACCCTTCGACTGGGAAGCAATGTAATTCATTCTCGAGACGATGATCTCCAGAATAGGACCACGGTCTCCACCGAGGAGGTGAATCTCATCAATGACCACTAGACTAACCTGGCGCACATAGCCTCTGGTTTGCCAACTACGACTGATACCGTCCCATTTTTCAGGTGTGGTGATGATGATATCGGCATCCCTTATTGTCCGGGTATCAGGAGTGTTGTCACCTGTAAGCTCAACAAGCTTGAGACCCATTTGATGAGTCAACCGCTTGCGCCAGTCTTTCACACGCTCACGAACTAGCGCTTTCATTGGTGCAATGTAGACGACTTTCGAGCCAGGCTTCTCACGGAAAGCCCACCACATTGCCAGTTCTGCGGCTATCGTTTTGCCACTTCCTGTTGGAGATCCGAGCAAAACATTTGCGGAGGTATGATAGAGACAGTGAAAGATCTGTGTCTGCATTGGATTAAAGAATTGAAACCTTTGCCCGTATATCTCCTCGAGTAGAGAGTTCTTGAGGGCTGAGATCGGAAGAGGCTGCAAGTCAAGTAGATCGGTATACACGCTCTCAGTGTCTGGCCGGATGAGATGCTGGAAAGACACTGGAGTCACAGTCTCCGCTCCTAGCCATCTGTCTGATACGGCTCTCACGTAGATTTGAGTGGGCAGGGGATCCGACAAAGGAATGGTGAAATTCAGTTCGTGATCATCGTACAACTTCCTCCTGCTAAGTAGGAAGAACTCGTGGTGGTATATCTCGGAAGTCTCTGAGTTTTCGACCCAGATCCAGTACGACTCGGAAGTACCATTGTGTCTGTCGTTCCATCGAAAGTCTGGGATAATAGATAATCGGATTCGAAGGACGTCGCGGTTCAACGGTGCGATTTCGGCGTCGACACTCAGGGTTGGGAAGTTGTTAACAAGCTTCGCAACGACGCCGCCCATGCGATTGTTGTGAACCAATTCACCAATCTCGGCCGGCTCCATATCCCTCATGGACTCAATGGACAGGGAAGACTTGTCATCGAGGTTCTTAAGGATTGGCTGCGGAAGTTCGAACTGATGGAACGGGTGCTGAAAAGGCCAAACCTGCTTTTCGATGGATTTGCACAAAGATAGTAATACTAAGCATTGATGACCCCATCTCCTGTTCAAAGCGATCATGAAGAGTGCGCGGCATATTCTGGCCGCATTTTGTGCCACGTATGCCGACTCAGATACCAAGGCGAAGTCTTCTAGGCGGGCCCGCGAGATGTATGACTGCAACAAGATATTGGTTTTCGCGTGAGCTTGATCGTTTCCTCCCTCTACGTCACACTTGGTAGCCTCCTCCCGCAATCTTGAAAGCTCCTTAGACTCGTTATCTCTCGACTGAATGTTGTCGAATTCCCCACTCATGCTGATCATCTTCAAGACATCTGCTTCTGTAGCTCGCGGTCGCATCATGGTATTGAATATTTCAATGCTCGTCTGTAGCACATAGTATTGGCTTGCAATCCTACCAACATCTTTCGCACGCAGTTCCTCGGTATTCTCATTGAAGATAATCATCTGACTCTGTTGCAGTACGCGGGCAGCTTTGATAACTAGCTCACGCCTTTTCTGCACTAGCTGGGGATCATCACGAATCTCAGCCCAGTCGATACCGTACGTGAGAGGATTCCGTTGCATCCTCACAAAAAGGTAGGAATATCCTACCCATTGGACTGCTTCGGGTATGGAAGTAACGGTACCCAGTGCGATTTCCGCGTTAAGGTTGTCGACCAACTTCCTTGAGAATCTTGATTCAATAGGTTGTTGTTGGGTAACGGCGGACAGGTAATGGGCAAGCTTATCCTGTGTGGTACATATGAACCCTATACCAGTGGCCTGAAACTGCGGTCGACCAGCACGTCCGAAGATCTGCAAGACGTCTAAAATGCCTAGATCGACGAATTTGCCTTCTTGAGCGCTGAAGACTTGAGTGCCTTTAATGATGACAGCTGCTGCTGGCAGATTAACTCCCCAGGCAAGCGTAGCTGTGCAACACAGCATCTTCAGGAGACCCTCTGAGAAAAGTCGTTCTATGATGTTTCGATCGGATCTCGCCATACCAGCGTGATGTGTTCCCAAGCCTTTTGGTACCAGCTCCTTCAATTCGCGCCCCTTCATATTTTTCATATCCTTCATTGCAGCCGAATAATCCGGGTGCTCATGGCAGTCATAAAGTTCAGTACATTGCTGGTCGGCAGCCATCTGGTAGAACGTCCTCGCCGTATTGACCGTATCCTTCCGCGAATGAACGAAAACCATGATTTGGTGACCAAGTTCAAGCATTTCTTTCACCTTCTCAAATGCTACGCTATCGAGGTTGTCCCTCGAAGTCTTGGTCCCGGGCTTGCCTTTCACTCCAAGGAAGTGCTGCTCAAGAGGGACAGGGCGGAAAGAGGCGTCAAAGTAGAATAGACCTGCCATGCGATTGACTTTGAGGAAATCCGCCACATCGATATAGTTAGGCAAGGTAGCAGACAGTCCAACAATACGAATCAAAGACTGCGTACTCTCCACCTGACGTTCAGTACGGGCAACGAGGGACTCAATGACCGCGCCCCGCTCGTCGTGCAGCATATGTACTTCATCGATGATGAGCAATCGGACCTTCTGAACGAGCTCAGTGTCTCCTGTGCCTTTTCGAGTCACAACGTCCCACTTCTCCGGCGTAGTGACGATGATCTGGGTTTCTACAATCTCTCTCTTCGTGAGATGCATGTCACCTGTAAACTCGCGGACCTTAATCCCTAGCCAGGCAAGACGCTTCCCGAGCTTCTCTGTGATTTCGGCAGCGAGTGCCTTCATTGGCGCAACGTATACGATCTTGAAATCATCGGTCTGGACTGTAAAATCTGTCGCTTCCGGCTCGTCGAATGGATGAGGTACTGTGTTCTTAGCAATAGCATTAAGAATAGCCAGCATAGCTGCATCGGTTTTACCGGCACCGGTGGGAGCACATATTAACATGTTCTCGTTGGTCTTATATGCCACTGGATAAACCAAGGATTGCATTCGATTGAGTGCTTTATAGCCTTTGAACGTTCTCTTACACAATCCATCCATGTCGCCAATCTCGACCAGCTTTCGACCTTCACCAAGCGTGCCGACCTTGGTTGCAGGGATAGAGTACTCCTCATAGTCCTTGTGCTCTTTTCTTTCACTTCCCACCGGGAGAGCATATTTTCGACCCCCAGTCGCGAGGGTATTGCCTGCGTTGTGAGCTTTGTAGACGTGCGGATATTGAGGTCCTTCCCGATCGAGAGTCGGCGCAAGGATTGCATGCTTGTGCTCATAATCCTGTCGGCGAAGGACCTCTTCCCTCTCCTGCCTGGATTGCAGTCGGTCAAGGACGCCATTCGTGTGCTTTATCGATTGATCCCTGAACGTTAACATCTCTTTTCGATGTGCAATGAGCTCAATGACAAAGTCTAGATCATCGAAACCAATGATATCCGCTAAAGACATTTGTAGCTCGTCCTCTGCGAGAGAACATCAGCAACGCGAATTTCTTCTGGCAGAGAATTGAACAAGGAACATACCTTTGCTGTCTGAAGCCAACAGCGCCGTGACTTGTTGTTGAAGCTCCTTCGGGTCGAGACCGCTTCTCCTACTAGCAAATGCAATACATTTTCCTGTGAGCCATTCTTGGCCGTAGCCTGCGCCATCAGCGCCACCTTGCGGCAATGGGTCCTCTGCGCCGTCTATGTAGTCGCTGCTGTATTCATCATCCTCTTCTTCACAGATAAGATCCCAAATATCGTCACTGCCACTACCGCCTGTCGGCTCATCGTCATCAAGCACAATGTCGTGCCCGTATGGTTTGACGTGTCCGTTTTGCTGGTTGAGCTTGAGGTCTGCGATTGCTTCTCGCATAGCTCTGAGCTGCGCTAGCCACTGCGCTTCAGCTGACTGCAAAGATGGAGACATTGTATTCGAGTAGGGAATGAAGCTAGGAATGAGTGTAGAAGTATCCGGAGGCAACAGAAGTCCTCGAATCTTTCCTCTCCCGGCGGTCCTATGAGAACGGCAAGACAACACTGATCAGCGCAAGGCTCGGCGTGAGTTGCAGGTGTACGGAGCCCCTTGGTATATCAACGCCTTGCTTCGGAGGGTTTTGAGTGAACTCGTTCAATGTACGGGAGTATTGATTTTTAGGTTCATGACTACACATGGCAAACGCTAAGGTCGTAGTGCATCAGCGCGGCTGAAACCTTATTGACCGATAAGCGATTGGCGTTCCGGAATAATGACCGTGCAACTCACCGCAGAGCAGGCTACAGGACCCTGACATACTCCAGCTTCCAAGTAACGACCCCAATAAACCACTGTACGCACTCATCTTGGTAACGAACGCGCGATTTAGCCTGACCTTGGGACACCATGAAGATATACTACATTGGCGTGCGTTTGCAGAGCCCCGCGAGAACACAGAAAATCACGTTAACTCATGCCGGACACAGATCCTCAAGAACGAGGAGAAGCCAGCGCGCGAGCTCTGCGTCGAGAAGGACCTGAGTAGCTATTCAAGATTTACAAGGGAGAAGTGCGATCTGCAAATTCAACGTAACTAAGACGAGGCTGACCATGGGCACGGCGCATCAGCTATGGCGAGTTCATGACGCTATTCAGCAAAACAGTCGCAGAACGGACAAAGCCTGGCCAACGGCAAGACATTGAAGAGAAGTGTACTATCCCACAGTCTCCATCATCTCCACTCCATATCTCTGACTGGCCCCCTTAGCATACACCTTCCACGCCTATGGCCGTACCGAGGGCGTCGCAGGCATCATAATCAGCGACCAAGACTATCCCGCCCTTGTAGCACACCAGCTGCTCTCCAAAATCGTTGACGAGTTCCTCTCCAAGTACCCGCGCACGTCTTTCGCCTCGTCCAACCCGCCCCCGCTGCCCTTCCCGCAGCTCAAGGAATATATTGTCAAATATCAGGATCCACAACAGGCGGACAGCATTATGAAGATTCAGAAGGAGCTGGACGAGACGAAGATTGTGCTGCATAAGACTATTGAGAGTGTGTTGGAGAGGGGGGAGAAGATTGATAGTTTGGTGGCGAAGAGTGATGGGTTGAGTGCGCAGAGTAAGATGTTTTATACACAGGTATGTGACACGACGAGATGTCTTGAGGAGTGCAGAGAGCAGCTGATCAACTCTTCTCTGATTATAGGCAAAGAAGCAGAACTCTTGTTGCGTGCTCATGTGATTTTAGGACAACCCTCTGTTTAGCGTCTAAGGTATCTGTTATAATTCTAAAGAGCTTTCCTATACTTTGTAATTCGGAATACTGAAGAGTCTTGATCTTCGGATTCTCGTCGGCGCTTTTCGTAATGCTACGAAGAGCTGTGCTGAGGATGACCTACATAAACCAGATTGAGCAGCGCTGTATGTTAAGCTTGTGTGACCGTGAATACCAAAGGCTATGTCGAATGGTTGTCATAAGTGCCGGCGTCATCATTTCACCATCAAACATTTTATACTTGTCCATGATGGTTCTGACAATCTAATGATGATCAGTGTGGAGCTCTGACAAATCGCCGTATACGTCCGCATCGACCCCCAACCCCAACCAATCAGCCGGCACGCCCAAGCGGTATATATATAAAACCAGATAACGTTGGAAGAATATAACTAGTCCGTAATCAAGTAAACCTTCTCACGCTCTCCCCTCACCAGATGGCGGTAAATTAATATCAAAGTCCTCTCCCACCTCCGCCACCCTCCCCACAATGCAATTCACCCTATACAACACCTCCCCACTTGGCTGAAACTCGCGATGCTGCTGCAAATGATTCATCAAGCATTGTACGCCCCCAAACATCGGGGTCCCCATACCTGCCGCACAGCAAAAGATACACCCGAACGTCGAGGCCTGCGCATCGGACAGGACATCATTCAGAGAGACGTGCGACTTGAAGAGAAATAGCCATCTTGTTTCATTATATCTCAAGAATCGTCTGAATCGTCCTCAAAATCCATCTTGTCATACCTAACAAACTCTATGTTTCATTGTGCCGTCCTAAACCGTTGACGTCAGGCACAACACAGAATGGGCTCAGCGGAGCCGAGGTTCACCTGACTGACTGAAGCTCATTATATGTATTGCCAGCCGTACGGACCTCCTTGTGGGAAAGGCGCAAACAAGGTCCGCGGCATTAGCCAAGTTTCTTGGATGGTCGCCAAGACGATGAGTAGCCTTTTCAGGCTAATGAAGCTTGCCGCGATATCGTCGAGAGTCCGGAATTCGCTCGACCTCCCATTCCTTTCCTCATTCGGAGGCGACTTTGTGGCAAGCGGCGTCACTGGCGTCACGCCAGGTCCTCCGTGATCTGCTGTGGCTTCGCACATGGTTTCGTGCATTGGTTCTGCCTCTGGCCTCGTTTTCATTTGAAGGTTGAGGAGGAACACAGATTCAAGATGCGGATTTGACATATCTACCATTCTACTCAGATCAATGGACTTGGGCTGCATGACAAGGGCGTTTTGGCCTGCTTTTATAGAAATCCTTAATAGCTTCATCGGAGAAATGTGCCCCGTTTTGGTTTGATAGTAATTGCGCTCATTTTAATCGGACCTAAAACGGGGAAATTGCTATAGCTATTCCCCTCGTTCTGAGAAGCACACCGGCTCCCAGGTCTGCAGCAGAGATCATTCCCCCCGAGGAGTCCCGAAGCTTTTGCTTTAAATAAGGCAGCGAAGAAACGACAACCCTACACTTGCACGAACACCATAGAAGAGCAGCTCTGTCCGCACTGCAGTCAGGGAGATGGGAATCTGTGATAGCCCAACAGCTGACAAACTTGATAGATCGTACTCCCTCCTCAAACAAGTCCTGAAACCCATTTTGACCATATTTTTGAAAGCCACGACCCACAGAGGAGCTCTATCACCTCTGTATTGCCATGACGTTCAGCAATCTCAAGAGCCGTCTCTCCCTTTGTGTCCTTGATGGTACGATCTGCGCCCCTTTTCAACGGAAAGGATACAATATCTGCCCTTCCAAGTTCTGCCGCTTTATGTAAGGGAGTCCCAAGTCCAAATGGGGATCGCTCCCAGAATGTACGTGGACGATCTTCATACTTGATCTGGTCGATCGACGCACCTTTATCAAGGAGCAGTGTCAACACTTCAGTCCAATCTGGAGCTTTTCGTAGTACAGCGTAATGTAGAAGCTGCCCGCGCTCAATCGATTTACCGACACGGAGAAAGTATTTGATCCTGCATAGAGGAGCATCGCTGACAGTGGGCGATAGCGGAGTGAGATCCCAATCACATGTAGCGTTCGGGTCAGCGCCGTGGAGAATGAACCGTCGGACGAGCTTTTCATCATCAATATATCTGTGGTATATTAGTGACGAACATCGTTGGAGCAGTATAAAGGCTGACGCAAGGGCCCGGAGGATCCGTTCTCCCCAAGCGGTTGGTTGATGTCCCACCCATTTCTGAGCAGAGCTTCAAAAACCCCAGCCGATTTGACCGCGATCGCCTGCCAGTATTGGTGGAGGATGCTTTGCTACGCCTTGAGACAGCAGATATGCGACGACCACAGGGATGGTCGTTCATCACTGCCGCCGAAAGAGCGGGGATGGAATTCGCCGACCTGTATGATTCACGTTGTGGGATTTGGCCTTTGCGTCGCCAGCCACTTGCGAGAAGATAGTATGGACTTTGTCCAGCTGGCCTAAGGCACTCGCGGTTGTTGATGGTTCGAGTTCTTCACGCGGCTCCCATGAAGACTGTGGAAAGTTAGGCATATCACCAATTTGAGTACCCTGCCTCGACGTCTTTAGGCGGGCTCCCCCCATCTGGCATGACAACGGGAGTTTGGGTTCAACTAGTAACGGGTGAGGGTGAATGTCAGCGAGGGACACTTGAAACTGTTTGTGGAAGTGAAGCCGCCATCTTCGTCAAGTGGATATATCACCTTTGATGTCAAGAAGACAGCACTGACATTTTGAATCAGCTGTGAGGAGCCCACTGCGACGTATTGATTTCCCCGCCACGCTAGCCACCTTTGATAACCGCGACAAATCGGGATATTTTCCTCTGCCAGAAGTTGCGCTACAGAGGCATGTCGGTGGAGGATCTGAGCGTCGGTAAGGGTGGTGGATTATCGAGGTGGCTGCGGACGCGGTTTTGGGAGACGTAACGATGGTTATCATATCGACTGCACCACCACTGTTCGAATAGAAGCCCTACTTTCTATTGTATGTAAGAGACCTATAGTGATGGCAGAGCCGCAGTCGGATGACATGCTACGAAATACACTCCGCGTTGAAGACTGGTATTCTAATTACAAGTCCGTTGCTTAACTCTAACGATCAGATCTGCTCCCTCTACAGGTCCCATGACCCCCAAACAAGGCTTCTTCTCCTCCAACGGCGGAAGCGCATTTCTAGAGCCCTTCTCTCCTTTCGCCAGCTCCACATCAAATCTCCTCAACACAATGGCCACGAAAGCAACGACTTCTTGACGCGCGATGAATCTTCCTGGACAATACGTCGACCCTCCTCCGAACGGTCGGTAGCTGGGGCTTCGGTTGAGATTCTTGTGCTTAAGAAATCTCTCGGCGTCAAAAACTTGCGCGTCCGCACCAAAGACTGCCTCGTCAAAGTGCAGCTGACGGTAGGGGATGATGACTTTCATGCCAATGTGGAAAGTGAAGCCACCAACGATAGTTTTGGAAGAGACGCTGCGAACGGACGAGGACGAGTTGGTAATGCGGAGGACTTCATCATATAGGGCGTTGAGTTGTGGACTTGAATCGAGAAGATAAGACATATCAAGTTTCCCGGCGGCAAATGCAGGGCTGGTTTCCTCTCGGATAGAGGCTAGAAGTGCTGGATCGTGAAGGAGATAGGTGAGGATCCAGAAACAGAGTTTGTAGGTATTGGAGTTTACGCTGTCAAAAGTCAGGATATGATTGTAGGACCGGTCACATAGTTCGATCCACCGCGTAGCTCTTTGGGAGGACTAGGAACACTTACACCCAATATACCATAAGCATAAGTGTTGCGATATCCCGATCACCAATCCCCAATTGCCTTTGCTCCGCCTCTAAGGTCCGGATGAACCAGGCCTCGCCTGATCTGCTCTCCTTCGGTAATGCGAAATATTTCGTCAAGGCGTCAATGGCCGCATCCTTAGCTCGATACATGTCTTTAGCCAGAAATCGTGGATAGCGGTACAACAGCATCCAACTGTTATCGTCGAAGTCGAAAAAGTCACGGAACAAATCTGGCTCGATTTGAAGTAAAGATTCCCCAAAAAATGCTCTCGTTGCAGCGTCTAACAGAACATCTCCACACCACCCTTTGAGCGATATTTCTCTCGAAGACTCGGTAGATTTCAAAATGTATTTGACTGACATCCTCTCCCAACGCAGAGACTCGTCAATATGGTGTAGAAATTTATCGGCAAGCGCACTTTGATTTTCTCCTGGGTGCAACTGCTGCTTGTGAAAATCTCGTGTGAGCTGTGCGAGACACTTCTGCGCTGGGTTCGGAACCTGGGCAGCAAAGCCATGACCATCTTTGCTAGGGAACAACCACATCTTCTCGATGGCGCCTGAACTAGAACCAAAGGCGACCATGATGTCTCGGACAAAGACATCGAAGGTGAGAGAGTCGGTGTTCTTGTACGCGACTGCTACATCTTGGGCCGATGTAAGAACGTAGAACCGCTCCCCAGCGAGAGTCAACAAATAAGGTTGACGACTATTGTGAAAGTATTCGCTAGGTGCAGCCGTCAACTTTTCTCTCCCTGGCTTTGTGTACTTTGAAGAGAATGTGCCTACCGGCCATATGTAAGCGTTCCATGCGAGTCCTTGAAAAAGGCGACCGCATGGCCTGTGTTGGGTGTCAGTTTTGCGTGGCCGAGCGAGAATAGTTTGGAAGACTCGTTCTCACCTAAATCTACATTGACCCAAATTAGTGAGACTTTTATCCATGCACGTGGAGCAAAGCTGAAAGGTTGTAAAGCACTTACAAGGAATCCAGTAAGGCAATTCCTGAACCTCTTCCGGATGGAAGAGAGGCCAGACAGTGAATTTCCACCACCGCCAGCTGAGCAACGATGTGCCGACTACCAAGGGCAGCAGAATGGCAGGATGATGCAGTCGGGCGATGATGCTACACGTAAGGACGACAGAAGAGCCGAACAGCTTCTGGCTGATGAAATCGATCCATTCGGCGAGCATGCTGCCAATGAATGTTAAGCCGACACGCAGGCACGTCTACTGACGTGAGATGATATCCAAGTCAAATATAGTATGGGATGGCAGGTATCAGTATTATTCTCTAACCTCATCGTGGATCTCAGGTATATATATTTTAATATAGGTGAGCACCCAGAAAGTTGATAGCTGGCGCGCCCGAAGTAGCCTGACCTTGAAGTTGACATTTAATGCCTTTTAGTACACGGTCGACAGTCCGGGTTGAAAGTCGCATTATGGACAGCCACGCTACTCAAGGCTGGCACAGACCGATTCTGTAAGGGAATTTGGCTTTCAACCCGGACTGTCCTGACCCTGCAATCTACTTTGCCTTCCTTCACCAATAGAAAATGGATGATAATCACCACCCTTCATCACCCAGTCTACAATCGAAAATGGCACTAACCTGGACTCTAAAATCCCTACCTTGCGCAACCCCTCCACATAAGCCGGCATAGTCATACTCAACCACACCACTATCAAAAAGTATCGCGACGCCCGCGGCGGAGAATCCAGTCTCCACCGCCCATCCATCGTACCGTATTTCTCCTTTCCATCATTCATGTGCCCCCTTCTCCAGTCATTCTGCACTGCCCCAGTCGCTAGCAAGGTTTCAAACACCGCATCCTCCAACATCACACCCAGTAGCTGCAATGAAAAAAAGACCGCTGCACCGGTCGGATCGCGCCAACCAATTCGATTTCCAGCCATCCATCCCGCAATCGCATGCGTTGCACCCCCCACTGCAAACCCTGTACAGAGTTGGATGTAAGCGCTACCAAGCGAGCCTGGCGACGCCACGGCCATCCTGCCACGCGGCCATAGACCGAGGCTGGAGATCTGTCGGCGCGCCGCCTGGTGCCACGTGCGGCCCCAAAAGCAGCGCAGTGAGTCCATGAAGCCGATCGGACCCATGACGTATGGGAATGAGCTAGGCGCCCCAAGTCCGGCGCACACAATCATCAAAGCAGGTACCGTGTGCACAAGCCATAGCTGTAGGTAGGCGCCCACAGCGAAAGACCAGGTTGGTACCAGTGCCGCGGCGCTGAAGGGGTGCGTTGTTGGGATCGGATCCCCGGAGAGCGTGGGACTGCTGTGCTCTAGGAGGTCCAGGAGAAGATAGTAGAAAACAGCGCGCGGGAGGCGGGAGCGGATGTATGTGCTTGAATCCTGTTAGGATGGGGATATTCTTATCGCAACGGAGGATGGGAAAGGAGGGTAGGATACCCTCGCGACGCTGTGCCCACGTAGCAGATATATGGCACCTCCCAGTTCCAACCAACCCCTCGCGGCGTGTTGATTAGCTCGACCGCCCAGCATAGCTTTCTCCAGGCGCCAAATGCCTCGGGATTTTTCTCTAATGCATCGACACGCCGTAGCTCTTTTTCTGCATTGGTCAACACCAATACATCTAGCACCTTGAACAGTTGCGGTGTGATCGCTAGCGCCAGAGACCAATCTGAGGGTGCGCTGCCCGTTGTGGAGTTAATAATGCGATAATAGAGTGCGAAGAGAAGCGGGAAGAAGACAAGACCCCGATAGCGGGAGGGGCGGAAGAGGAGAGGGACGAAAAGAAGCACCTCAAAGAGAATGAGAGTAGAGAGAGAAAATGGCTGGGCCTCATTCCTCATAGTGAAGACGCGAAGTCAGTTTTGGGAACGGAAGACGCACGGAAGTACATGATTCCAATAGAATGGATATACAGAGTATAGACAGATGAAATGCTAACGCCTCAGGGTGACACGGCCATATTTCGTATCAGAAACTCGAATCAATTCCCTGTTCATGCTAGCATCCAAGCTGTCGGGGAGATTGTTGGGTATACTGCACAACATTATAATGCATCTCGGGGTTTCCGGCTCCTATTTGACGACATGCAATCAGAATGCGTCGTTAATCTACGTCCGGCACTAGAGGACCGGTCCGCAGCCCTGTAAAGATCAAGGCCCGCTCAGCCGAAAGTAGTGGTGCGGCGCGAAAGTCAATCAACTGGATGTACACTTGCAAGGTTCAGTTCCGCAGAGCCAATTCAAGGCACTGCCTCAAAGATTTTCACATTTTTCAGCTCTATCACTAACCTTCAAGCAGATTCCGTGTTTCTGTGTCACATCTCTGTGCGATGTTATCTTCAGCCTTGCATATGGTACTTTTCTATGCAACGTCATCCTCTGTCTTACATGTGGTCATTCACTTTGGGACGATTAGTATTGGAGCTGTGTTAGTCCTGTGCGGAATCTCATCTGTTACTTATTCTGTACACTCTTGCTGCTGTGTCTTTGTTTGAGACTGCACAGCTTCAGCAACCTAAGCATCTAGAGGGCCAACTATGTTTAAGAAGAAGCTAAAGGGTATATTTACAGCGGGCTGTCTAGTGTGTCATGCCTAAATCAGGCATGGACAAATCCCGTATGTGAATTTGGCTTTTGCATGAGCGTTGCATGACACGCTAGACGACCCACTGTGGGTGTACCCTGTAAGTTCAAATGCTATGCAACGGCCACTGTGATGCATGCTGTGGCCTGAACATGCATATGAACTGCCTTACAAGGCGCACATGTGTATGAACGGCCTTACGAGGCTTGAGTATGTACGACACGACGGGGCTGACCATGTCTTAGCACGAGTGACTAGATCTCGAATCGAAAAATCGTTTCTGCATAGCCAGATGGTGACATAGGGTGGCTCAGCAGCTTATGCCCACTTTGAGACTACAGAATATCTATCTCAGAGCGGACCATTATCCTGACATTTGACAACTTCAAGTGTCAAATTTGGTAATGAAGAAGATAATCGGCTAGGTACAAAAACATCAAAGTAAATATTCTAAGTCAGTGTTATCCTGATACTAGCGGACTCAGATCGGTTCACTTGCCCCTTTTCCAATTTCACTACACATGATGTCTATTGTTTTCTCTGGATTATTGCAGGACCACAAAATCCAACCCTGCTCCCTCGTCGCACTTGTTCTAGTCATTGGGCTTTTTCTGTGGTGGTTGATGAAAATCATCCAAGACATAAACAGCCATTCAGTGAGCAAGATTTATTCTTTTTGGCATTGCCTGGTTTAAGTCCTGCAACAGACAAAGACCCCGATCACTGGTCTCCCCGATATTTTAGGAAAATGGCTACCCGGCTTGCAATATTCCGTTGCCGGTCCGGCAATCATCAGTCAACACTATGGAAAGGTGGGTCCTCCAGAATTCGAATCATAAAAACAACTTGACTCGGGTTTTTATGGACAGAACTCGAAGTCCGCATATGTCGTGGCAACGCCTAGCAACAACCTCGTTCTCATCTCATCCGAAGCGCAGATCAAAGAGCTTTCTGAAGCCCCTGAGACGCAGCTCTCCCTTCACTCCGTTGCTAGTGATGTCAGTATCACCCGTCGGATGAAATAGCGACATGCCTAATGTTAGGGTGAGCAGATGTTTCATCCTGAACACACTATGTACGGGTTCATCCTCCATGACCAGAGCAGCGCCAATGGAAGTATACATTCTCGTGTTCTACGAACACTTCTAACTGCGAACCTGCAATTTTTGATGCCTTCGTTACATGAAATAATGGAAAATGCTCTTGCCGAGGAAATAAAGAAGGGATCTCTCACTAGCAATGGTACGTCGATCTTGCAGCATCATAAAGAGTGTGAAGCGTGTGATCAATACTTACCTATTCCAACCTGGTGACTAGGGTGGAGAGCAGTTCCAACATTCTCCATGGCAAAAAGGCTCGTCGCTCGGATCAATAGTAGAGTGTTCGTTGGGGCAGCACTCTGTAGGACACACACTCGATACTCCCTGGACGTCTCCGCTCATGTATTGCATCAGCGACCAACCTTGAGTATCTGGAGGCAGCTGCTCAATACCCTCAAGATGTTTGGATGGCAGGAGAAGCACTCCAGTTGACTCCTAAACCTCTCGCTCCGTAAGCCACCTTTTGATTGCGTGGGTGTCTGAAAATAGCTGGAAATAGCTACTAACTGAACTAGCCTTGTTACGTCGATCATGACAAGAAAGCGTCGAGCCCTAAAGACAATGCTCAAACATCTCTTTCCCCTGGTAGAGGAACGGTTGAAAAAGCGCTCATATGAAAGTCCGCGTCAGGAGAGACCAGTAAGGTCAGTCTCAGGTGTATCACAGCTGTGTCGCTAAGGTTTAAAGCTGGACTGTGTACAATGGATCATTGATTCCGCCCCGAGGAAAGAACAGTGGGATGCTAAGAAAGTCATACAAGAGGCTTTAGCGTTGTGGTTCGGCTCGGTTCATCAGCTGGCAATGGTAAGGTACTCGAATCCCAGACAAATTCCGATACTCATCTAGAACAGAGTTTCGTCTACACTCTCTACGATCTATGCGAACATCCGGAATATATCGACCAACTGCGAAAGGGACTCGCGCAAACCGAGGGAGAATGGTGGAACTCCTTGGACAGCCTGCCTTTCCTCGACAGTTTCCTCAGGGAGTCCGCCCGCCTGAACCCTTCAGACAGCAGTAGGTATCTCCTCAATCCCAGCTCTACCAAATCCCGTGGCTAGAAAACCCCCTACCAGTCTCGATCCGCCGTAAAGCCGTCGGCCCTTACACGTTCGCCGACGGGACCTCTGTCCCCGTGGGCAGTTGGGCCTGTGTCCCGCAGCGGGCCATCCAACGCGACCCAAATTACTACAGCGCTCCGGCCACCTTCAACGGCTTCCGCTTCGCCACAGGGGAGGCAGGCCGAGACTGTCCCACGCCTGGGCCTTTCACTGACATCGACACGACGTTCCCGTTCTGGGGGATGGGGAAGCGGTCCTGGTAAGTTCTCGTCGTTCTTCCCCACTTGTCGCGCCCGTCTTTTTTTTGGCGAGTTGAAGGGAACGAAAAGCTGAGAGATCCTTCTCCGTGCAAACTAGTCCTGGTCGATTCTACGCCGCTGGGACTCTGAAGATGATGGTCGGGCATGTGCTGGAGAAGTATGATGTTGAGCTGACGGAGCCTGATACCTCACGTACGTTTTCGTGGCGTTCGGCTATCATTCCGCGGTCTAGTACTAGGGTATCGTTTCGGAAGAGGGTAGTTTAGAGTAGGATCACGGGAATGGGACGGTCATAGCGATGGTTAGATTAGGCTTCTCTCAAAGGTGTTCGGCTCATTCGTATCGAGATATAGATCAAGTACTGAGTATAGAATTCTGAGAAATATACCAAAGACCCTTGAAGGTCTATTGGTCATCTATCATTAAGAGTTGACCCCCTAAATCGGACACCTACTCCTGTCTACCCATGCCAGGAATACCTCGCCAGCGTTTAGTGTACTACCCAGCTAAACCTCCTTATACCATTCGCTTGCCGAGTAACTTGTCGGCATCGAGGCCGCACTGCGGCCTGAATACTTGACACCGACGCATATTCATCCAGGCTATGATGGAGGCAAAATGCAGGCGACCGCTGAGGGGGCCTAGTAATCGCGGGAGTGCTACCGTGGCCAAGACAAGCAGCAACGCTACCCTTGGCACCATGTACTCCGTCGCGAGGCAAGAAGCAGTCGAGTTTTCATGCTGTACGGATTCCTCCCCAGACTTGGATGATGGTAGGAATCGAGGAAGCCAGCGATAGCAGGCGTATTCGGCCAGGAAACATTGTGCGATTTGAGCGGCTAGATGTGGGATGCTCGGGAAGGGCACCCCGATGTTGATGCCATATCGGGAAACCATCGGGTGAAAAGCGATGATGGTGGGGAACTCGATGGTGTAATCGAGGAGTAGAAGTAGTTGTGTCCAGGACTGTTGACTCCTCATCGCAGATTGTTTTCTTTGGTAATACTTAGGGCCAAGTTGGATCGCGAACAATCCATCAGTAAGTAGACAAAAAGAATACTGAAGGAAGTTGAAAGCTTCGTGGGACCAGAAGATGGTCATGCCTGTATCAACACCTATGGTCAGAATGGGCTTTGACGACGTGGTGGTAGCGAAAGCTTGAAGTATACCCATTGCAATAAGGTCATTTCCCAGGTACTGATACCACGCCAGCCACGTACTCTCAATGATATTGATTAATTGCATTGTTAGATCGATGAATACGGATGATGGAGAAAATACATGAAAAGAAGGTGAAGGAAACCATGATTTACTACTCTTTCCACACGATTATTCTCAATGTGCGGAGGAGAGAGGAGTGGGAGCGGAAGGGCCAGCTATTCAAAAAGCGAGCGTTATTCTCATCCTCTCAAGTGATGGTGGTGGGATGAATATGCAGCAATGTATCTCTGCGTTCAGCTGAGGAGACACAGCTGAAGAAGCATCTGCATGTCATCACTGCATGCATGAAGCTAAGTACTAGGCTCCGGCTCCGTTCAACACCGGTATGACGCACATTAGTGAGCAGGGTATACCCACAGCGGGTCGTCTCGATGCATTACCAATCACCGGTATTGTACTAGGACTTGGCGGTAATTGACTTCTGTCGTGCTAGCTCTCCGATCTACAGCCTTTCCTCTGTTGATCACATCCATCACACTCAACCACCTTATCCTCGCATAGACGCAAGGCTGAGCCATGATGCATGAAAAAAGTTATGCTGTTATTGTAATGAACAGAGCACATTAAGGTATTGCCACTCTCTTTCTTCACTATTCCCGACGCCAATAAAGATCATCCTTCAACTCACCTAAACCGAGAGGTGCTCAAAGCTTCACGTCGCAACTACACCACCTTCTCTGCTCGAGATCTTTTACTCATCATCATGAGTTCAGAGCTTAGTTCCGTCCTCGTGATCGGCGGCTGCGGGTTTTTGGGCCATCATATCGTCTCTCAGCTTCTCGAATCCCCCTCCGCTCAAGTCACAGTCCTTGACCTTCGTACAACCCGCAACCGCTTTCCCTCTGTATCTTATTACGATGGCGATATTACCTCCAGCACGGCTGTGCAGTCTGTTCTTCAAGAAGTCAAGCCTCGAGTAATCATTCATACTGCCTCTCCCGTTGTCGCATCGTTTGTAGGAAGTACCACTCTCTACCACAAAGTCAACGTTGAAGGAACGCGCAATCTACTCGAATGGGCCGGCAAGGTCGGATGCGTCAAGGCATTCATCTACACATCCAGTGCATCTGTCGTCCATGATTCAGTCAGTGACCTCGTCAACGCTGATGAGACCTTTCCGGTCCTACGCAGCCCGCAGCAAAGGGAAATCTACTCTCATACCAAAGGCATCGCTGATGACCTCGTCCTGGCTGCCAATCGAAAGTACGGCGATATGTTGACTGTTGCGATACGTCCGGCTGGTATCTTCGGAGAGGGGGATGTACAGATGTTACCGAACATGTTGAACGTTTACTACACGGGGAAGACCAAATTCCAGCTAGGGGACAACAAAAACTGGTTCGACTTTACATACGTGGGCAATGTCGCGCATGCGCACATCCTAGCAGCAAAGGAATTGCTGAAGACGCACACCCTGCCTGTACAACCCCCAGACCACGAACGCGTTGACGGTGAAGCCTTCTTCGTAACCAACGACGAACCCTTTCACTTTTGGGACTTCGCGCGTACCGTCTGGGCCGCTGCAGGGGACAAAACAAACCTAAAGGATGTGTGGGTGGTACCGAAGAATGCGGGCCTGATGATTGCGACGTTGATGGAATGGATCTTTTGGCTTCTCTTCTGGGGGGCAAAGGAGCCAAGTTTCACGAGACAGAAGGTCAAGTTCAGCTGTATGACTAGGACCTACCGTATCGATAAGGCTAAGAGCAGATTGGGATACAAGCCACTTTGGAGCATGAATGAGGGGATCAAGAGGGGTGTGGTATGGTTTGAGAAGGAAAAAGGGAAGGAAAAGAAGACGCAGTGAGAAGAGAAAGCTTGAAAACCCCAGCTCGACGATCTCCAGCTCGAAGATCTTCGGCGTCGCAATTCTCGGCTCCCCAATCTCCAGCATCACGATCTTCGGCTTGACGATCTCCAGTTCTACAATCTCGAGTTTCACCAGTTCCTCTTCCCTGATCCCCAGCTCTAGGTGTATACTTCGGTATATTTGTTGCCTACAGCTACCTATGATGTACTCGACTTCATAGCTAGCATTGTTCTACTAACATTGTTCCAGCTGGCAGTACCTAGATAGCTTAAGCTTTCAGCCCAGGGTTTCACGGAAAGACGGTTCCTTCCGCCCACAATAATCAGGGCGTGCTGTTGTAGAGAAAAGTCTTGTGATGCCGCCATCTCATCTGACATCAGCCTCTTGTAGCACGCCATGATCTCGGCTCTACTAGCGACGGGAACCACGCTCATTACAGGTAGGGCTCAGGACGGTTTTGTATCATGCTTGGACACTGTCGGGTGGTACATGTATTCAGCCAAAAGACTACTACGTCGGGCGTATGCCTGTGCATTCCCTAAGAGCCTGTATATAATACCACCGCGCACCCCTGTCACGTATTAAGCACCAAGCCGGCGCACCGCCGTACGGGACATAGTCTATGCATAGTGCTTAGAGAAATGAGGCAAAGCGATTAGGCAGGCTGACAACAATGAGCATGCACTGCGACCAAAAAGATAACCCGGCAGCACCAAGGCCTCATGGAGTACTAAAGATGGTGTGGGGCGAAATGCAAAATAATAATTCCATGTGAGAGACTTTATCATTGCCCTGCGTTGAGTTGTCTTAACTACACCTAGATGCCCTCTGCAATGTCTTCTCCGAACCTTCTTGCTTCTATACCGTCACATCATCTTCTTCAATCTTTCTTGCGTTATCGTCAGCGATCGCTTTTATCAATTCAAAAATATCACTCGGCGTCAGAGGTTACCATGTCGCTCCCTCCAGGCGTGGATTTATCGCAAATTCCATCTTTGCGGCCTCCGCCTGGCGTCATTCCCAATTTCAAACATCCGCCTTCTCTTGCAGACGCCCTCATCGCTGTTGATGTGGTATTTCTGGCGTTGATGCTCGTTGCCGTCGGAGTGCGAGTCTACACCAAGGGCTTTATTCTTCGATCGTTAGGCTGGGACGATTGTGAGTGGTTGAACCTTTGAAGGAACTGTCAGCTAATCGAGCACAGACACCTGTGTGCTTGCAGCGGTAAAAACCATACTTTCCGCACCGACGGACTCGTCTGTGTATTGTCTGACGCGGTCCATCTTAGTTTGGTTCAATCGCCCATACAGGTTTGGTCATCGAACGTATGTTGAAGCCTCATCGACCTCTCGGATGAAGTTAATGATGATGACTGATTGTGCTACAGAGACGCAGCATGGATATGGAACTCACCAGTGGGACGTTCCGCTCTCGGTGTTGACCTCTAGTGACGTTCACGTAAGTACATACGCATCGTCCATAGCTCATCATCTGCCTGATATGATCTAAGGCGGTACCCTCACCAGGTGCTTCTTTCCGAAACCGTCATCTACTACCCAGTCATCTTTTGCGTGAAACTGTCCATCCTGCTGCTCTACCTCCGTATATTCGCCATCAGTAGGGGAATGAAGTTCTTGATATATGGTGCCATGGCGATCCAAGTCGTCTTCTACCTTGCCTTTACCGCCGTCGCCATCGCTTTGGAATTCCTTTGCACCGCAGAAAGTGCCGCCACGCGCCCCTTTTGCGTCCAGAACTACAAGGTCACGATCCTCCAGTCCGGCTTCGGCGTGGCGACGGATTTCTACGTCCTGTTGCTCCCTGTCGCGAAGGTATGGCAATTGCAACTTCCGTTCCGTCGCAAGGTCGGGGTGATTGCCATTTTCATGACGGGATTTCTGTAAGTCGTGTCCAGCTGCGAAAGCCGAAAGGGCCTCCGGGACTGAAGTGAGAAGTGCTTGCATAGCCAGCCTGGTACGCGCGATCTTTGTCATCCAACGCATACACAGTCTTGATTCCACATATGTCGCCGGATCAGTCTCGATCTACACGTAAGCATCCTCACCCACGCGTCCAACCAACCTGAGCATGAGAGCTGATCCGAGACACAACAGGGCCGTGGAAATAAACGCCGGTATCATCTCCGGCGCGATGACGGCCTCGCCGATGTTTTTCCGGAAACATCATTTCAAGCCGTTCGGTCTTTCCACTTTCGGATCTCTCAAGACCCGGCTCTTTGGCAAGAGCAAAGGCTCCGCGTCCAGACGCACGTCTGGCCCCTCGAAGACGTCCGATCCCTTTCACCGGGTCAGTGTGCATGTACACGACAACAGCTATACAGAGCTGAACGACGTCCCCTCATCTGCGTCTTTGAAGGAGCAAAAGCGTGAAGGGAATACTCCGGGTGTTGGGAATGAGTCTATGGATCGTGGGTCGGAGTCTGCAGGCATTGTCAGAACAGATGACTATGACGGGTTTTATCCTGGAAATGACCATGCCAAACAGTACATGGGGGTGTAAAGCGAAAGAGATTATACTGGCTATACTTGTACCCTCACCAAGATGTTAAGATGCTATGAGAGTTTTAGATAAGCCGGATAAATCCATCATTAATTATGTATTCGAAGTTCGTTGAAATCACAATGGCTACGATGACGCCGGGCTAAATGCCTCATTAGCCCAAAAACCCAAGGACAGTGAAATTTCCAATCAATCATATCCGTACAGTTATTTCGAAAGTGAGAACACACACCTAAGCCTTCCTCAATCCCGTCGACGGACTCAACGACAACGGCAACCATCAGCAAGACACTAGCCATCTCCCCGTCCTCTTCAGGTGCGCCGCCTAAGTAGCCTACCTCCAACCCCCAAAGCACCGGCCCAGCACGAGCATCGAAACCCCTCTTCCCCCCTCCCACGAAGCAAAGCCAAGAAAGACCATCCAGTGCCAAGAACCCTTCCACCATCCACTGCCCCAGACTTGATAGACACCAGCACGTCCACATCGTTTTCGGCGCCCGTCTTCTCCGCATCTCCGGCTCCTGACCGCTTCCGTGGCCGAAGAACTGCGGGGGCTGATCAGGGGGCCCCCTCTGCCCACCATCTACCCGTGGAAGAACATCACCGAGGAAAGAAATATCCGGTAAGTAGGGGCATCGGTCCACACGACCGCGAACGATCAACTGGGCGTTTTACCGATCGCTTTTGTTTCGCGGCTGTGGAACCACGACCTGTCTTGATTCGACCGGGTAGGTAGGTAGACCTTCCGGCAGTTAGTGATGCGCCCCGTGGAGGCGATGTGGGCGCCGGACATGTTGGAGGTGGGACTGGTACGTTGCGTCTCCGTCTATGATGAATGGATTTAGTTTCATGACTCTAGAGAACGAACGAGCGAGCAAGCGAGCGATTGGTACCTGGTCGTTTCGGACGCCCTTGTGGCGATGGTGGTTCGGACGATGAGGTAGGGACCTGGGATGAGACGCGGTGGCAGCGTCGGAAACGCTAAATGCAAGGAAGCGATGGATGGTGAGGGACGAGCTTAGCTCTAGCGATCTGAACCTGCCGCGCTTGTCAATCCGTAGATGACGGAGATGTTGAAGGGGAGGTAGGTATACGAAACAGAGCGTGACCTGCAAAGGAAGGTTACGAGATGTGGAGGTAAGTCAAGTAGGAAAGGGCTTTTGAACAGTGTTTCCATCTTCTATGCGGTTGCTCGAGGTTCGCATTCGACGTGGGGGATCGTCTCGATCCGTTCACTGCCTCGCAGACTTCTGCTTTCAGCACCAATTGCTGCAGCAGCGTACAGAGGTAGATTGAGCGAATCATCTTGGCCATACCACGAACCGTAACATGACATGTACCCGGAAAAATAAAACCTTTACTCTCCACTATCTTTCTCATCACCTCCCCTATCCCCTTTCCCTTCGCACCTCACCATCCACCTGCCCACCCCAAAACCCTCTCTCCCGACATCCCCCCTCCTCTTTCACTTCACATACCACCCCCACTGCGCCACCATCCATACCGTACTCCCGACCGCGATGCCCAAACTCGGCGCAATTCCCCTCCCCCACCTCACCGTCCCGTAAACCGCCCACTCGCTGCCAAAATGCGCCAGTGCAATCACATATGTCCACAGCGCGAGGGCATAGATATCTTTATCATCGATGCGGTATGCGGCGTACAGTCGGATGATGGCGGAGAGAAAGGTCCAGGTGCCGAAGGTGCGGGCGGAGAGGGGGGTTATTTGGACGGAGGAGAGGGTGGTGGGGCCGGAGTAGACGCGGCGGGTTAGGACGAGGGAGGGGGTGGTGTAGGTTTGGAGGGTGTTGAGGACGGAGATGAGGGAGATCTGTGGCGGGAGGGGGGAGTTAGTTTTTGGGGTGGAGGGGTGTCTGTGTGTGGTTGCTTTTGAGGGGGGAAGGGGGGGGAGACTGTACAAGGAGGAGCCATTTTGGGAGGAGCCCGTCTTGAGGTGGGAGGTAGTATGCCATTATTGACGGATGCTAGACCGAGGGATCGAGGAGGTACGGTAGTGGACGTTGGTGACGATGGATGTATGGGTGGCACTGTGGAGTGATAGAACCGTTCGGGTGTGAGTGAATATTAAATGGGATTGGTCGTTGCGGTCGTTGAGGCTAGGATTCAGGTGGAAGCATGTAAGCACGAGTGATGGGGTGAAATTGTCTTTCGATGCTAGCTGAACGCGCTTCCTCCTGTTCGAGAATGTGCTGCGAAGTACTCGGGCGCGTGTTTCATGGCTATGCTATGTTGCAGATATGTTTTCGTTTATACGAGTCAACTGGAAATGAATTGCTCAATACTTAGGGATTTGACCAGTTCAGGCCCTCTTCCATGATGAGGATCAGCCTTAGGATCTGCATTGACTTGATGTTCTGGTACTGAACATAATCATGTTTGGGGTTTGGGGATCCCTTCTTGGAATTTCTACCTTGGCTGGTAATGGGGCTCACCGCACTTCAATGGGTACAGCAGAACGGTATGAATCGAATGCCACTGGTAGTCGCTGAAACGCCTTGCAGTGTTTGGAAGTAAAAGGGCATGTACTAAGAAGTCTGTTAGCCGCGATGTGTGAGTGGAATAGCTAGAGGTCCTTCATGTTAATATTGATGACAGACTGGAGCGGTTACGTTGCCGGCCGAAGACCATCCGGATCCGGTGAGACCTGGCGGCGGTGCACAAGGCACCCATCCATCATGCGTGCAAGCTAGCACAGATACGTTGAAGCTGAAGTGCTTGTAGCCTCGAGTGTCTCGCTGTGGCACAGCGTGTGGGTCTCACTTGACGTGCAGGATGACCATTCAAGTATGCGCCATCAAGAGGGGTTGGGCGCTGCGTCCGATGACGGTCAACGCCAGCGATGGTTGCCTGACGCTGCGTCGTACACGGCGAGCATTCAGCTCAGCAGGACACGTCACGATCCGCCTTCCTGACAGGAACAGGTGATGCCCATCGCGTTTTGAAGTGGTCATATCCCCGGATGGCCATATCATTCCGCGATCCTCGGTGACGCTGAGACAGGCTAGAGGACCATGAGCTGAGGTACCACGCATACTGCATGCATGAAGCTCCGAAAATGCCTCACCATCAAACCAAATTTCCGGGTGGAGGTCAACAGAGAGAGTTGAAAGAGCGACGGGTTTCTGCAAATGTCATCCTGACGTTGGAGGAAAGCGGCGGCCGAACCAAGCAAGGCGCCTTGACTAAACGGACGGAGGCCGAGGGCTAAACCGCATCGCGTAACACATGGCTCGCTAGTAGTAGTAGTCTTCCGAGTTCCTACACATCAATAGAATAACAATAACGTTAATATCCAACAGATTATGAGCCCGAGCCCGGATAGCGTCATTGCGCATCTCACCTGAGTTGATTGTTCCGCTTGTAGGCTACGAGAAGTCCTATCGTCCTGACTACAAGAAGTCAGTCGGAAGCTACGCGATAGGGCCATAGAGACCGGTGTGACTAGTGCACATCGTGACGGAGTCTCATTCTCTTGATATATATTAGTATATAATATCATTAACACTGCTAAACTTAGAGGCATCTTCATGAAGTATATATTGTAAGATCATAACAGTTCATAGTTAATTGTGACTGATATCCTACAGAGACATCTAACATGGTCAACAATACAGTCTTTGTTCTGTTATAAGAGCACAAGATTCTGAAGATCTTAATCGAAAAGCTCAGCTATAATTACTGAGATGATGAAAATGAGACAGGAAAGAGACGGGAATTTTCCTACACGGAAATCAAAAAGAATTATGAAAGGTAGGGTAAAGCCCTTGGTTGGCTAGTTAAGGTAGCGTTAGAGTAATCTACCATGTGTACTTGTAGATCTCCCTCCGGTTGGAGTCTCTAGAGGACTCAGCATATCCTATGCGTGAATTCAGCCAGCCAGCAAGCTTTTATGGAAGTGCAAGTGAGGCGGAGTGTGTAAAACATGAATCTGTCTCTCAGGTCATAGCTTTTTATCATTTGTTTGAGTTTGTAATATGAAGTCACAACAGCAAACGGCGGACCGCATTGATCTTCCATCAACAGAGGTGTAAAGCTTCAGAACAGCTTTTACCTTGCTGCATGACTTTTGTAAATTGGGCCAAGCTGGTAGTCATAAGGAAGTTCGTCCTAAGATATTGTACAAGGCGTCTTCGAATATGGCACGCAATGAAGTCCGGGTCTCCGAGTACACCACGATTGCACCGGCCTCCGAAGTAAAACCCCCAACGCTCCGATGCCAGATACCGATCGAATCTCAAGCTTCCACGACTAGGAAAAGACACCTTGGTATACTGAGATGGAACCCAGAAATGGATCCTCAACAGCACTTCCTTCTTTCCCTCTTCACCTGGCCGTCCGCCTGAGCGACCACTTCTTCACTCATACCCAGTCCCGGCGGAAATCCCAACCAACTTCTCCTCTTGTCACCATGGCCGACTCTAAAACTCCCATTCCCATCCATCCCCGTTCTGTCAAAGTACCCACTAAGCGCACCATCTACACCTGGGGTGATCCCCGCCTCTACGGCTTGCTCTCTTTCTATCCTCCTATTCCTTTGCTCCACCAATTTCCTCGTGATGACTCTGAACACCTCCTCGATCCCCTCTCCATCCTTCGCGCTGATCTCATGACAGCAATCCCACCCGATATCCTGTCCCCAGAACCCACTACTCCGTTTACTATCCGGACTATGCACTCCCCCAGCCATACCAGCCGTAGCAGGAGGTGTCGAAGCCTGCGCCGGATGAAGATTTTCTGCCACATATGCTATAAACCTCTCGAAAGGGACCTTCCTTAGACTAGGATTCTGCGCCACCAGATCGCTCTTCGTCCCCACGATGTGCAATATGATGTCCTCGCCTAGGTTCGTCTTGAGTTCAAGGAGCCATCGACCCATTTCTTCGAAGCTTTCAGCATCTGTGATCGAATAGCATAGTACCGCTGCAGACGCGCCGCGGTAGTAGAGTTTGGAGATGCTACGGAACCGCTCTTGGCCGGCCGTGTCCCATATTTGTAGGCGGATTGTGGTGTCTTCCGCGAGGACGCGTTTGGTGATGAAAGATGCGCCGATAGTGGAAGTCGTTGTCGGAGGGCTGAATTCATTTCTGACGTAGCGATGCACGAGTGAGGTCTTCCCTACTCCTGCCAGATATTCACCATTTGAATCCCGCGTGGGAGTGCTACCAAATGGCTCTTACCTTGTGAGCCCAGAACCACAATCTTCGCCTCGAGGCTGTTGCTCATGACTAGGCAGCTAGCTTATGGACCGTTAGATTTGACCAGGTCACTGTCTTCAACTCCCTTATACTCACGAGAGAATTAGGTCAATCTCAGCAGTCAAAGCGCTTTCATGTGCATGCTGTTGAACTGCTGCCTTGGTTATAAGCAGGCAAGCATCTTGGAAAGGCTGCAGTGTCGCAAAGTTATTGTCGTTGGCTTGTGATGCTGAAAGCCGCCGCCATGTTTCATCACCCCACAGAGTGCAATGATCCTCTGAATGGAATCATATCGCTCATGATCGCTACAGGCGTTCAATTTGATTCATACGAAGGGGTCATTCTTAATGTCGGAGCAGTCCAGAATCCGCAACACGGCAATGCGCGTCAGGCGTTCGTTGAAAAGCCACACTGCGAGGTATGGACAGACCTGAACGAGTTGTGAGGCGCAGTCAATGGGTAAAGTGGCTTTGCTCAGCACAGTGAGGCTTATCTCTCACTAGGACTACGAGGTCATCTAGGGACTGGGCCTTAATAGATAATAAGAACAGGCCTTTTCCATAACTCCTGAATGATCCGAGAATTGTACCGACCAGTATTTGGTCTAGTTCAGACTACGCCCTAACATTCTAGGGTTACAACTTCACAACACTACTTTATATTGCGTATATTTGCAGCAAGGCAATTTTGACTCAGTTGTCGTTCTATCGGTCAAAAGATGTCTCTCAGAGAAATACTACTAGAGCTTGTAAAAGCTTTTAATGATGGCCTTGGTAAAATCGTTGGTTCCTGCGAAGATGCGTCGAGCGACGAGCCCGAAGTCACTGTACGCCGCATACTCGCCGGAATCGAACAAGCACTATGCAGCTTAACAAGGCTCAACGTGGATCAGACTCTCGAGGAAGATCTGATGGTGCGTACTATTCTGGAGTTTGTGCAAAAGGGAGCGAAGGCCCGATTTGAATTCATTCCGACGGGGGATCGTAATTTGGAACAGCATATCCCGGGAATCCTGAGTTGTTAGGGCGGTCTGAATGACTTGAGCTGGGCATCATACGAAAAGTGCGACTGGCAAACCCTCGAGAGAGAATTGTTCAAACAAACTCTTTCTCTGCAAGAATGTTGACTTGATACCCACGCAGCGTAAGGGATTGCTATTTCTGATGCTGATCAACACCTTGACGCTGACATAAATTTAGGACTGATCTCAAATCGGAGTCTAGCCTTTCAAACGTAGGACCAAGACGTTTTGAGGTAGAGGAAATAGAGGAAGAAGACTCTAACAAGGAGAACCTGGAACCGAACATCGCGGACACGAATCAGGCTTTCCAACTCGAAATGATACGGCCCAGACGCCGTCAGACACGTGCTTCACCAAGAGCCACGAAAGTCAATCTACCTTTATGGAAGAGCTCAGCGACTCAGGACTTGGTTACACAGCGTAACGATGCCCGCTTGATTGAGCCTCCAGAACTTTCCCAACGCGACAAGCATGGTCAGGACCAGTCTGTGGAAGATCCTACAGCATCAGAAACGAGGCAGGACTTCGGGACCATCGATGGAGTAGAGCATCTCATGGACCCGGAAAGATACCTCGGTCGACTGGAAGCTTTGTAGGCCTATATTATTATGGTATGCCGTTTGCCAGCACTATTTCACAAGGTGTCACTCGGGAGCCAATCCTGGTCTGCATCCTCGTTGCAGGGAATAGGAGATTCCGGGCCTCTCGATCGATTCGAACTGCGCGAGCCGCGACTAGAAAAGCGGATATACGCTGACCTCGAGAGGGACAGAATAACAATTGGCAGGGTCCTGGAAAGTTTTCAAATATTGCAACGAGCTCGCTTTTGCGGATCGGCGTTTACCATCCTGGCGAGGGACCCCAATCGCGGCCGTCCTTTCTCAGGCTTGACAGTAAGTACCTTGACTCGACCCAAATCCATGCCTTGGTCTAATACATACGCTAATCCCGATTTACAGACGACGATGGAGAAGCCTTGCTTCCAGATCTGGAAGAACAAGTGCTACTATGGTTCGCCAAACGTAAACATGGACAGAGCATATCTCCTGCCAAAAGCCAAGCCGGAGTCATGGGTGTTAGGGAGCAACAATGGTGTGGACTGGAAGAAGGAAGACAAGGCGAGGTGATGGGCTCGGTTCCTAAATCTCACCACGAAACGAACCGGGACGAGTCCGTCAGCAACTCCGATCTTCGATCTACGGAATGGAAATTAGACCAGCTTGTGTTGGAATATTAACAGGCTCTGGCAAATCTCCCCTCCTATTCTGGACCATTGGATCAATTGGCGAGCACATCAGTCAACAAGATGATTGTCCGTGAAGCTTCATCAGATCACAGGGAGTTGATGGATGATAGGATCAATTCGGGAAAAAGACTGCCGGTTTGTGTCTCATTTCGGCCTTGTTGATATACACCACCTACCAAGACATCATGTTTTTATACGTAGCTCGGACAACACTAGCCGATAGACTGATACTCACCGGACAGTCGCTCTGGGACAGTAGTGAACAGGTTGATGAAGCGACTAGTGGGAGGATCGGTCTCGAGATTTCAACTTACATGCGTATAGCAATGGAGTACAGTACTTTAAGTTCTCTCAATCTACGGAACTACAAACCGTTAATCCAAGCACTTCATGTTATCTACCCTGTGCATGTTAAATCCACCCGCAAGACCTTCTCACAAACCCAACGTTCTCAGGGTGTCAACGGAACGGCCAAAACAAGAACCTCTCACGATCCATCGAGCTTCGTCCAAAAGCATTTCAGCACCGCCAATGCCTCCCTTTCCGTGATGTGATGTGATGTGATGTGATGGCGGGTTTCAGCTGACTAAACATATACGACGGGAACATCACCACCCTCATTGTATCCTTAGTCGGTGAAGACAATGCCGTCTCGGCTTTGCAGCTGGAAACAAAACCTCTTCCGCAGCGCCTGTCAATGACGTATCTGTGATTGAAAGATACTGGGGTTGGGGAGGTGAGTGATGGTGCGGCGAGCGGAGGGGGGACAGGAGGTTTGGTTGTGGGAAGGGAGATGAGGAGGTGCTTGTAGAGGGGAGGTCGAAAGGTTGGGTAAGGGACTGTGAGAGGTTTCCTGTGAAGGTGGATGATGGGTGTGGAGGGTTAGTTACGAGTGGCGAAGGAACAAATCATTGCACTTAGATCAGTAGCGGAAGTGAGTTGCAATGAGACTCCTAGTGCAAGCACTAAAGTAGCTGCATATCCTACAGATATTTTCCCGAAAGCAGTGAAGCCCGATCACTCCTCGAACGCCCCTTCAAACCGCCCACCTCTCGTTCAAACACTTTCGCCTCTCTGCCATCTTCCCCTAGCAACCCGTCCAGAGTGGTACAAAGCTTTCGAATATCTCCCGCCGGATCTTTACGATGGACTGGTGATGTCTTGTCCTTGGACTTCTCGGTTGACTCAATGGTGAACAACATCGTCATCAATGTACTCATCCCCTCGTCACCACTAACCGCACCACCTGTCCGGGTCTGCTCGTCGCTAGACATCAGCTGCAATGCCCTGCTCGTCGCGTCCCGTAAAGGGCGCGCCAAGGGTGGGCTGCAAATCAGAAGTCGTCGCAGCATGCGGATCCGGAAAGTTGGTGGAGAGGTCAAGCGGTCCAAGGATGTTGAGTCCATCAACGGTGTGATCGGGGTCGAGATCAACCAGGTTACCAAAGGGAAAAGGCGCGTCATCGAATTGTCCTCCGTGGAGAGGGGCAGAGGGCGGCCCGTCTTCAAAGAGACGAATATCTGGCTGAGGGGTGTAAGAACCATCGAAGAGGCAGTTGAAAGCATTGTCGCTAAGAGGAGATGCAACATCGAAGTGAGAAGGAAACGAAAAGCCAGTTGGCGTTGATGGTCGTCCTCGGTCATTGATGGAGTCTCCAACGGCAAAGGGGCTCCCAGCTGACACTGCAGGTCACACAACATCTCGGCAGGATGTTGTGTCAGGCTGGGAGCCGATGACGTCGCGAACTCCATGTTGTCCATGGACGACGAGGACGAGAACGAGGCGCGACGTGGGTCGAGGGTGTATTGCGGATGTGGAAGGGCGAAGTTGATTTCATGCACTTCGTGCTTTAAATTGGGTACCGATTCATGAGAGCCATCAAGTAGATCTCCGGAAAGGGTAGGTGACGCGGCGTACGATCTCGCTCGAGGTGATGAGTTGGCTGGGGTGGCAGAGTTACGGAAGACAGCCATTTGAGCTGCCAACTGCTTTACTTGCTCGGCCAGCTTCTCTTTCTCGGCTTCCACCTGTTCAAGTCGCATCTGAAGGAACTCGTTCTGCTGCTCAACGCCCATCTTCTGCCCTTCGAGCTTCTCGACCTCCTGACGCTTGCGCTCTCGAGAAGATTGAGCGGCCGCGCGATTTCGAAGAACGCGCTCGATCCGACGTTGTTCCTTCTCATCTTCGGTCTTTGCACGCTTTCTAAAATCACGTAAGCTTAATGCAATATTCAAAGCCGACGGTTGCTACAGCAGACATACCGAGGCGGAAGATTCGTCTTCGGTGTCGGAAGTTCCTGACCCCAAGATTTTCGCTTTTTCGTAGTCCTTTTTTCGGGCTCAGGAGTATGCATTGGTGTCACGAAACCTTCGTAAGAGGTAGTCATAGACTGTGGCGTGAGCGACACATCTCTCGGGGAGGTTGTAGTTTCAGGGGCGTAGAATGGACCTGGCGTAGAACAGTCCGCGGCACCTGGTGAAAGCTTGAAAGACATTGCTGCAGCTCTCGGTGAGGTTTAGATGAAGGATGATATTGATTTGATGTCGTTATGGTTGAACAATATCAGTAAAGGAAAAAGTCGATGCCGGGGATAGGCCAGCGGTGAGACAACCAAGCAGCAAAGGACTTGGACTCATGGCGGAGGCCACATCTCCGCAGCAGTGATAAAGCGTGAGGTGTACGTCAGTGTTTGCAGGCGGTAGTGTCCTTGACAATATGACTGGCCCGTGTGGTTGGGCTTAGAACAAAAATCAATACCAAGATGCTCGAGGACAGCTGGCCTTTTATGCCTCTGGTCACTCGTAAAGGGAGTTCGCTAATTTAAGACGCCAAACCTAATTCGTGACTCAGCCTCCACCCCTTAAGTTGTTGGAAGGCACAGAAGGACCGTTTCACCGGTGTGTTTCGCAATCTAGTGTGATACCAACAGCGATCTTCGTAACCGTGCCAGATCCAACAAGAAACTAATCGATCAGAAATACGTTCCTGTCGCTGAACGGCCCCAACGTCAATTACTGTTCAGGCACGCAAGTGGAGGAATACCGGCAGCCCCTTACATGTCACCTCGGAGTTGGTGTGTGTAACATCTTTCTTCCGACATTGCGCGCCGAGGCGCAGTCAGACTTGCATCGACTGACCCCAACGTTGCACCTAATCCTGTCTGTCATGCCTCACTTCGGTAACGTAATAATTCATCGGCTTCGTGCTTTGATATTCATTGGTGCTGTTACCTGAGCCGTCATCCAAATTCGTACCTCAAGCAGTGCCACCACCAACATGAAACCTTTCGTCAGGAATGCTCTAAATTCTCAGCACGACACTCTTAGATTTGAAACCGTAAAGGCAGTCTACTACAGACGAACAGTTGGAATCGACCTCCGTCCCGAGATTGTGGGGCTCATCGAAGGGTAGAGTACTCCTGCAGGTGAAAGTTTCGAGTTGCGGTTCCCTCCCTTGTCTGATCCGATCGAATTTGCTCGGTTTCGTGGAGAATAAGAGAACTGTGCTGCTTGCACACTTCGCTGAGTCCACGCCTCGTTTTTAATCATGCCGGTCATAGATAGATTATCTTGTAAGAGCAACTCTGCCGCTCATTTGCATTTGTTTCACGATACTCCTATTGAATCGACCATCATTGTGTCATCCCCTCCATTGCCCCCACCTTCTTCGATGACAACTCCTCTACCTCGTCCCTGAAGCAACTCCCTCCGCACTTCCGGCCCGATATCCTTGTGTCCCCTCATGACTAACAGGTCCAGTAAAGCTTCCCTCTGATCCTCGGTGATGTCGTTACGATACCGCTGTGAGAAAGCAAGGAGACTCTGATGCCACAGAACGGGCAGTCTGAGATCCTTGCCACCGGGTCCAGCTACGCCTGACATGGCGTCTACGCCGTTAGAGGGGTCACTCGCGCGAAACCGTAGAAAGTGGAACACTAGCGCATCGATAACTTTGTAAGGCAGAGCGTACTTCTTCTCCAACAAAACTCTGATGAAGATATTCGTAGCCCCGCCGCCTTCGGTCGATACCGATGTCTGCTCAGCCGCAATGTCACACAATCGTAACAACGCCGCAGCGGAATGCAAAACAGGAATCGAAACTCTTGCCAATACGCTGGAAACGATATGTGCCTCCCTAAGCGTGCATATACCACTGCCAACGAGTGGGAACAGAAACCCCTTGAAGAAGGCTGCAGGCTTGTAAAGTGCCTTCTTCAGCGCGTTGTACAGATGTACGTTCAGCTTCTTGGTCTCGTGTATGTCTTCACGAACGCGTTCGACGATGACAGTTTCCAGGAATCGCTGGATGATGTAAGGTTTCGAAGAGACGAAAATCTTGGTCGCTTCATAACAAGCGTTGGCTGTCCATGATTCCGGTCGGGTAATAGCCAGAAGGTCTTCCCACTGTGGAAGAGTTGGAATAATCTTGAATGGTTTAGGGAGTTTGCCTGATTTGTACCGAGAAAGTAAAAGGCCAATCCTGCATTTTGTCCATCAGCCCTAAGAAGTGACATCAAATCGACGAATGCTACATACTTCGAGTATACCTCCACTACCTTGGCAGGAAGCTCAACAGCATCCTGTGGTTCTCCTCCACCTTGTATGTGAATTTGACCCGCTTGTCCTGCTTCGTGAGCTGCAATCTTTTCAAGAATCAAATCAGCTAGATTGGTGCCTTGGGACTCTCCTTCGTCGGCACCCTGGGATTGCCGTAGTAACGGATCTTCGTTGGAAGGCATGAACTTGTTAAACATGTCAAGGTCACTTGGATCCAATTCCTGGTAAAGTCATTACGACGCCCAGGTAATGATTCTAGATTTTGTACTTACAACCTCTTCAACAATCTCTTCGTCCTCATCTCCCCACTCATCATTGTCATCTCGTCTGTGTTGCTCATCATCTGAATCAACGCTTCCTCCAAGGCGTGATTCGAACGCGAATGCGGCGTTAGGCGTTGCTATTGGGTGCTCCGCTCGTTCCTCCTCCGCTAAGTCTTGGCCGATCTTCAGGATTCTACGTGACGACTTCGCGTCCACATAATTATCTCTTTCTCCCTCATCCTTTCCCGACTTCCGCTTCCCTGATTTGGTACGCAGCGGACCCGAAGCCACCAAATCATCGGAAAGAGGATTGTGTCGCCGCGCCTGTCGCGCACCTGGCGAGGTTGGTGTTGTAGCTTTAGGCATCTTGTTTATGGATTCACTAACGAAGTAAGTGTCTGCTCTCATCGACAATCACCTCCCACAACCTTTTCTGAGTGTCGTGCAAGTGTTACGCTTTCGTCACATTTGGTACTTGTTTGTGGAGTATCATAAATAATCCCGAAGCTAAGATGACGGGCCGCCGTCGGAAAAATGACACCGCCGGGCGGCCAAATGTCGGACCGGCAAGCTCTCAAGCTCCGCTCCGACTGGTGAGGATGGCTGCACAGCAGCAAGCTCAAGACATGGCAAACGCTCCACCACCTGCGATGGCTTCTACGGCATCTGCGCCTTCAGGCCTACCTACGAGACGCACTCAGGATGAAGATCTCCATGTACCAGCTGTGTCCTCTCCACTCAATCCTGACGTGGCAAGCTCACGCTCACGGAAAGGCGCCGCGCCACGCGAACAACGCGAGAAGAAGGAGTCATTGAAGAAGCGCGAATCGAAAGCTACCTCCGTGGTGGGCGATGCTAGAGGAGGTACACCAGAGGTAAATAGTAGTCGTCGCAAATTGAAGACAACCTCAGAGGCTGTTGTCATGTCACCTACACGATACAAGCTTCCTCCACCTAAACTTATGGATTTCGAAGCTCCGAAAGCTCCAGTCCTCTTACCACATCATACGATAGGGGAGATACCGGTCTATGAAATATCCGAACAGTTAGTCTAAGATTGGTTCTGCACGCGTGCAAGTTCATCGGTTGACAACAAGCCAGTGTCTACAATCGCAAGGGCTTCCGCTATACGCATTGCATTGCTGACCCAGCTTTTCCTTCCTCACTGTATCATCGACAGTCTGAAACCGAACCTTACGGGCCGAGATTCAACTTCGAAGACTCTTCATCTCACATCTTATACGACAAGTCCGGAAAGATTATTACGACCCAGAAGGGCTTTCGCATGGCGAGAGCGAATGTGGGAGTTAGAGAAGGAAAATGGTACTGGGAATGCAAGATGATCAGTGTTGTAAAGCCAAAACTTCCGAACGGTAATGAACAAGAAGCAGGAGGCCATGTTCGTCTAGGTTGGGCGCGCCGCGAAGCAAGCTTAGATGGTCCTGTTGGCTTTGATGCTTACGGATATGGATTGCGCGATGTTGCGAGCCAGAAGGTGCACATGTCAAGGCCAAAAGACTTCTTTCCGCCCGGAGAAGATATTATGGAGGGTGATGTCATCGGACTCGAGATCAACCTCCCCTCCCTCTCACTGCATCGGAAGGTTGTGGAAGGACAGTACAACAAGGCGGTAGATGTAGCGGATGATCTGGAGCCTTCTGGAGCTGAGGCGCCGGATATCATTCGCGATCGCGTCCCGATTCGCTATAAAGCGCATCTCTACTTCGAGCAATTTGAATACCACTCTACTAAAGAGCTGGAAGACCTTATGAACCCATCTCCTGTTTTGTCATCCACTAGCAACGTTTCTACGGAACAGCCGAATCCCAACCATCCTGTCGTATCGATGAGGACTTTGCCATTCTCCTGCATCAAGATCTACAAGAACGGTCAGTACATGGGCACACCATTCAGAGAACTGTTGGCGTTTCTTCCGCCTGCTTCGAGGCCCCTCCCCCAGGTTGGTGCACGTGATGGTCTAGATGATGGCATGTTAGGGTACTTCCCAGCAGTGAGTGTCTTTCGTGGTGGTGCCGCGGAAGTGAACTTTGGGCCGGATTTCTGGTATCCACCACCTTCACTGGTCGAGAACGATGACGTAGATATGGTTGGTGGGGCTGGCGCTTCTGATCAAGGTGCGAAGGGGAAGGAAATTCAGGCTGTTGAGAAGCGTTACAACGAGCAGATTGCGGAGGATGTCGTCTATGATCTGTTGGACGAAGTTGACTTTTGGCTGCAAGATGGTGGTGGATCTACGGAAACAATGCCAGGTGTTGGTGATGCTGCTCCGACCGTGCCTGGGCCTGTTGATCCGGAAGCTTCTGAGACTGAGGCAGCAGCGAGTGCGCTTGGTCGCGATCACAGCACCGGCGAGATTAAAGAGATTGTGCAAGAGGATGAATAGGCGTTTTTTCTGATACCCAGGGGCGTGATGGAGCGCAGCTGGAGGTTAGCGTTTGGCAAGGGAATGACCAGGCGTTCGTAAGATACCCTAAGCATTGTCAAACCATCTTTGATGATCAGTATGAACCGCGCCTACACTCAGAACGGTATATTGAGAAAGGCAGCAAGGAATACATACAACTGATCATACAAGAAGTAGAGCCTAAATGGCTTCAGGACCTCTGAAGAAGAGCAAACAACGCAGTACAGTCAAAAAACTGCAAGCTTCCTCAAAGAGACTAGAGAACAAGAAGCTTCTAATGTCTCAGAAGAACGACAAAGACCATAAGATATGGGTTGACGTTCAGGTTGAACAGGATAGACTCCTTCAAGCAATGATAGACTCAGAAGCAATCAACAACTATATTTCGCAACAAGCGATAGGGATGCTAGAACTAATGCCGCAGTGAGCGCCAAAGCCTATGCAGGTATACATGGTCAACAGAGAATCTGAGTGGATAACGAACCAGGTCCACATCAAAGCCATAATACTAGAAGATTCACAAGAGTTGACGTTTGATGTTCTCAATTTGATCAAGTATGACGTCATACTAGGGATGCCCTGATTACGCAAAAAGAACTCAAGAATTGATTGGATCAGCAAAGAATTATACGTCATGGCAGATGTGTATGAGATCCCAGAACAACCAGAAATGAGCTTATCAGAGCATAAGCCATGAGATCATGAAATACTGCTATTGAAGGACAAGCAGCCAAAGTGAATGCCGCTATACCCAATGAGTGAGGACCAACTCAAGAAAGTCAGGACTTACCTTGACGAGAATCTCAAAAGAGGATTCATCAGACCATCAAAGTCATCAGCAAAATACTCAATTCTGTTTGTATCAAAGAAGAATGGCACTAAGCGACTATGTGTCAACTACAGACAACTCAACAAGATAACTAAACAAGACAGTTATCCCTTACCGTTGATTGAAGAGTTACAAGACCAATTAGGCAGAGTCAAGTGGTTCACAAGTCTGGACTTGAAAGAAGCCTATTACTGAGTACAAATGAAGGAAGACGAAGAATGAAAAACGGCATTTCAAACAAGATACAAACACTACAAGTACACTGTTATGCTGTTTGGGCTTAAGAACGCCCCCGCCACCTTTCAAAGGTTAATCAATGACACATTGAGAGAATACCTCGATGATTTTGTGATCACATACCTCGATGACATTCTGATATACTCAGATGACCTTCAGATGCATCACAGCCATGTGCACAAGGTACTAGAAAAGCTCAATGAAAGGGCTTTGTATGTGAAAAAGTCAAAGAGCAGGTTTGAAACAAAGGAAATTAAGTTCCTTGATTATGTTATTCAACCTGAGCAAATTGAGAAGGACTCAGAAAAGACAGACGCAGTCAGGAACTGGCCTTCGTCAAAACGAGTCAAGAAAGTACAAGCCTTCCTGAGATTAATGAACTACTATCAAAAGTTTGTACCTAATTATGCAAAGATTGCAGAACCCCTCACACAACTAATGCACAAGAATGAAAGATGACATTGGGATAGAGAGCAGAAGAATGCGTTTCACACATTAAAGAAAAGCCTTAGCAGAACGGCACACCTGAGGATATTCAATTCAACATGTGAAAAGATACTGAAAACCGACGCATCAGATTTTGCAGTAGGCGCATGCTTGTACCAGATTGAAGATGGGCAACAGAGACCCATAGCCTATCAATCTAGAAAACTGTCAGAACTGAAGAAAAGATATGAGGTTCACGACAAAGAACTTCTTGTGATAGTGAAAGCACTGCAAGATTGAAGACCTTATCTTGCAGGTACTGAGAAGTCTATTCAGATCTACACAGATCACAAGAATTTGAGGAACTTTGCAACAACAAAACAGTTGAATCAATGACAGGTTTGCTGGGCCAAACAGTTAGTCAATTACAAATTCCAAATCCATTACAAGAAAGGTAATGAGAATGGTGAAGCAGACGCTTTAAGTAGACAGCCTGACCATGAAGAAGTGAAAAAGATCCACACCGAAATTCTGAGTAAAGACAACAAGGAAATTCTCACAAAAGGCTTAGCAGCAATGTACAAGGTGAAGCAAACTCCCTTGACAAATGAAGAATTGATACAAGTATGTCACAACGGCAGGGCTGGTGAACACCTTGAAGTCAAAAGAACTGAGGACCTCATACAAAGAAGGCACAATATCAGCGACCTTAAGGATCAAATCACTGAGTACATCATCAAATGCAATTCATGTTGCAGAAACAAGATTCAGAGAGATAAGAGATATGACAGAGTAACACAACTGAACACATTGAATGCGTCATGGGAGTCAGTTACCATGAACTTCATAACAAAGTTACCAACATCAAAGAATCCGGCATGAGGAGTGAAATTCGACAGTATATTGACTATAGTTGATAGACTGACCAAGTACACCATGTTCATTTCATTCAAGAAAACCACAACAGCACCAGTATTGATGTACACCATACTGCAAGAATTGATTAACAATCACGGGCTATCAAAGAAGTTTATCACCAACAGAGACAAGCTGTTCACAAGCAAGTTTTGAGAAACACTCACAGCAGAACTCAGGATAAATCATAAGATGTCAACAACATATCATCCACAGACAGATGAGCAGAGCAAACAAATGAACCAGATGGTAGAAACGTACTTGAGACACTATGTCAATAGAAACCAGAACAACTGAGTACAACTGTTGTCAACGGCACAGTTTGCATACAATAACACACAAAACGAAACCACAAGAGAAACACCATTTTGAGCAAATTATGAATATAACCCAAAGATATGACAAGAACCACGAGCACACAGATCACAAAGTCAGAAAGTGATACTAAACATCACAGAGATCAAAAAACTGCACAGGGATCTGACAAACAGAATTCAACAGCAAACAGAACAAACAACAGAGGTAAAACCTTTTGTGGTTGAAAAGAAAGTTTATCTAAGAACAGACAACATTCATATGAAACAATGAAGCAAGAAGTTGAACAACAAAAGCATAGAACCGTTCAAAGTCAAGAGAAACGTCAAAGGGTTAAGCTATAAGCTAGACTTACTCAAGGAAATGCAAATACACTCAGTATTCCATGCATTCATGCTTCAGTGTTGCAACCAGTTCATACCACTTCAAGCCATTGAAACATCTGTCAAACTCAACAAAGAGTATGAAGTTGAGAACATTCTAGAAAAACGGATGATTAGCGGGAAAACCCACTATCTTGTCAAATGAAAAAGATATAATACCTCAGAAAACACGTGAAAACCGAGAGAAAACTTACTCAACTGTGTGAGAACACTTCAACAGTTTGAGAAGAGGGCTCAAGGTTGTTAAAGAAGTCAGAACTCATCGCTTGCAACAAAGAATCAAAGTTGGCAGGTTTGAAGAAGGTTTCATCATTTGTAATTTCATTGTTGTCACTATCAAGCTTTGCAGCAACACACTGAGCTTTTTGAACAGCACACAACTTGTTTTGTCTTATAGTAGTGCAAAGACAGAGAATCTTTGAGTTAAGACACTGTAGAATGTTGAGCTGGGCAGCGTGCTCAGCTTTTGCTTTGTTCAGTTGGGATTTCAACTTCTTGTGAACACGGTTCAGAAACTCAAAAGACATCAAAATGCAGGGACGGCCACGACAAGTGCACTCAGCGCACTTTGAATGACCTTTCATGCAAATACAGACTTTGAAAGTCAAAGAACAACACTCACAAGCAGTTGAAGAAATAATACCAAACTGAAGAATGGTTTTTGCAAGCGCAAGACAACTAGAGGATTTTGATAACATCCTGAAAAGATGTAAGGATGACGGACTGAATATATAACCTCATTTAAATAAACACTAAAGAACTAGCGCCTGAGAGAGAACAATCGTGTTACGGCCATAGCTCAGGATGAGTATGTAGTAACAGAATATACACAAACAAGGCGTATAC
>JAABUP010001409.1_pt1 | contig 50318 bp, 63 predicted proteins | sample 5559201 | NCBI WGS metagenome assembly JAABUP01 (sample SAMN10711887, study PRJNA513373) | rock metagenome | isolation source: Antarctica rocks | place: Antarctica | reverse complement strand
ATGCTGTCAGTATGGTGAGTCATGCTGCATGCATGATCTGGCATAGCATTCTGTGTAATCATACTGGGAAATGCAAACATGCTGGACATTACATATGCCTAGAGCTGTACTACTACCGTACTGCCTTTCATGTTGGTCGGCTTCTAATTCGGGTCGTGACCCCTCGGAATATAACGGACGACCTTTTGCGCATTTTAATGATTAAAAACTCAATCGATTATCTTTAATGTGGGTCGGCACCTGTACGGAATACTTTTAATGATTTGAATGCTGATTGCGGTTGCGGAAAAACGCAAAATTGCTGTACTAGAACACAAATCAACGAAGTCATGTACTTGGTTCAAAGGATGTTCACTCAGCTTGCATTGCATCTCAATCAACAAGGCATGATGACTGTGTTGGCACTTATGCAAAGCAACAGATCATAGAGCACTGCTTTTCGCGCTTTTTGTTGCATTATTTATTATTTTTCAATGGGAGTCGTGGATGGTGATAATACTTTGTATGTTTATTAATCGAGGTCATGCAAATATGAGTTATGTAATTAAACGACCAACAGTAAAGGCAGTACGGTACTTACTTTGTGTCCTAGGGACTGATGGAAGGCCGGAAGCCCCAAAAAACAGCCGTGACAGTAAAGTTGCTTCCAGTTCCAAGCTTGCTCCCTGAGATACTATAACAATACCTATTGATCAAAGACAGCAGCTGATGATAACATACAGGGACAGCAGCTGATGACAACATACAGGGACAGCAGCTGATGACAACATACAGGGACAGCAGCTGATGACAACATACAGGGACAGCAGCTGATCACAACATACAAAGACAGCTATCAACAACAGACAGCAACCAATCATAGGAAAGCTGCAGTCACCAACTGTCCTGGTATAGTGTAGGAAGCAAGGGGACAAGCAGCACTGCGGCACTGCAAAGCTCTGCTGAGACATAGAAAGATTGGTTAAGCACAGCATCATGCTATTGTTCAAGACTGCTTACAGAATCCAGGCCCACTGCATTGTCATGCTGAGCAGGGTGACTAACAAAGCACAGCATGCAAGTCACAGCATACAGGACATCACTGCAGCATCATCAGCATGCAAGTCACAGCATACATGACATCACTGCAGCATCATCAGCATGTAAGTCACAGCATACATGACATCACTGCAGCATCATCAGCAAGGCATAGCTTTTACATAGCACCTGGCACACGCTGACAAGTTTGCTGTGCTTTCAGTGTAGACAATCAGTCATCAAGGTCTGTGCGTTTGCGTTTTGGGTTGCCCTTTAGCATGTTTGCAGGCAGTGGCCACCCAAAGTGCATCAGCTCAAACTCTGAGTTGCAGATTGCCGCCTTTTCATCGGACAGAAACTTTGCCAGCTTCTTCAGAGTCAGGGTGGTGCCATTTTGGCTGCGCTTTGTTTCCACCACTTCTATGGCTGCTTCCACAATTGGGTCAGTCACTGGATATGACCCTGCAGAGGCACACTGAATTTTCGAAATTTCAATGATCTGCAAGATGCACAATTGACTACACACAGATGACATGGTACGCGCAGACTTCCATTTTTCATCGTGCAATGGGCATGGTAGCTCCAGTCACCAACTTCCATACTGATCTTTGACATGCATTACGCAATGTGCCAGGCAAGTAGTGTATGTCCTGAGTCCAGCATTGATGCTTAAATGCTGACTGTATTAATTGATTTGTTGAATGTGAACTGTGCTTGGTTAGTCAGACTGTGTACCTGCTGAGCTGTGAGTTTTGTAGATTTGCCGTAGGATGGCATAGATGATGGTCAGTCGCTCATTGACCTCCCCTCTCACTTTGGAGCCGCCTCCACGCCACTGCACTTTGTGCTGCTTTTGCTCAGCCTTCTTCCGGTGCTCCAACACCCTCAATGGCCACTGCCGCAGCTGAGTGGTTCGGTTGAGCAGGATGCCATCTGTCCACTCCATGTACAGCTCCTTAAGGCTTGGATAGTCTGCACGTCAGAATATGGTGTTCATCCTAGTGTTGAGAGTGCAAGCTCGGCAAGAAGCAGACAGCAGGTGTGCCATACAACATAGACAAGAGCATCAGATAGCTCCGGGCTGCCGCCTTAGGAGGCTCCCGTTATGATTGCTGAAAAGCGTAGCCTTTCTTTTCAAGAGCATCAGAAGTTACAGCAAATAGTCTGGCGCAAGCTCAAAGCATGCACAGTCCTTGATCAGTGAGGGCAGCTTTGACACCACATCAAAACAGCCTGCTACCAAGCAGCTTGTGCAGAGCACAAGATGTAGCATCCAGGGCAAGCACTGGGTGATCAGTGCCGTGGCTACTTGGTCATATCACCTGACAGGTTCAGATATGCGCCTCTCCACTCTGTCCATGGTGCTGTCTGTCCAGTTCCTGGAATGTCAGGATGTGTCGTGTTTCCCACATCTGTGGCAGCAGCTGGCATGCTAGCTGCAGGCAAGCCAGGTCTTGCTTGCGGCTGGGTAGGGTTTACGCCAGGCAGCCCTTCCATGGTCCCCAATGGGTCCCTTGGGATCTGTACAGAAGTAGCTGGGACCTCTGACGGCTGTGCAAATGGCTCAGGCCTTGGAGCTGCTGCTTGCTCATCCAGCTGCTGTTCTGGTGGAGGTGCCACACGCTGCTTCTGCAAGTGTCGCTGCCAGTTGACCTCAGACTTGCGGCGCGTCCGAGCACTCTGAGTAGCTGGTGCTTGACTTTCTTCTCTATCAGCAGCTGGGCGCTTTGCTGGCAGTCCTGCATGTGTGGGATGTACACCACTCTGAAGCAGCATCTGGTCTGTCTGCAGACCGACGCCAACACTGGCTGACACAAGGGTGCTGAGCTGACTCAAGTGGTGAGCAGCTGCTTGAGTCATGGCATAGATTTGGTCCCCTTGCTCTGCCAGGTTGTCCATCCTTTGAGCCAGGTTGTCCATCTTTTGATCCATGGCACTCAATCTTGTCAATATCATCCGCAGCATCTGCAATAAGCAATCTATCAAAAAGTGGTGCAGTGGAGTACAAAGGGCTACCATGAGCAAAAAAGGCTGCTAGATACACGATGTAAATATGGCCATGATGATGCATGAGCCTCACACAGCAAAACTGTGTTTCTTGTTGTCAATGTGCTGCAGGCAAGACTCAAATATATGCATTTGGAAGGGCATCCCAAAAGACATACCCAGATTGTTTTCACGCTCGTGAAGCTTGTTCTATACAATTGCGAAGACAGCCACGTTGTTGTGTGTTTGACAAACCACAGAAGCATTCGCACCTCGTCAGTAGAGAGGCCAGTCAGATCAGGCAAGGAGCCCAATGCAGGTGGACCACCCGTTGTTGTCAGGGCAGAAGCTGCAAAGTGCTGTGCCCTGTCATGTGTAGCATCTACCACGTCGTCCATGCTGCCTTCTGTCCTTGCCTTTGAGCAGACACAAAAGCTTATTCAGTCAATGGCAATCTTGTAGAAGCGCAGGTTGCACGTAGACAGTGTGAGAAATGCAGAAAATAACATATAGCATCATCTTGAATTTTGCTTGGCTACAATCATACAGTGGCAATGGCTAGGTTTGAGGGAAGCTTAGATCTGTGGGAAGATGAGCAGTGCCCAGTCCCTCATGAAGCATCTTTGCATGCACATGCCATAAGGTCTGACGCAACAATACAATAAGCTGCTGTAAGACCACAAACAGCGGGCTGATGTGTCTGCTCACCACTGTTCTGAAGCACTTGGAGACTTTGTCCGGCTTTGTTGCCCTCAGCTGATGTAGCCATTGCTTTGCAGCTGCAACACCAAGCATAGTCACCATATCACTATGAAAACTCTGTGCTATACAATGCATCCATGCCCTACCTTGCTTGGTTATACCTTCCTTCTCGGCACATAGCACAAGGTCTGCGACAATTGATCATGTTCTCTTGTGATACAAGTGCACACAAGGCATCTCTGCCTGTGCATGTTCAAAGTTTTTGAAACCGCACAGCACCCCTACCTTCGTCCAGCAGAGCTACACTGTGTGTATGAGGCTGCAATAAGCCCCCCAACACAGTGCTAGGCTTGCGGCTTTTTTTCCCGGCATTGTTATTAACGGGAGATGGGCTTTGCATGTTTGACTATGACTGATCACGACTGAGCAACACCTTAAGATGCCAAGTTCAATGCCCAAATTGCTACTCAATGCCCAATTGATGCTGTGGTAGCAGAACCATCACGCACGGCTGTCCTGTGGTGCACCCTTGTGAGTAAGGCAGTTTATTCTGCTCCTGCTTGCGAGTTTGGGTTGACAAAGCGACGGCTAAGATCACAACGCAACCCAGGCAGACAATGCATGCTTGACGTCTTATGGAAGCTCCGTGCAGCTTGCGGCCCTCAATAGACGCGCACAAGCGCAACAGTAGTCACAAAGCTGACTTCACGTAGCTGTAATGCCTCGATTACTCACCAGATACGTGTGAGGGCGGAATGCTACCGATAGCTACCTCTATCGTATTCACAGACGATGATGTGCTTATTGGATACAGCTGCCATGAAGGGGTATTGAAAGCTTTATTGGAACGGTGAATTCATTCTGAGGATGACACGCAGGTAGCAGTTCGAATCTGTCTACGTCAGTGTGCAACTTGGTCAAGGAGTTGTGTGTTGTGTTGTGCTGTGCTGTGCTGTGCTGTGCTGTGCTGTGCTGTGCTGTGCTGAGAGAGAGAGAGAGAGAGAGCTGTGTTGTGTCAATACAATAGTTCAGTCGTGATCGGCCTTGATTATGGCATACCCCGATGGTTGCCGGCATAAATGTACAATCCTGCCAAGGCTAAGGCCCTGCCCCGGGAGGGGACATTGGCTCTTGTGTGGTGTCCATCAGCACGCTGCCTCAAACCACGTCCACGAATTCCAGCGAAGAGGAGCAGTCGTCTGCCAGAAACACCGCACTGCAAACTCATGAATGCATGTTGGGCTGCAGAACAAGCTGATGCATCACTGCAAGCCTTCAACAACCATCCGCCTCCAAAGGAGTCCTGACCTGCTACCCATCACTTCACATCAGCAGACACAGCTGCATCGATGCCGATTGCTGTCAGGCAACTGCAAGAGGTCGCGGCAGGTTTCCAGAACACCAGTTGAGAATCTTGTCAAATTGAGCTCACTGCCTCATCTCAACCAGCAGCTCTCCATAGCGCATGTTGGCACAGCTGCCACCAGTAATTTACCTTCCCCTGCTCACAGTGCCTTTGCATATTCAAACAGAGGCAAGCACAAATGGAACAGGGCTGTCAGTAAGGCTTGGAAGGAGCAGCCTGCTCTGTCAAGCAGGTAATGTCTCATGTCTGTCAGACTTAGCTGTCACGTTATTTGCACGTCCTGCTGCATGGCATCATCCATGGTATCTCCAGCAGGCTATCTGCATCTGTCTTATGCACAAAGTGTGTGCCCTTCACAGAATGTGTATAGGCCATGCATGCAGTGATATGCATCTAAGCTTTGTCAAGAACTTCATCTTTGCTGCAAGCATATGAAGCCTGCAGATCAGCGTTGCAAGGGATTTTGTGCTTGCTCACAAATCGATGTATGTTCTGCTTACCGCGAACTGATCTGTCTTTATAATCTGAGCAAGAACCTTGGCTTTGCAGAACTGAGGTTGACCACTCATGGTGTCAGCAGGTACATGGGTGTCGCAAAAAAGGGAGAAAAATTGGGTGCATATATCAGAGCAGGAGGCCGACCATTTTTGGTGTGTTTTTTCGGGTGTGTATCCAATTGAAGATCAAGCTGCCAGATTGTATGATAAGGCTCCTATTTTTCTGGTAATATTCACAATCGTGCACATGATGGGTAGCTTCGTGAAAGTCGCATCCTCGCACTCAATTGACTGGATGCAGCTGTTGTATCAGGTCTTGTATTGCTCTGGCTCATGAGCAGATCAACATGCCTACAGAACCACCGGGCTACTTTGATCTGAGCTAGTTTGAGGGTTTGGGGTGCTCGCACCCCAACTGATAACATGTGCTTGCCTTTTGTTGCACATTGCATGATGAATCACCCTGCAGGACGTCTGTAATCAGCTTTTGCAGATCACTCAAGCAACCCAAAACCACTAACTGTCAATAAGTATCTCCATGCCCATGTAACCTGTGGACAGATGCGCGTTCTTGGATGCAGCACAAGGAGCCTGTGAACTTCAGCTTGTCAAAAGATCATGTTGAAGAGGTGCGCAGGCATGCGACTTTAGATGAATTTGCCAGACAGAAACGGCGAGCAACAAAAATCAACCAAACAAGCAGGTGCAGTTGTGTTTATGCTCATGTGCATGTTACATGATATGTACAAAATGATATGCATAACATGATCTGTACAGAATATATTCATCTTAACACATATGTATCTTGTCAGAAGCCAATGCAGCACTCAAAATGAGTTGGCTTTACTCACATGACTTGTCAACACCATCATTGTTGTGCACACAACACAAGACTTGCTTGTGCCATAATGCTGGTCAGGTTGTCTAGCGTGTTGACATATTGTGGAGCGCATGGCACAGCCTTGACCACTGGTGCAGATTTCTGGGTGTGCGTTTGCATCTGGGTAAATGGTGGGCCAAAGCCTACCTACAGCGCCAAATATTTACCTTGGGTGGTTACTATACGAAAGAAGAAGCTGCAAAAGCAGTTGACCATGCACTAATATATATGGCAGGTCACTTCACATCACCAGCGCCCACTTGTGTTGCAGCTTGCATTTCACAAGTACAGCCAGATACACGATCATTGAGCAGTTTCAGTGCAGCATCAAAATCCCTGCTGCTTGGTGCAAGCTCATTGACAGCTGCATGCTCAGCTGACGCATTGCATGGAAGGTCCCCAACAAGTAGGGGAACATTGTGTCTTGTCATTGTTTCAATGTCAACATTGCATTCATGCAAAGCAGCATATGAGACAGATCACCCGTGCTAAAGCCAGCAATGTGGTAGCAGAATTTGCAGCCTGTGAACTTTCCTGGCGATGAATATGATGTGGATGTCATACGACAAGCAGCTACATTACAAGACTATGTCAAAGCTACCAGGCAGGCTGCCAAAGATTTGACAAAAGAGCGCAAGACCAGCAGGTGCATGCATCCCTTGGCCGACGGGCTGGACGTGCAACAGCCGCGACCTTTCTACTGACTGCAACATGATGCAATGCACTGTTAGCAAAACTGTAATTTGTGAATGCACACACTCCTTGAGAAACGTTAAGTCTAATCCATGCTGGAATTGTTTTTTTCTCAGCTGGGATATGCCTCGCAGGTTTGTTGGGGTGATTACCATGGATCAAAAGTTTGCAGCCTTAGGGCCAGGATTGATCTCACTTAGTGCCTTCTTTGTAGAAGAACATGCTGCCAGAGTGTATGACAGGGAATGCATTTACCAGGTAGCATTATGCATGCAACATCACATACGGTCCGGATTGTCATCTTCACTTGAGTAAGGTTGTCTTGTATCACTGGTCTCTGCAATGCAATGTGCCATAGATGAGCAAGGGACTGAGAGGGATGTTTAATAAATGATAATTATTAAAACGCTTTCCAGCTCATGATGAGCTAGGTACGTGCAGGACAAGAGGGATGTTTGATGAGTCACAACTGGCTCCACACCCCAGATTGTAAGGTATCAAATGAAAATGACATGAAATAAGAGGGCGGTGGCTGTGCTCAGGGCAAACCACCTGAGAACTTCCCTGAGTTCAAGTATGACACAGAATCTATTCAACAAGCCCCACACTGGGCTTGTGGAGCAGTGTCGAAAAGAAGCAGAGCAGGCGTCCAAGGCGCTGCAACACAGCAAGTATGCAAGCATGACTCAAAAGCTATGTCAGTCATCGGCACACATCTGTATACATATACACCTCTTATTGTGCGTGTGTGTGTATATATTGCCCTGGTTGTGCAAGTTTGTGCAAGCAGCCAATAGGACCTTGTCGCTCCAAGATTTAGCATCCTGGTCTATACGCACAATATCAACAGGCCTTGTTGTGGTCATCGTTGCAACAGAGTTGACAGCATGGTGGCGCAGCTGACTTTTCTGTGTTGCCTAGTCAACCTCCAATGTAAGTGCAGTAATACATGTGCTGCTTGTACAGATACACAGGTGTCAGTTGGTGAAAGCGTAAGTGGGAGGCCTACATAAATGTTGCTGATCAGCAGGGTAACAAGAATGTCAGAAAAACCATGGGACGTTTCTTCAGTGAGGTGGATGCAGCTGTGGCTGCAGATCGTGAGCGTGTGCTTGATGTGAGTGGCAAGCATTCAGGCCGTCAACAGACCTTGTGCTGGGCATGCACATTGCATTAGTAGCAATTGCACCATGGTCAACTTGCTATTACAGGGTACCACTTGCTGTTACAGGGTACAACTTGCTGTTATACGATACAACTTGCTGTTACAGTTTGTACCACAGGGTACACAGGTGTACCACTGTCAGGCTGAATTACATCTGGAAGGCACACTGCATGAAAATAGGGAAGGCAAGCACTGCTTGCATAGCACATGGGATGCCTTGCACTGTGGCACAGATAACGGTGTCTGCAGACCTCTATCTTCAGAGACTATTAAGCTGCACCCTGAGGCTCACATTATGACAGTGAGTTTGTGTATGCTTGTAGGGGCAGCAAGCTGTCAACCTCCCAAATTGGGTGCCATGACAAGTGGTGCAAACGTTTCTGTCCAGCACAATTTCTGCTTGATTCTCCGTAGCTGCCATGATCTCTGATCTCAGACAGGAGTGTCTCAAGAAGTCAGTACTCTGTCTCAGCATCATTCCTGTGTTGCCAACTGTGTCACAAATCACAGCTGTGATGATGAAACTTATGGACAGATCCTGGTAAGACCTACTTAGTATGATCACCCCACCATGCCACAGTGTGGTGATGTTACAGCCTTGGAATTGCCATGTGACTCTGTGTGTATTGATGTCGTGACACAACTACTGACTCACGAATATTTGCCATACCGAGAGCTTGCCTGGAGTTCACACAGCAACTGTAAGCAATCAACCAATTTTTAATATTGGGCTGCATGCAGTTAAATTTGCGTCTTGCAGTGAAGACATGTTTGTGGTTTCAGCATCAGCCTATGGCTTACAGAAACGGCCCGCGGGATTCACACGAATATTCTCAGATTGCATTACTTCACCAACAAGTCTGATCACATAGTAATATATATTGGAGAAGACAAAGGTCGTATTTGAAGTTCAGTATATGCTTGAAGAGTTGTGTGCGAAGACCTCATAGTGTTAGTAATCAGGGGAATAGAGCTACATGCTGTGGCCAAAGTGGCCATCTGCAACAGCCATACCACCACAGTGTGTGCAGACCCTATTAGCCCTTGTAACATGCTGGCCTCCAGCAAAATGCCGTACGGCCAGCTACAACTTTGACTTTCAACAGCAGGAGGAGGAGGAGGAGGAGGAGGAGGAGGAGGATTTACACAGTTGTACAGATGTGCCAGGGTTGTTAGTGACCTTGTAAGAAATATCAGTACTAGTGCTTATCTACTAGTGTTTATCATGTCTAAGAGAGAGAGAGAGATTACAATGCTTTAAACAGCTTGGACTTTTGAGTCTCGGAAGTGGATTCTCAAGTTGGACACGAAGCAGCAGTCTGATCAAATCTTCTTTCCATCCCGAAACTCGGTCCCTGCACGGTGCATTGCTGCGCTCGCAGGCTAGCTCTTTCATTGCTGCGCATTTGCTTGTAACATGAAGCAGCTCTGCAGCAAACAATGACTCCTGGAACTGTTTCCATTCATCCAACTCTCACAAGCAGTTCCGGAACAATCTTCGCGACGCTACACCGCTTAAGAGCCCCTTCAGTGACGGCAGCGCTCGCAAGAGATCATCTCCCGCGACAGAGAGCCTTTCATCCCTGCAGATGCAAGCAATCTAGCTCTGGCAGTCGGCAGCTGGTATCAGCAGTAGCAGTAGTTGATCAGGAGCCCCTGCAACCTGCAAGGAAGACGAGGCCAACAGCACAGCAGATATTTGATTTGCAGCATGTGCCTCAGCTTTCGCCATCTCTTGTACTCTACTTTCCACTCGGTGAGATGTCCCAGCAGCCTGGGCATTGAGTCAAAGACACTTCCCCAGCAACACTGCAACTCAGTCTAGTGCATGCAGGGGTTCTGCTGGCCAGCATACGAATGGCCTTGTGGGTGCTACTTCTAGCTGCAGATGTACCTTGGCTGACGGACAACAACTCATCGATTGCTGGTATGCTTTGCTCATAGTCCCCTTCCTGCATGTTTGTCTGAGTGTCTGTCTGTCCCTGTAAAGGCTTGGTTCACAACATCACGCCTTTTTTGCAAGAAGAACATGCGCTTTGTGGCTGTCCTAACTTATTGGTGTCCCGTGCAGTGTTGCAGCGTATTCTGGGAGTCCAGGTCAACTGGCACCATGTTGACAGGATACCAAGTAAGCGACATGTGCTTGTCAGCAACCACCTGACAGCTGGCGATCTGATGATGCTGTACAGCCTACCACAGCACTATATACACCTCATCAGCGCCAAGCTGCCTGAACGCATCAGTCAGGTGTGGACCATCTTACCTAAACACCAAGCTGTGACTACGTAGACGCAAAAGCCTGGCACACGACACAGACAATAACATATTTTGCGCTACAGGCCAATCATCATAGAGTCAGGCTGTGGCATGCAACCAAAGAGATGTACCAGGATCTGACTGACAGCTCAGCACATACTGATCCTATACATCTGTTCCCAGGTAGCCATGTGCTCGTCAATTTGCATCAATGATATGCATTACCATTCTATTGCATTTGCTGCATGTGCACACCTAGCCTGCTTGTAAATAGGTAATGCCTTGCATGGTTTTTGACTTATGCATGCTGTTAGTGTGACTCATGCAGAGCTGGCTACCAAAAAGGCTATGCCGTGGAATAGGCAGTCAGTACTTTCTGGCGGAAACAGAGCTCAGCAATGCTGTTGCAGCTGTGCAGGGTCCACAAATCAGCTTCCTGGCTGGTTCCTTTGCATTGTATTGGCTCTTTTCACAGCGTGACATTGATTTTGTCTGCAGAGGGCGTGATGACAAATGGGTCAGGTATGGTCCAATTCAGCAGAGGGTTTATGCGATTTGGCAGAAGCCTGCCAATTGTGCCTGTAGCCCTGAGGGTGACTGTGCCTTGGAACATCCAGACACACACCCTCACTTCCAATTTTGCAGCAAATTTGTTTTGGTTCTGTTTTGTCCCATGGGTACGGCTTGACGCCACAGTTTTGAAGCCTATGTCACTGTCTGAGGTGAGACATGCACAAAGTAGTGCACATGCTGTTTGGTATTGCATGTGATTATGCTGCGCATATTAATCTGTACTGAATGCTCATAACACATTGATGGGCATGCGCAACAGAGCTTAGGGACTTGAACATGTTGCGAGACAACAAACCAACATGGATGACTGACATGCAGCTGTGCCTGCCTGCAGGGGCAGGGTAATGGCGCTTTTGTAGAGGGTGTCCAGAAGACAATTGCCACAGAACTGGGCGTGGGAATTGCTGACATAACCAATCAGGAGAAGAAACAGCTCATTAGGCAATATAGCAAGCGCAAGCGCTGAGTCCACTATTACGTGCATATCAGATTTTGTTCTTACGTATATTGAGCCATATTTTGCTCCAATTTTGATGGTTGCCTGTCCGACTTGCATAGTGGGGCAACAATTTTGACTGCATTTCATCTGGTCACGTTCAACAAACATATTCAAAGTCCTACCGTAGGCTACTACTGTATGCACAAAGTGTCAGCAAGTACTGCTATGATAGCTTTCATTGTTTGTGCGAGCCTGCTGCTCTCTTGTATGGCTGCTGCTGAAACACCATAGCGTCAAGATCAGCAGAGCTAATATTTTGAATGTCCTCTAGCGACATTTTACTGCTTGGACTGCCAATGTTGGAATCGAGCCCAGCAACAGATTTGCGTGCTATTGGTGGCTTGTCTATGCCTTCCATTACAATGGGACCTTTTCTGGGAGGTCCTAATTGTGTTCTGCTCTTTGGCAACTCTGGAAACTCAGCAAAGCGTGATGCATCACCTGGCCCCCAGTCAGGTGGCCAAGCAGCCTTGCCAGAGCGACCTGCATCATGCCTTCTCCTGCAAGCCAGAGAATCTGCCTCATTTTTAACTCGTTCATGCCATTGCAAACCTTTAGCTTGTGTTTTGCTATATCTGCAACACAGCAAACTTGGCTGCTCACTATCAAGCACAGTGTAGCTCAGCCACTGCAGCGTATGCCAAGCATAGCTTTCTGTACAGTTGTACAATGTCCAAGATGTCGTACAATTTCCAAAGACCTTCTAGTGCAATTCTGTTGTAAAAGTTCCTAAGACCTTCCAGAGCAATATTGTCCCAAATAGCATGATGCCTGACTCAGATGCCAAGCCTTACCTGACACTCCAAAAATTACATCATGTCATGCACTACGAAGTCCATACTTTGCAAATACTAAATGCGCAGAAGAGACTCAAGAAGGAAAGACTTACTTGGTACGCACGTACTGCCAACCACCCACCCCCAGCATGCCGATGATCAGAAGGGGCCGTGACATGGCATGCAGAGGGTACTTGTCAATCTCCTTGAAGGGCAGTTTGGACTCAAACAGCCCCACCACCCCCTCACCAAGACTCACTGCCACCAAAGAGCCTTGAGCTGTTGTCAAGGGGGGGTCCACCTGTGCTTCTGCAAACTGCATTGCAGCGTGCATCATGTCAAAACTTCCTGCGGCTTGTCCCAGTTGATCCAACACAACAGATGAAAACCAGGTGACCCTTACACGCATGGTGCTCAAGCGTTCCCAGTATCCCTTGCATATTGTTTGCTGAGGCAACACCAGGACAAAGTGCTGCTATCCCATAAGCCAGGACACATACGGTGTGCAAGCACTCCAAAAGCTGTCACTGAGGAGACCCACCATGTCTCCAGACGCAAAGGCTGACGCCACATTGCTGTAAGGATGAGCCAGGATCATCTTTGGAGCCCGACGATTGCTGAAACCAGTTGTGTTGAAGATTGCCAGTCCTGTTGGTGCAGCCAGGAGCAGGCAACCCCTGACATGGGTGAGGTGGATGGGACCCCCCGCTGGGGCCAGACTCAGGGGTACCCTGGAAAGCACCTGTGCAGCGTGAAGAAGAAGTCAGATGCAGAGGCTCTGGCGGGGATTGGGCTTCACGTAGTGACGCTGTAGCTGTCAACACAGTGACGGTCAACAGCATCAATGACAAGAAGAGGAAAAACACAAAGGAGGAGGAGAAGCAAAAGTCAAGGAGAGGAGAGGAGAGAAGAGCCAGCTTGCTTTACGAACGCAGCAAGTCTGGTGGTACATGCATGAACAGGTGCTGCGACATTCTCAGCTGTCAAGCCGTTGCCAGTCCAACTCTGCCACCTCTCATTGCAGTGAAACACATGAGATGCTCTCTAGCAAAAGTAGGTACACTGCTTTATGCTCACCTTGGCCTCCCTCTTCTCTGGGTCAGGTACTTGCAACAGCAGAAGATCCATATCTGTAGTCACAGCATAGCCTCGCTGAGCAACCTGATTATCGAAGGCAGCTGCAGCAATGACTGATCTGTTCAGGCCGGCCAGGTGTCGCGTTCTCAGCTTGAGTTGGCTGCCATGGACATGTGCTGTGGCAAAATAGTGCGTGCTGACTAGTGAGATTGTGGTGCCACTGATGTGGATCGCCCTAATGGCTTGATTGCTCATTCCTGATGCTCCTACAGTACCTGTAGCAACGTGCGAGCATGCTTAGCAACGGGCTGTGGCAAAAGTAAAGCCGTTCAGGCTTGGTGCAAGCCTTGCCTCAGGAGCACCCAAGCCTTGCACCAGGATTGACAGCACTGGAATCACTGCAGCATTGGGAGCAAGCATCTGGCTGAGTCATGCATCACAGAACGGCACAATGTACACTTGATTACCATTCTCTCTGTACAGTAACAGTTGCCCATCTGCCAGGGCAGCCACAACCTGCCGGGCTGCACCTGCCCTCAGTATGCCCATATGAGTAACCCCAGCATCTTCTGCACCATTTCCAGCTGTGTCGCATTCACGCAGGTCTGTCCTGGTGGAACTGCTGATTTTAGACAGTTCTGAGTCTGACACAGCATCTGTGGTCGGGTTAATGGGGTGCAAAAGCTGGATTTCCTCTTTCTGAAGCTGCTGCTGGAGATGCGCATGCCTGCAGACAAGGCAGGCAGTCTAAAGCACAAGGCAAAGATCCAGGTGTAAGTGAGAAAGTCTTGCATGGTCAGTGTAGACTGAGCTCAATGAAACAAAGCCCAGTGAAAAGGACTGTACCAGACTCAAGTGGGCTTTGTGTGTGTGAGCATCAATTTTTCACGCATGCAACAAAAGGCGTAGCCTTCAACTGTTCTACAGAAATGCACCATTGCATGTAGTATATGGCTTTGCATTTGCCACATTTCCAGGACAGATGTGCGTGCTCGGTGCAGGGTACAACAGTCATGCACAGTGGCTTCAGCATGGCATTGTTGCGTGGAATGCACAAGCTGGTGTGTGACTGCCTGACCTGTTAGACAGCTGCAGCTGAAGCACTTGTGAGCTGCCGTTTGCCAAGCCAGCAACTAGAAGAGTTTTGTCTTGAGAGCGTGCAGAAGCTGCCAGACACTGAATCGAGCTGCCTGCAACAGCGTGGCCTCTGGTCACAGCACAGCATAAGGCTTTGTTCAGAAGACCGTGTCACTGGATTACCATGATGATGTACACTGGATTTGCAGGCTGGGAATGGCATGATGTGACAAGGGAAAATTGAAACTTACTTGCCTGCATCATGCTCTAGGGCTAGCTGGCCCTTTGTGTTGAAGGCATACAGCTTTCCTTGTACGTCTCCCAGTACAAGGAACTGGTTCTGCAGGCCTCCAGGCGGGTGTGTCAATACAGTCATAGCTGTGACCGTGGTGTCTGCTTTGACGGCACTCAGCATCAGGAAGTCATCGGCCCAATTCGTGACGCGCTGAGCTAAAGTTCTGCTGAACACCTGCTGGTCGATCTTGGCCACGCTGTTCGCTGTATCTGCAGGCATCGAAGGGAGCTCGCTTGTGTACAGTTGGTGCACAGTGGTCGACAGCCACTCGTACTCTGCGGCCTACCCTGACTGACGAGCGGCACCGGATTTTGATATGAGCGCGCTGGAGTGTGGTCATCGTGGCTGTCTTTTGGCAGAGCTGGACTGCTGCTTTGCTTGTCCAGCTGCAGCAGAAGTTCACCAACGTGTTCAGCTGTTTCGGTGGCTTGCTTCAGCTGCAATCGGAGGAGCTTGAACGCGTTCGATAGCTGAGCTACATCAGTATGCGCCGCTCCTGTTTGTGACGCTTGTGTTGCAAAGACGTATGCACTTAATAACGTGATCAGCAGGAGCACTCCTGCAGCTCCAGGCATGCGCACCACGAGATTTGCAACCCCGGACTGAAAGCTACTCACGGTACGAAGGCCCAAGGACTTGAACGGGGAAAAATATCACCACAGCAAGCGCGCAATGAACCTTGATCACAGTCAAGTTCTCAAAGGCTCACGGCACGCGTGCGAGAACGTGAATTACGCAGACGTGTGTGCAAGTATTTGGCTTCTTACCACTGCCAAAGACCACGAGAGAGAACGAGTCACGTATTGCTGACTTTGGTGCAAACTTGGTTCACAGCATTGCCTGGTTGCTTGAGCCTTGAATCGCATCTCCCTTAAGGCCTACTGCGGGCTAGCTTTCCGTACAGACTACCGAGCGCGTGGTCCCTAGTGTCAGTAGACAATGGGGGACTCCGGTGGCTTGCAGCAAGCTAAGCTGGTGCTTCTTGGTGACATGGGGGCAGGAAAATCAAGTTTGGTGCTCCGTTTCGTCAAAGGACAATTTTTCGACTATCAGGTAGACACATGGGGTTTTGCAGCTCATGGTGGAAGTATGCAAAACCACTCTTGGCATACAGATGTCGCTATGGCATACTGGGTAATCACGTTCGGGATGTTCGACTTGCAGGAATCGACAATTGGAGCAGCATTTCTTACCAAGACCATGCCAGAGCAAAATGTAAAGTTTGAGATATGGTAAGACAGTGTCGTGGCCAGTGCCCAGTTTGGCCAGCTTTTTGTGCTCTTCTTGGTGGCGTCGTACGTCATGCAGATAAGTAATGCACAACTCGTAAGCATTGCTGTCATATGTAACATTGCTGTCATATGTAGGGACACAGCAGGTCAGGAAAGGTACCACAGCTTGGCTCCCATGTATTACAGGTAACAGGGGTTGCAGTTGCTCACTCTCAAGCAGCTTACAGGTGCAGAGCCTTGGTTTAATGTATGCACTTCTGCGTTTGCAGGGGAGCTGCTGCAGCTGTGATTGTGTTTGACATCACAAGCAAGGACAGCTTTGCAAAGGCAAAGAGCTGGATCAAGGAGCTGCAAAGACAGGTCTGCATCTGTTGCTGAGTCTGTGCGTGTGCAACCTTTTCGTCATAAACCTCAGTGCAGAAAATTTCTCAGAGCAGCCTTGTGTGTCACAGCTGTGCATGTTCTGTGGTCATGTCCCAGGCAAAGCCGTATGCAGATTGTCATGCAGCAAATGGGCTTCCAGTTGTAGAACGCCAGTGCTGTAAAACTGCATGTCACAAGACACTTGCTCACAAGTTGCACACTTTCACATCTGGTCGCAGAGAACTGCATAAAACAATTTGAGAGTTGCAGGAAATTGCATCATGTGGGCTGGCAATGTACTGCAGCTTGCTGATCATGTTCTGTCATGCAGGGCAACCCTAACATGATAATGGCGTTAGCCGGCAACAAAGCAGACTTGGCAGAGGCCCGGGCTGTGACTAAGGAAGAGGCACAGACTTATGCTGACGAAAACAGCCTCACATTTTGGGAAACATCAGCCAAAGCTAACATGAATGTCACAGATGTGTTTCAGGACATTGCTGAGCGCCTGCCAAAGGCGGCATCTGCATCACCACAGCAGCCACAAAACAACATCCAGCTGAATGCACAGCCCGACAGGCCCAAGAAGGCTGGATGCTGTGGTTAAAGCAGAATTTGTTGACTAAACCTAGATGTTGACACACTCTGCCTTGCGCTATGGTGGAACTCTGTATATTAAGGCAGTTTTGTTATGCCTGGATGCGCATTTAGTCACCATCATGTCCTGGAGGTCACATGGCATTGCATCTTTCTTAGTTTCTTGTGTGTCTGAAAGTTGAACCTCACTCATTTTGGAGTACACTGTTTCTAATTCATGCTGTTTCACAACCTTTGTGCATCTGATGTTAACAACGTTGTCGTAGAAGTATATTGGCAGGGTGTAAATATGTCAGCAGCTTCTCAATTGCAGATGAAGCTCATGCATCACCTGCTCTCTTTCTCTGAGCCTATCATATGGGTCTACACACCAGGTTACCAAGTTAATGGGACGTGCACCATGCAGTGTGTTGACTGGTAGATGTGTCATCCCTATTATCAGAAGTTCTCTAGACAACATGCACAGGAAGGGCAGGCGCTGTGAGCTCGTTCATCTGACCAATGTTCGAGGTCTCCGTCTGGAACACCATCTTTTTGAATGCTCTGTGTGCAGTGCTCAGCGATGCTTAGCATACATGTGGGCAATATTATTGTCTAGGCACAAGCATACATGTAAGCACCGCATGAATAGCAATGTCCCATGCCACATAGTCATTGTGATCATGCACTTGCATGCACGCTTGCAGGAAGATTTCTCCTGGACCATGGTTTACCTTCTACAGACGGATCAATGTTTCAGCTCACCAAGCCATCAAGCAAATCCATTCATGCTAAGTTCAATACTTTTCACGAGGACCCTCAGAGGCTTGCAGAGATATTAGACTGCAAACGGCAAACCCTCAGAGGCTTGCAGAGATATTAGACTGCAAACGGCAAGCCCAAGATGCATAAATTACACATGGATGCACACATGCCACAGCAAATTAAGGGGTTACATTTAGTGGCCTTATAATCCGGATTAGCGTAGTGCAGAGTGGAATAGTCTGCTATTGCGACGTGCCTTTTAGTCGACAAAATGACGGTTTAGAGGCACTTTTGCACTTGTAAAAACTCGACTAATTCTGTAGCCCTCTACTAAACGGTAGATTAGTTTTGGCGTCTCGATTAGTCGGCTGAATGCTTTAGTAGACAAGCACCAATTAGTCGTGCTATGTGAGATCAGATTAGCATGCTGAAGATTGCCGGATTAGCATGATGATACAATTTAAAAACTGTGCTTAAACACTGGTTTCCTATCAAAATTCCAGACAGAGTCATCAAAGGAGAGTTCAACAAGTGGGAGTCAGAAAACGAGCAGGTGACGACAGAAGTCTGCTGCACATTTTCTGAGTCCCACTTGCTAAACTCTCCTTTGATGACTCTGTCTGGAATCCTGATAGGAAACCAGTCTTTAAGAACCTTCATTGCTTTGGTAGACGCTTCAATTCTTGCCTCTTCATCTGTCACAGCAGCAGCTTGTGGCAAAGCAGACTCGTGGTCTGACTTCCCTTTCTTGCTACTAGATGTTGGCTGAGACTCGTCTGTTGACCGCTTCCTTGACGTGTAGGGGGTTTTGTCTGCAGCAAGAAACCATAAGCGAGACAGAGACAGAGACAGGATCCAAACAAAGTAGAACAAAAATGAAGTCAAAGTATGCCAGAAGATCAGCAGCATAAAAAGGACAGGCTGGATCATCAGACAGTGCAGAGACGCGTAGGGGTCTCACGCCCCAGGTGCCAGCAGTCACATGAGGGCTGCCATTAGAGGGCCTAAGAGACTTGTGCTCAGCAGCACTGGCGGAAACAATGTTGATGTCCTCAAAGGGGTCATGCATGCCCGTCAGCCAGCTAGCAGTAGCCTTGGCCACCTGCACAAGTCAGTCACAAGTCTTGAGCCCCCAATGCACGTACAAGTCTGTCTCAGAAAACAAAGAACTTTGAGCCTGTTCAGTGCATTTGTGATTGGTTTGCATGACACAATATGTCTGACAAGCACATGTTGGCACTTGGCGGGACCAGGCGACTGAGCTGCAGACTTGGCAAAAGCACCAGCATGGATGTAGCAACATGCTAACACTTTGCTTCTGTGGGCACTGAGAACAGAAGCTTGACACTCATGCATAGTGCCAAGGGGACAGAAATCTGGACCATGATGCAGTCTGGCAACCTCGGGTCCATGCAACACACTGACATCAATAAGCCAGCATGCTTTGTATATGCAGGCTGCAGCGCAGTTGCGATTTGAGCCTCACCTGAAGAATTCCATTGCAGTAGGCAGCAAGGGATAAGCAAAACGTCCAGATGTGCCTGATACCCCACAACCCACTGGGCTTGCTGAAGCCCGGACCCTTGCTCTGTCCTTTGTTGCCATGCTGACCCTTGCTGCCGTTTTGTTTCTTCCTTTACAGGACAGCATGTCAAATTTTGAGCTGTCTGTAGCAGAGACCAGTACCTATCTGCTCATGACAAGATGGTAGATTCTGGTGGACGGCAGCACCACACCAGGCTCTGGGAGATAGTTCAATGCACAACCTGCTGAAAGGCACTTCACCACCAAAATGCAAGTCATATCACTCCTCGAATGGGAACACGTAAGCCAGCGCTATGTTGCTAATGTACAGAGATCATGTATGGCTTTTGCAATGTAGTAAAGGGACGCCTCGACTGGCTTGGTAGAGCAGGCAACAACATGTGCAGCATTGTGTGTCACAAACACATCAAAACAGCATACCGTTGTTTTTCTTCTTTGGCTTGGGCCGCCGACCAGAAGAGCTGGTTTGCAGCACCTCTCGCATATGTTAACCACATGTGACAGCCTGTCAAGGTTGTGCGGGCAAAGGCAATCAGCATGTGGCTCTGCTGATGGCATGCACTCGTATGCACAACAGGCTGCTTGCTGTTGAATATGCTTGCTGATGGAAGTGTGTTTTGCAGCTGGGCTGGGCCATTTTCAATGACAAAAGTACAGACATGATTGACAGAGAGGTCAATCAGGTCTGTCAATCATATGTGTACTTTTGTCATTGAAAATGGCCCAGCCCAGCTGCAAAACACACTTTCATCAGCAAGCATATTCAACAGCCAGCAGTCTGCTGTGCATACGAGTGCATGCCATCAGCAGAGCCACATGGTGATTGCCTTTGCCCGCACAACCTTGACAGGCTGTCACATGTGGTGACTACAACTTACGGGCAGTGTGTAAAAGCCAGTATGCTTTGTACATGCAGGCTGCAGTGCTGTCGCAAATTAAGCTTTCCTCACTTGTTGTCATCAAGTGATACACTATATTGTCTCCCTAAGCCTGATGTAGGGCTGCCATCTACCACAATCTTCATTCTTGTCGTGGAGCAGGGAACTCATGGCCTCCGCTACAAATTAGCTTACGGCAACAAAGGCCAGAATGGCAACACACGACAGCGCGAGGCTGTTCCTTGACAGAATGGCATGACCTTGCGCTGCTCATTGATGCCATCTCTGGCCTTTGTTGCCGTGAATCAATTTGTAGCGGAGGCCAGGTGTTCCCTGCTCCACGACAAGAATGAAGATTGTGGTAGATAGCAGCCCCACATCAGGCTTTGAAAGACAATATGGTGCATCGCCTGATGATGACAACTTCAGAATCATAACCAAAACGCAAGCCAAATCATTCTGTAAGGACAACATATATCAACGCCATACTGCTGGATATACAAAAGCCTTGTATGGCATGTGAAGTGTGTTGACTAGGTGCCTTGATTTTCTGGGTGAAACATGCAATAACATCTGCAGCATTGCATAGCGTATGTCACAACCATAATGTCAGAACAGCATGATTGTATAATGAGAAGTGCATTTGTCAGTCACCTGGTAGCCTCTCTGATGGCATGAACCCTCCTAAGGCATGACAGCCTGTGGAGCTTAGGGTTGATATGCTTGCCAAACGAAATATACATTTGCAGCTGGGTGGGCAATGTGCAAGGATGAAAGCCTGGTAAGGATCAACCTTGATATGCTCCACAACACTTCCTCTGAATGGCAGACCAAGCCAAAGATTCACAAGAATCCACAAGCAGACCAAGTTCAAGACTCTTGTGGAATGTTGTGAATCTTGGGCTTGGAATGGGGCTGGAACGGGCTGTCATGCCTTAGGAGGTTTCATGCCATCAGAGAGGCTACAAAATGGCTCACAAATGCACCTGCCACTGTGTGGTATGCTGTCTGCAGGAACATACTAAGTGTCAGCTCATTGCAAGTTCAGGATGTCACCCCTGTTTGTTGAGCTCACCTGTGTGCAGACCACAACCGTTGAGGCCAAACCAGCAGCAATAGCACTGGCAACACCGCTGGGAAGACGAGCGGTAGCATCATCTTCCCAGCTGCCTCTGCTGTCAGCAGAGGCACCCGTAAACAGGAGCAATGCCACAGACACCAATACTGGCACCATCTGCAAAGGCACATCATCATCAGCAGGGCAAGTGGGCTTGCAGGTAAGAGCTGTGAGTATGCAGTCACTCAGAGACCTTTGCAACTTGTCATTACATGGCGACAATTAGATTATCGTGCTTAGCTGCTTACCAGCCAGGTGAACAAGCTACACATCCTCTCCAACCCTGTTATGACCTGCATACAAAACAGCACTGTAGTGCTTGGCGCGTTGTACTGACGGTGCTCCGGCAGCCATTATGTGGGTGCGCGTGGTGACATACAAAGAAGTTGCCACGGGAAGCTATGAAGTGAAACGCCTCACATGTCAACTGGCAGGTGTAAAAAAAACCGCAACGTCACTGAGGAAGCCTCCATCGATGCACAAAGACATGGAACTTGAGTAAGCTTACCTTCATGATGCAAATATCAAAACACCGTGCGTCGTCACATCAAAAACCTCTGACCACTTAACGATTGTGACCCTATTGCGGTCCAACACCCCGAGCAGCAACAAGAATTGCTGAACGATCAATGCCAGGAAGCTCCTTCAGCCAATCGCGATGATGGCTGCACAGGGAAGGCAGAGGCAAGGACGACGCAAATGTGAAGTCCGGACTGCGGTAGTGCCAATGTTATTTTCCTGCGAGGAGCGAGCAAGGTGCAATGAGTCAGCCTCCATGGCACTCATTGCAGGATGACCATGTGCTCTGGCACACAAGCACAGTGTCCCCAAATGCTGCTCACACCAAAAGCAAACAAGGACAGCATTCATGTCCTGGCCTTGCTTGACTGCTGGAATGCAGTAAGGTTCGCCTTGCCAAATGTCTCAGCTTATATGTATATATTACATATACATGTACATATACGTATATATATATATATATATATATACATATATACATATGCAGTACATATATGTATATATATGTATATAATACATATGCAGTACATATAAAGTAAATGTTCTTTATAACGACTGCACTTGAAAAGACAGAAGGTCCACCAATGGCTGTGGTAGGGGTAATTGTGCTAGCTCATGCAGTCCCTTGCCCACATCTACCCTACAGTCAATGAGCACCGCAAGTCTCACCTTTCTGGGTTTTTCATTTTTGGCACCTGTGCACCCTGAAGCCTGTCCATCACATAGAGCTCACGGCCATTCATGCAAGGCAGGCATTTTAGGCAACACAAGGAATGAATGGTGGGGTGCAGCAAGAGGACAGGCACTGATTGTGAAATAAACTGAAATGACTTCAAGGCCACAGAAGATTGTGCCGCTGACAGCCTGAAGCTATATGCAGCTATGTATGCACCTGATCTGAAACACACTGCATAGCCTGTCCTCTGAAGGAGCCAGTGGTGTTTCCTGAATGAGGTGGGCAAAGTCAGCATCGTCATTCAGCTGTCTGTTGAGGCGAGCCAGCTGATGCACAGAGTATCCCAGCCCTTGTTCTCCCCTGCAACTCGACACCATCCACAACCTGATCTCATTGATCTGGCTCCCATGCACAACACCTGCACACCCCAAAGACAACAGCAGGACTCTGTCAGAACATGCACGTTTGATCAACCATGCAGTCGACATGCAGCTCTGTGAGATGCTACGAAACGTGTTGGAGCTTTCACCTGGATGCGTCATTTGCCTGCTTCAGCATTTCTGCAGTGTCTTGTCTGACCTGGGCTTGAAGGCTGAGACTTCTGTTGTACAGCTGGCGGCATTGGGTGTCCTCAGTGGACTGCAGGCTCAGTGATCACAGACTGACACACGCTGGACAGGGCAATCCATCTTTTCGGAAATACTTTTGTGTAAATATTTATATTTTGTATTTTGGATGTCTGATCTTCATTTCTAGATTTCAATACGCAGCTAGTGACAGAACAACAACAGGACATGGGCACAGCTACGTGGTGCTGGTATAGTTGGTCCACGTCCAGTGGTGTCCTCTCCAAGACTTGGTGTGCATGCATAGTGTGCTAGGGAAGCAGCATAATTACAGAGCTTGGCACAATATTTGGATGGGGATATCCAGGTGTAATATGAGTGAATGGTTGCCATTGAGAATACCTTTGAAGCTGCTTGTGCCAGAGAGCCAATCTGCTTCAGTAGCTTGTCCATGCACATCTGCATCTGTCCTCTGCAGCAGCGAACTGTCTCTGAAAGCTCACACAAGACTGTGATGCCGCATGGTCAACTGAAGGGCAAGCAAGCACAGAGGCACAGATCTGCAAGCAATCTGCGTATCTTGCTCTACAGGTTAATAGTGATGCTGCTGACATGTAAGGCCATGATTGGCCTTGGTAACAAAGCTATTGGGTGCAATGCCAATTGGCATCTGGCGGCAAACAATGCAAATGCTGGCTGTACCTTTTGCGGCTGCCAGATTTGCTGAGCAGAATGCTCTCATAGAGCTTAATGCGACTGTCCAAATAGCGCAGCAATGCGATGCCAAGAGCGTTCTGAGTAGCATTCATGGTGGCCGTAACTTGAGCCCTGAAAGCATCATGGTCAAAGCTGTGGCTGTCACTCAAAGACTCTTGCGTCGTCATCAAGTGGGTCCTGCAGTACCATGTTCCGCTTGCAGGAGATCAAGGCTGTGAGATGGTCCATCATGATGGCTAACAGTGTGAATGAGTGATTGTGTGAACAGGTTTTACAACTTATTTTGTAGCTGTGTTCAGCATTCTTGATCAGGAATCTGGGTTGCACATTGCATGTTGGCCGACGAGCAAGATCTAGGCTCTGATACAGCAATCTTGGCACTCCATGCAGATCCGTGTTGATGTGACTGTCATGCCAGACTGACTGTATTGCTAAGCACCTTGAAAACATCCTGTGAGTGGCTCATGCAGAGAAAGTCAAGACAGCAGTGTGCGCTCGACTGTGCATTACCTGACACTTGAGACCTGCGCGTCTCTCTGAAGGGCCTTCAATGTGGCCGTCTTGAGCAGACTGCTCACCAGCCTGCAAGAGTACACACTTCTGTGCTTGACATGTATAATGGGGCCCAGGAAGATTACGTGTATGGATGGTCCAGTGCACAGCGTAACTGCAGAAGTTGACATAACACACTGAAAGGGACACAGTCGCCCTCAAAGTCATTCATGCAAGCGAGTCTGACTGCAACAGAGCTTGCCATGCAAAACAATGCTGAGCACCAGCAAAAACAATTGATGAAGAACAGGCCGTGAGGCAGAGTTGCAAGTAACTCACTTGTCAGCTTGGCTATCCAAAGTGGGCTGAACGCAGGCCCAAGCTGCCTTCCGCACCATGGGGGTCAAGTCATGTCCTGGCACACTACTCTCCAAGCATTTCACTGCAGGACGTGAAGACGTGAAATCTATTTGGTTCTGCATTAACTGGATTTCCAGCCAAGAATGTAGCCAAGATGACTTTGATGCATGCAATGAGTGCCTGAGACTCGAGCACACTGACAACCAGGTGGACCGTGGACTGGCATTTGCACAGGCAGACAGTGTTGGCGGGCAGTGTCAGCATGCATGTGCCAATAGGCAGGCGTGCACCTGCGTTGTCAATGATGACTTGAAGGACTGTTTCCTGCAGTGCCAACAAGACTGCGCATTTGGGTGTCCAATGTGCCTGTCTTCCAGAACTTGCTGATGCTGTGGATCAGCAAAGGTAGCCTTGCATGCTGTAGTCTGGTGGGTGACGTGCTTGCTCTTCATGACCAATAGACTTTTCAGCCTGTAAGGACGAAGCTCTCCAGGCAGACTCTTCCATACTTTCAGCACGCTGGGCAGTTTACCTGCAAGAACAGACCAACTTCCAGGTCAAATGTAGGTGCTTCCGCAGAACAGTTACAGTGATGTTAGACCAACACACAACACAAGCATTTGGCTCAAAGCACTGGTACGCAAATTGTAAAGAAACATAGTCTGTTTGAGAAATACAAAGTGGCACATGCAGCACATGGGCAGAACTGTGACATATGCACTGTGAGCAAAAGGGTCCTCTAGCAATGCGTAGATTGTTACAACAGACATGCATGCCGACACACTGCACGAGCGGTAGCAAGAGTTTACTACAATGCATACCTGCATACGTTTGGTTGCAAGCCTCAGCTAAATCACCAAGCAGCGCAGCCAGCTGAGGCTTGAGCTGCTTGACACCATCCCTGATGTCACAGCTCATCATTGAGTAGTACAGGGATAAAGTCTGCTGTCCCTGTTTCTGCTTGAGCAGAGCAGTCTGTTCTGCCAGCCTGATGTTGGCTTCTGGGAACAGTACAGACTCTCTGCAAATAGACAGTCACATGGCTGTACAACATTACTTAGAAAGCTGACTGAAACGCTGATGTCAGGATTCACAGAAATGTGTTTGCTGACATTATCCAAAAAAACATGACAGACATCATTGATGAATGCTAGACCCTAACATCTTGATTAAAACTTTAAAAACCATGGAAAAGTAACATCTTTGTTGAGCAATTGTGCATAAAACTGTAATACACTGTGTGTATGACACGCCGTAATACACTGTAAATAATTGCTTGACAGGCACACGTCCCAAACAACACATAACTGTACAGTACCACTTGACAAGCAGCAGCAAACTCGCAGGACTGCATGCAGCTTGTATCTGAGGGCAATGCATGCACTCACCTTTTGGCCTTCAGAAAACCTTGCAGGCTGCGCACAAGCTCTTCAAAGTGCACTTCACTGAGCCTCCTCAGATAGGGCTCAGCTGCTTCTGCTAGGAGCTGTTTGGACAAACCCTGCAGGCCACTGATAGTTGTTCAGATCAACCCAACAAGCATGCATTGCCACTTGGTCCCATTGTGTCAAATTTACTTGCCACTGCAATGGTCCTCAACATTAGCATCAACTCTGCTACAAGCACAATTGGACCAGGATGCTGTTACATGTGCCAGAGCTGTACAGTAGCAGCCTAGATGACACAGAGGAGCACAGTACAGATTCAAAGAACACCTACCCAGCAGCCATGGTCCATTGGTCTGTGTCAGCAAATCTTCGGGTGATACCCCAACATCAGAGGCTAAGGCAGAAAGCTGGTCATGGGTTTGCAGGCATAATGATGCGTAGAGCTTCATGTACACCACTTTGACATTGCATCTCTTCATGAGCTCATCCAAGCGTGTGGCGGTAGCTTGATCTTCAGCTGGCAACACAGAATTAGCTTCCCTGAGCCAGATCTGCAGCTGGTTCATGCTAGATGCTACCCGCTAGCGCTGTTTGTCTGTGTTCTGGTTGAAGTCATCATTCAAGCTGGCTGCATTATGCCATTGTGCTGCCATTAGAATGCCTTGTACTGCAGGCTGGCCATGCTGGGAGGTGATCATGTGCTTCATGTACTGCACAACATATGGCTGCAAAGATCCTTCAGTCTCAAAAGTCTTGTTTCCACAGAGAAGCAATTGTGAAGAACGGTCAATAGCGTCATTTATTGCTTGTTGCGTCATCTCAGCATTCAGTGGGTTGGTGTCTGATGTGCCTGGTGTGTCCACAAATGGCACTGTAACACCCACGCTGGGCCAATAGATGTTGGTGCTGGTGAGAGCAGGATGCAATGCAGACTGCAACTGACTGACTGTAAGCTGACTCTTCAGGAAGCAAGTGAAGCTTGCCAAGCTTTCATCATGTCCTGCAGTCACTCAGCTTTCATCAACAGCAGATTAAAGCTATTGAGGTATGTACTGTTATCGGTACAGCAAGATAAATATAAGCCTGACTCACATTCTGATTAGCCGGATGGTTGATGAGGGAGAGGCTCAACAACTTGTGTGCAGCACTGTGTGTTGCATGCAGACCTGCTTCAAGCATGCCATGAGGGCAATGGACTGCCGGTGCAATAAAATTTCTCTTCACCTGAGTACACCCTAGTCTTGCCTGCCACATCTTTCAACTCTTGTTTCAGTGTGATCTCACTGGCTGATTGCAAGCCTAGTGGCACCTCTTGTTGGCCAGTCAAAGCTTAAAATCTGGCACAGAGAGTTCGATACTGTTCACCCTCGGCTAGTCCCCCTAGATCTCTGAGCATCAAAATGCCCTGCAATGCAGTTGACTGGAGCTCTTGCTCTGATGCAAAGCACTCTATGGCACCAGGTGCTCTGCTCCATTGAGTTTGTGTAATGGTGCCTGTGGTAGAAACTGCTGGGCTGCCAAAAGAAAAGTGTTTGGTTCTCCTGCTGGTGGATCTCCTTTGTACACATAGCTTGCAAGGTCAGTGAGCAGGTCCTTCAGCTGGCTGTTGGTCACAATCCCCATGTTAGGGTTCTGAATATAGTGTACGCCTTCGGCTTCAGCTTGTGGTTTGCTATTTCCACCCAGAGCGTCTGTCATGGCCTGAGAATGTACAGCGGTAAATTTTTGCATGGAGCTGCAAAAGTTGAATGACTCCGGCTGCATCAACAAAATTGACCTATGATTTGCATTCATCCGAAACCAGCCAGAAGGTTATGTGTAGGTAGAAAGGTGTGACGGGTGCATCAGGTGATCAAGTTTGCAAGCGTGGGCAAGTCGTGCCGCACGGCAAGGATGCCTGTCCAACCAGCATAATCAAGTTGATCAGTGTTGTTTTGCCGGTGCCATTGCGCCCGTTTACGACGAGCCGGCGCTCCCGCTGATCTCTCCGCATCTCTTCGCCTTCACTCTCCAGGACGACTTTAGAGCTTGTCAATGCATGATCGGCCTGTCGTAGACCATCTTCGTGCTGCGTGCAGCACTTGCTTGTAGCTGCAAATATGATGAGCATACAAGTCTTGGGGTGGGACCATTGCAGACTCTGAGATCTAGGCACAGCACGTTTGCACAGAGGCCACACAGAACTTCATGGCGGGAGCAACAGGCGTGAGGGGATTATCTTCAGGCTGCACACGGCTATTGGACATCACGATGACGGTTCCTGCCCCGAAGGACCATTGGATCCAAGGGACAGGACTCTGAGTAGCTGGTTTCGGAGCTGTCCTTTTGCAAATATGCATGCAAGTTGGGCTTAAAGTAAACTCTTTCACGCGATCGCGAGGGATCGTGTGTGAGCAGGAGCTCGGGGATCACGCCTGAGTGTGCAATGCATTGTGTGTCAGTTTCTGCGCATCTTACAGGTCGCTGCCTGAGCTGTAGCTACAAGCTGAAAAAGTTGCTGGCTGACTGGTCTGTGGGCGTCTTTGCACCGCGTACGCACGGTCATGCAGCCTAGGCGAACCTGGCAATAGTTACGTTTTGGCCCTGAGCAAACTTTATACTTAGGCCATGTCATTCATTAAATTGCGTACCACAGTGCAGTTGTCACTGCCTGTGACATGGGTAGCAGTACCGCATTACAATGGTTGCTGCTTGTATGGTTGCTGCTTGTATGGTTGCTGCTTGTTATAAAAGTCATCTGGGACCTGAAAAGAGGCCATGTGCGTACCAGTCAACTACACAATCAGGCCTAATTTTGGGCTGCGGCAGGACAATGTCCCAGCAGACCGAGCCTATCATGTTGATGCACTAATGAGCACTCATGAGCTGATCATCACAAAATGGGACAGGATGAGCACTGTTGACATGCAGTTCAAACCCGTGCAATCAATGGGACAAGACAGGGCATGCAAAGCACCACATTCTGGTGAACCCAGCTTGCTATGCAGGGAACCGCCTTCACAGACACGGAGAAGGCAGAAGCCTAGGTGCTGGCAGAAATCTGTCAGTGTAATACAAACGATGTCATGTACGTGATGGCCAACTTTGTCAACAGAGGATACACCCATGCCACATTCAGAACAGTGGGTATGCTTTTGGGAACAGCAGTCTGATGCATGAAAGCTCATGTTGGTGCCAATGTTGCCACCCCAGCTTCTTAAGCATTTGCACCTTTAGCTCCAAGACCTCCCTGGCTGGTGCCTTGTCTTCTGAAGCTTTGCTCAGTGTCCTGCACACATGCTTGTCTCAGAGTACAGGAGCAGCTCCCTTATGGTTCACATGCATGATCATGCTGACATCTGCACATGCTGACATCTGCATATGCTGTGCATGTGTCTTCCAGTCATGCTTGCTAGACATGAGTTATCAGTCACACAAACTCATTGCAGCAGGTCATGTTCACAAGAGCCCTCCTAGCATCTAGGCATATTGACATGCATAGCTGGTTTTGCACGATCTTCATTGCAGCCTCATCAACAGCCCTTACCTCTGGATCAGGAAAGCAGGTTTCCTTTCATGTTCTGCCTACAAGGTAGTGAAGAAGCCACATAGCTGAAGCAGCACTGGTCAAACTTACTTGATTGCGAGGGCAGGCCGTTCTTGTGCAGCCTCATAGTTGGCATGCAGTATAGCATACTGGGATTCGCTGGTGTCCACCCATTTGCGCAGCTCCTGGAAAGCAGCCATGAAAGCCTGAACAGCATCCTCGGCAGCAGCCGGATCCAGTCCTTCATCTTCACCATCCCCACCAGACCCATTTCTGACTTCCTCTTCTTCAGTCCGAGCTGCAGCGGGCTCCTGTGCATCTTCCTCTTGTGGCTGCTGACCTTCGGCGGATTCCTGTGCTGCTTCTTCAGGCTGTTGCATATCTGGGTTGCCTTCGGCGCTCAGCTGTGGCTCCTGTGCTTCATCTTCATCCTTGCATACCTGAGTCACACTCAGACCAGTTTGAAACATCTGCTGCAGGGTGCATGCAGTCTATGGATGTTGCGTCTGGAGTCTTGAGTCTTGGATATGGTGCACCTGCCATAGACCAGCACACATTGTAGACTGACGCTACTTGCACAGAGAAGCATTTGGCTGGTGCAGCACACCTAGGCAGTCGCTGAAACCTGGTGTGCTGAGGGATGTGAGGCGCCGGCAACACTAAAGTTGGCTTCTACTCTGCAGCAAACTACTTGGGTTGTGTACCAACCTTGCAGCAGTGCATGACAAAACCAGCAATGGACTTTGTTTCAAATTCCAGCATATATCATGCAGCTCGCAGGCAAAGTATACCGTACTGGCACGAAATCATCCCGCACCCTAAAATTTCGAATTTATTTTTGCTACCCCGCACTACGCCGTACATGTATGTATTACGGTGTATGCAATACGTATTTGATATATGTATTACAGAACTTACGGTGTATTATGGTCAAATTTTGGTCTGGTTCGGAACTAATTCCATCCCGCAGGGCACTATTGAATTAATTTTGCAGGATGCTTTCGGGCCAGTACGATATGGACATGACTCTGAACATAGCTATCATAGTGACTACCAATGTAAAATCAACATGCTGATTGTACTATATGTTACATTGCACATTGGGGTATGATCAGAAGTGTACCTTTGGCAGCATTTCAACGAGAGCTCGGCACTTCTGAGCCAGAGCATCCACCAGTCCTGCCTTGACCTCGTTCATCTCCTTCTTCTTCTTTGGCGCTTCTGTGCCCTCTTCCGGGTTCTTCAGGGCCACAAACTGGGCCAGGGCCACCTGGTCAACTGCCCCAATAGCTTCATCAGCAGCATTTATCACAGCCTGCACAGCTGGACATTGCAGTCAGCAGAGGCACGGTTGTTACTATTGTGTAGAAATCTGACTTGCAAAAATGGGCAAGTCAATGCACACCAGCAAAGACTTTGCCCTTTGGTTATTGACGTTCTGGAAATCAACAAGCTTTGACTCTGTAGACATCCAAAACCCAGCAAATGAGACATGGTTGTAATGATGTTGCCTTGTTTTGTGCGGTGACATGAAGCCTGAGTGTTTGTGGGCACGCATGCACTCCAGCGATTTACAATCCAAGGGGAAGACATGTCTCTTACGAATGAAATGAGAGCGAGCGAGCAAGCAAGTAAGTGCGGGAATCATCCAGAATGTGTTAATCACACTCCTGATATCTTGCATTGAAAGTGTACTTGCTCTACTATGCTGAGCTGTGTTTTGACACTGGTGAGTTTCACTGGAGGTGCAACTATTATGTAACAGCATCAGGGGCATCAAACTGAAACATGCAGCACATGGGCTTGGACAGACTCAGTTAGATCTCACACAAGGAAAGCTTAGCAGTGACCTGTGGGTTTTTACTCATGTTGCCACTCAAACGCTTGAGTCTGGATCGCAGCACACGCAGCTTGTCTCCACTTCCCTTGGGCGGATTCTGCAGCAGCTCTTCTTCCAACTCGGCTGCTGGCTGTGATGTAGATGTTGACTCTGCCTTTGACTCTATGACCTCCTTTGCCTCTTCGTCTGCCTCTGGGGGTATGTCAGTGTCTGACTCCTTGACTGCTTTCATATTCTGCACGGCAAGCGGCAACAAAGCAAGCTGACAAGCGGGGTCAGATCCGTATGCTGTGTTCAGACTGTAATGAGAGCACAAGCAGTAATCGACCCATTGCTCGACATAACTTTCAAAACTGTATCTGTAGTGTGCATGCAAGGCCGCGTTTTGCTTCCAATGGCAATGCCTAGAGCTGCCAAACACAAAAAACTTAGGTGCGGCACTTTCCAGACACAACTGGCCCTTGTTACCTGCAAGAACTTGAGCTTAGCTTCCCAGACAGCCTCCTCCAGTTTGGGCTCCTCATCTTTGTCATCACCTTCCTTGCTGTCGTCCTTGTCTGCCGGCTTGCTCTTTGGCCCACAGCTGTACACAACAGAAATCACTATCAACTGCAGCCGTTTGTGGTACATGTAAATGTTGGCAATGTCAGCAGCACTATGATACCAGGAGGAGCTCAATGAGAATATGTCAAGCCTTTGTCTCCGTCTGCTCTTTGTGGCAACTTGAAAGAACAGCTGCCGTGCATGAAAGCGCAGACACACTCATTTGTATGTTGTCTCAAATCCCTGGCATCTGCCACACTGGCATGTACACACGTGAGAGAATGCACGCAAAGTTGCTGTGAGTCAAGCTCGACAGATGGAAAGGCAAACAATGAATGGTTTTGTCATCAGGGCAATCAGGCAGGAAGGACTGGGAGGAAGAGGTAAAACGGCAAAGAAAAAAGAAGCAATATGAAGAAGCGTGGAAAGAGGGAAAAGGAGGAAGTCAAAGCAGAGGAGCGCAAGCAAGAGGAGCCAAAGTGCAAAAGCAGCCAGACACTGACAAGATCAAAGGCAGCCACCTGTAGAAGATGGGGAAGGCCCCAGGGGCATGCTCCTTGCTGCCCTGCAGGAGCCCTAGCTTGAGACTCCCAGCCAGGCAATTGCCTGGAGCTGCATCCTTGGGCAGCTTATCCTGTGGCACTGGTCCCAGGAAGTAGGCCACTCTCTCACCTACATACAAGGGCCACACACATGTTGTGCAATGTGACTGTGTAACATGACAAACAAACATGTGCACAGCATTCTTGATGTGCAGCAAAGCGTGACTTGAAGCTGCATTCTTGCCTTCCCTTGCATGGATGGGCCTCAGCCAATGCCACAGGCCAGCGGAGCCCAGCACAGCAGGGCATAGAGTGCTCAGCAGGGCGTAGCACAATGTGGCAGAGAGCAGTACAGCTGGCACAGCATGGGGCGGGGCAGGGCAGGGCAGGGCAGGGCAGGGCAGGGCAGGGCAGGGCAGGGCAGGGCAGGGCAGGGCAGGGCAACTGCACACGAAACAGAGAAGGGCCAGAAATGGGACAATGCACGATAGTAGGGGCTGGCCTCGCTTGATTAGCACAGCTGAGCTTGCATTTTGAGCCGGTTTGTCATAGTGTCATATCCACCTGGATGCAAGGCACGCTCCTTGACAGCCTTGCCGCCCTTGACTGCGTCTCTGTTGGTAGCATACACTGGCACAGTCACCGCTTCCTTGAGCTTACGCTCCACAACGACTGGTATCTCCTTCATCTTGTCAAGTAACACGGCGTCATCATGCCGTAACTGCAGGCGTATGACGTAGTCCCCTTTCTTGAGGTCTACGTAGTCTGGGTAGATGTCTGAGACCTTGATGAGGCGCTTGTTGGTGTCGTGCAGCATGGACATCTGGCCCTCGAACTCCCCATCATACACATACCTGCACGCCTCGCATGCTGTCAGCTGCAGCATCCCAGCAGCATAAACTATGGATGCAAAATAAGGAGAAAAGGGGGCAAAACCCCCAAAACAAACACTTGAAATGGTGTAGGTAAAACAAGGACCATCAGCCTGTACATAGTCAAGCAGACAGAACACCAAATTCATTCATTTGTCAACAATCTTTTGCTGATTGACCGATAATCCGTTACTCTGACATCATGCTGCAATGCAATAATCTGGTACCTGTTGAGCATGGGGACGGTGACTCGGTGTTTGCCCTCAGCCTCAAGGCTCAGCTTGTAGGTGAGTAGCAGGGCATGAATGGTACGGCCCTGGGGCAGTTGGTCCCTGGCAGCGTGCAGTGGCTGCATCTGGGACTCTACAGGCTTCAGGGGAATCTGAAAGGTGTTCAGCTTTGCATTTGGATTGACCTTCTCGGTGCGAAATGGAGCCCTGTGACAAAGTTCCAGATAAACTCTTTCTTCTGTGTTCTGTGTAGTTGTGCATGACCACTGGCCATTCAATGCAAGCCCACCATGTAACAGGGCATGATAATTTTCTGCAAACTGTCTGGTGAAAGCTGACAGACACGCACAGTAAGCACGACATTTCATGCGTGTTGCTGTCAGAAATCCTAGCTCAGGTGCATCACAGCAGATCAAGACAGCACATAAAGTATTTCATGGCGACGTTGCTCCTTTGCTCTCTGGCTGCTGACAGATACATCAGACAAGCGTTCTTACTAATGCTGTGTACCTCACGCAAAGGTCTCTGACTGCTGAAGAAAGAAAGAAAAGAAAGTAAAAAGAAAAGAAATGACAACGCCGTTGGATCATTCAATATAGACAACTGAGCTGATCCCGAATTGGGGCTTTTCAACATACCTGACAAGGACCTTGCTAGCTCTGGAAGGACCCGCAATGACCCCAGTACCCTGCACCCCCACCCCATGGAAAGCCACCTCCACCTCCAGATTCCCCTCACCCAGACTACTCCAGAACTGACTGAGAGTGATCTCAAGTGTGGCTGCACCAGTCAGCTTGAAGTTCATCACATGGCGCGCATGTGCTCCTAAGCTGGCATATGCACGTGCCTCTGTGTCGCTGTAGCGGGTATGGGGCAGGATCTGGGTCGCTCGCAGCATGAAGTTCCTGCAGACATTATGCAACTTGGGTCTGGGTTCTGCAGACAGCATGCAGGGTTGCGTTTGGTTTCGGCACAGATTGTGCAAGGCTGTGTCTGATTTCTGCCGACACCAATGTAAGGTTGGATCTGGTTTCTGCAGACACCAATGCAAGGTTGCGTTTGGTTTCGGCAGAGATTGTGCAAGGCTGGGTCTGGTTTCTGGCGACACCAATGTGAGGTTGGGTCTGGTTTGTGCCGACACCATGTCAGGTGGGCTCTGGCACAGCACCTGGTGCCATTCTCCTGCTGTGTTTGCTCAACATGATGTCGCAACAGGCTGTTCAAGGGAATCGCGGTAAGTCAGCCATGTATCTTTATTTGCCAAGCAGCTGCTGAGTTTCGTAAAGTTGCCCTTTGACTCAGATCCTTTGCCCTTCAGGCGCTGTGTCATGGCCTTGATAGCTATGTCAGCCCAATGTGTTTTCTTGCCAAGGCCTGTATGACCATTGTACAGCAGCTGTGCATTAAAAAGCATGACATCCAGACACATCATGCTGTGCATGTTTGCAGGAGAGCTGCTTTCAGTGTCTCAAGTGAGCACTGATGCAGAAAATGTTACAACTCTTGCCGTGGCCGCAGCTTGTGTTATTGCTTCGCAAGAGTGCAACAAAAGCTGTCACGATGGAGTCCAACAGACAGAGCTTTGATACTGGCACGCAAGACTGCATACCTAGGTGTTGCATGGTCGCCTGCTTTCAGGGTCATCTCACCCCAAGTTGCCCCCTCAGGCACCTCTAGAAAGCGCCGTACTTCAGTTCCTGGCTGGAATTGTACCGTGCCTAACCTGGCAACGAAGTCCTGGCCAGCTTTTACGCCCTGCTCATGACTGCCTTCTTCCATTGCTGATTCTGCATTTTGCAGACAAGCCTTTTGAGTGAGTGAATAACACCATATGTAGACTGAATTGAGAATGCCTTGTATAGTAATATAATGAAATTATTGCCAGGTTGCATACTGCCTCGTATTCACATTTAGAGTTCAGGATTTGGGTTTGGGTCACATTTGGGTTTTGGTCCTCGGACATATCCATGCATCAGTCTTGGCGCTGTTGAAACTTTAGGCATCTGGTGTCTGCTTACCTTTGGTGTCAACAACGTCGGCAGTAGGTTGTGTGTCATAGATGCTTGGCTGCATTTCATCCAGCCCTGGTGCCTTGATGACGCTCAATGGTGCAGCAGGGGGTGCTGCCTGCACTGGCCCTGCAGGGTCAACGGGGATGCCCTGACCTACCGCTGTTGGCTTGATGACTGTCACAGGTATCCTGCAGTAGCATCAGCAGGGTTGTGTCACACACAGTGTGCGCATATATTGTGTCAAAGCATGCAGATATATTCCACCATTTCACTCATGGGCATGCACACAGGCAAGCAAGCTCAGACACATGCATGCAGCATCAGACGCACACAGTCTCAGAACTTGTGCATGGGAGGAGCATTGCACCTGAAGAGTGGCCCTCGCCATTTGGCCTTGCTATCAAAAGCCTGTACCTCTGCATAATGTAATCCCTCCCCCAGTCCTACAGGGTTAACCTGCATCCCATGCATGCAGTAATGATACATGCCATCAAACAGATGCACTCAAAACAACATTTCGCAAACAATTGTGACATCCAAGCATTGAAAATCTCCTGTCCTCACAAAAGCAGACACTGGATGTGCAGGAAGGAGCGACATCATGGCCTGACTCTCAAGGTAAGTAGGCGGCTACAGCATGCAAAATAAAGTATGAGCAAAGGCAAGTCATTGAACCATGAACATCATGCTAGCTATATGCAGCCGCCCAAAACTCAGGTGATATTCTGGAAGTGTCACCTGGACTTCAAAGTTACGGCCATTGTGGGGTAGGATGAGGGCATGGGGGGCTTCCAACCAGGGCGCAGTGCACTCCACCTGTACCTCATCATACACCAGTAGCTTCTCGCCCATGGCTGCATCCTGCAACAGCACCTGCTTTTGAAAAGCATTGTTCGGGTAGGGGTAGCAAGGAGACAGGGGAAGGGGCCAAGGAGAAAGGGAAAATGGGAAAGGGGAAAGGGGAAAGGGGAAAGGGGAAATGGGAACGGAGAAAGGGGAGGGAGACAGGGGAAAAGAGAAACAGGAAAGGGGAAGCCCAGACATGGAGGGACAAACAGCTACCAATAAATATCTCACTCCTGAAGCAGTGCATGCCACCATGACCTTGTCTCATACCACATGCTTGCCCCCCTTTGCCGCAGTCAAGTGCCCCTTTGCATGTGTTCCATTTTGGATGGAAGATGTCCATAACATACAAAAATGCAAGTGCACAAAACAGGAAATAAGATTCTTCTTCCTTTTCACACCCTTCATCTTCTTCGTCAAGATAATTTGGCTAAGATTTTCCTTCAGAGAGGGCTGAATTGGATGCATTTGGGAGAGTCTTGTGGACTGCGAGTCGTTTGGCCTCACCTCATGGAGCGCTGGTTGCACCTCACACATGAAAGTCACTGGCTTGATGCTATCCATGGGTTCTCGCATCAGGATGCCCCTTTGAGTGGTCATGCTGTCGCTGCGCCGCGCCTTGACTTCATACCTTACATCTGGCTGGTCCACATCTGTTGACTTGGACAGATACTCGAAGGCTTTGTGCACCTACACAGCAAGGGCATCCACAAATGGCATGTTGACAGCAGCTAAGCTAAACCTTCCCCCCACCCCCTGGGGGGTATGCGTCGGCTGTGAAAAAGCTGCAGATACCGCTGTACCGTTCATGTGTCTGTAATCTGTGCGAGCTGACAGTAGACCGCTCTGCATTTGAGATCTAAATCTAAACATCCATCTTCAGGAATTTGGACTCGCCAGACCATTGCTTGACTCGCGAGTTGCATCACTGAGCAGATGTCCAAAGTCTGAAGATGCATGCCTGGACGAGACCTCAAATGCAGCAGCCTCAGCTGGTGAAGAGCAGCTCACCTAGAACAGTCATCATCATGCAGCATGTCTGCTTGTGCTAGCTTGACTGCCAGCGCAAACACGCAACGCTGCACAATCGGAACGTGTAACATGACATGTAAGACACATACAACACATACATGCTGCATATACACTGATGAAAGTAACAGATTGTGGAAGGGCAGAGCATGCACACACCTGTAGCAGGCCGCGGCCATAAGTCAACACGGCATCCGATTTGTGCTCCTCTATGACTTGACAGGTGTTTTCCAGCGCCCTTCGCACCCTGCATGCCACAGCAACCCCTTCCCACTGTACCACAGCTGCAGCTCCAGATGAGGCTGCCACAACAAAATTTAGGAGTCAGAAAAGGGAGTTGTTCTGGCAAAGCCAACCGAAGCGCACCTGCTGCATTAAAGCAAGAGCCAAAACTGCTTGCTGTCGAGTTGATAACTCTGTTTTCAGCAAAGGGTGCTGATCATAGTAGCGTATAGATCATGTCATTCCAGACAGGGTCAGCTACAACGTTGCAGTATGATTGCATGGCTCAGTGTGTCATCATGCTAGACTGTCAGTGCAGAGGCTTCATTGTGATGATGCAAGGAGATGCGTGAAGCAGACCACAGCAAGCTGGACATGTAATCAAGCCATGATGACACATATGAGCGGATTTTCTCATATGCTGCTGGAATCGCTAAACTTGCTGGAATTGCGGATCTCTCATACATATCTGACGGTGTGGAGTCTAGCATACAAATGTTCACATGGCAAATGGCTGAAAAGGTATCCTAGGTGTGTACAATAGAGTATGAACACAGATTTCACATCTGCTGTAAAAGCATGGAGGAGGTGTCTACAAGCCAAACAGCGCAATGTCATATCCACTGAGTACCTGTCCCATATGACAACTGACCCTCATACATAAACCCTACATGAACAAGTGATACCATACCTGCTGGGTGAGATGAGCATGTCATTTGCCTTCATAGCTGACAGGAGGAGAGCAATGCCGCCACAGGCATTCGGCGATGACATGGAGGTGCCATTCATGAGCTGGCGAACCTGCTCAGTCCATTGGGGCACTGGGGCGATAGCGCCCCCTGGGGCTGACAGCACCACCCCTGTTGCCCCGTCTGGGGTTGGACCACGGCTGGACCAGGTGTACTGCTGACCCTGTCATGCAAACAGGACATGCCTAGAAATGCCAATTTCAGTTAGAAGGGAGGCTAGTTTTCTTTTTTATGAAATACATGTCTTCCTGTGGGGTCAGGTACGTACAGTCCTGAGTAGCTCCCAGTATGAGGCTCATAGACGGTCAGAATGCAACTGCAGCACATGCAGTGAGCCTGATTAGGTCAATTTTGCCCTAGTGCGCATGCAATTGGCCCATCTGTGCAGGCATGTGCTGTCTGCATTCCAAGGGCAGTAGCAATGCACACTGAGGCACAACTTGTTGAAGACACACGGACCATCTATGTTGTTCCTCAAATCAACATAGATGGGCCGTATGTGTTCAACAAGTTGTTCCTCAGTGTGCAGTGCTGCTGTCCCTGGAAGGCAGACAACACATGATCTGTGATGCTTGCTGACTTGAGTTATTACACTCTGCTGCAGGCTGACAGGATGGAACCAGCCAGCATTTTTGGGCTACACCTCAGCTCGGATTCTGTTTGCGATGCTGTTCTCAGACTTGATGTTCTCAAGTACAGGCTGTGAGGTTGCTACAGCAAGGCTGATGCATTATCTGAGGCAACTCACAAGAGCCAATGCCCCCTTACGGGGTAGGGCCTTGGCTTTGGCAGGAATGTATATTTATGCCGGCTTCCATCGGGGTATGCCTTGTACACTAGGCCAATCACGACTAAACTGTTGTTAACGGTTCGTACAATGCACCTGCCCTTGGAACACAAAGCCATCAAAGAATAAATAAATAAATAAAAACAGAGCACATTGCCTCAAACAACTTGGGCTTTTTATTCTTTGATGACTTTGTGTTCCAAGGGCAGGTGCATTGTACGAACCCTTTCATCCTCTCCTTTCCACATGCATTCGGCGAATAAAGCGGTGCCACGCAATTTCAAGTACAATCGGACCTGAGCAATCTCTTGTCGTACTGAGTGGGCCACAGCAGCCATAGCAGGAGACACATAGGCTCCAATAGAAAGGATGGCTGAGCTGGTGCCTCCAGGGGCGCCCACTGTCGACAGGGCCGGGCCGGCATTCCCAGCGCTGCTCACAAAGATCACCCCATGCTTGTTCACCACCTGCACCAGATTCAGCACCATGTGATGCCCTGTCGCAGTGTTGGTAGCACTTGTACGACTCAGACACACCCCTGAGACAGGCACTGTGGACAGGACAGGACTGGCCTGGCCTGGCCTTTGCAGCGCTGCTCACAAAGATCACCCCATGCTTGTTCACCACCTGCACCAGACCCAGCACTAAAGTAGCACTGTGACTCAGAAGATTGTTGGAGCCCCTTGAAAAGGCACTGTAAACACTGCTTGCCCTTTATCGCAGACATTGCTCACAAAGAGCTCCCATGCTTGTTCACTACCTATCCCAGATTCAGCTGTGTAGTCATACTGCAACTCAGACCAATCCCTGAAACAGGCACTGTGAAAACTGCTTGCCTGTTAACATTGCTTGTGACAATCATCCCATGCTTCTTCACCACCTGTGGTACATTCAGCACTATGACACTGCTTCAACTCACACAAACCCCTGTAATGAAGAAGGCACTGTAGACACAGCTTTCCCTGCATTGCCGACACTGCTTGCACAGTTCACATTCTGCCAAGTCAGTGATACCAATTGGCATGCAGAGCACCTTTTTGGGTGAGACACTGTTACAAGCTTTTGGGCATATCAAAGACATTCACAGCATCAACTCAATGCTGTCAGTCGGCACAGGGCAGACACTACCGGTTGAAAGAAGCTTGCCGTAACTATGCTGGTCAGTCACAACTGCTGGTATTGCCACAAGCGACATTGGTCGTAATGAACTGACACCTGGCAACAGAGCATGCAATAGATTGGGGTCAATTCTGGTCCCTCCTGTCAGGCGCGCGAGTTGATGACCCAAATCCATTGCATCTCTGCTTAGGCATCAGTGGTCACTCAGAATGCACACTATTGCCTGTCGTCCAGGTACAGGCAGGCTTTGCATGGCAGAGATTGCACTGTCTGGAAGGCACCAAACACAAGACAAAAGCATGCCTTCATGTCAGAGAGGCGTTTGTGTACAGGCTACGGTACCTCATTGGCAAGATCGATGAAACGACCATAGTTGGGGGTGGATGTAGCCTCGCCAAAGCTCATGTTGATCAGATCAGCCTTGTGCTCCAGGACCGTGATCAAAGCCCGCGTGAGGCCAGTCCCAGTTTCCATTCCCCCCAAGCGGGAGTCACCAATCTTGCATGAGATCAGCTGAGCTCCTGCAAGTGGTCGGCAGTGAATTCAGCATGACTGGACAGAATTGTGATAGGTAGCAGTCAGACTCAATATAACAATTGAATGAAGATGGTGTGCTGACTGTGGGCAGTCCTGGAGAAGGGACTCTACAAGGTGTTGCTTTTGCCAGCAGTGTTGTGAGCGTATGTGATCGTCGGTGTGCTGCTGCATGCAGGCACAATGTGCTGACATCCCATTGTTCAGTCGTAATGATGCCTTGTGATGACACATTGTTTCCTCAGCCACAAATGCCCAGCAGAGCCTGGAAGGCAAGGGCTATCTCAACAAAGCTGAAGGGCTCACCCGGTGCAATGCCATTCAGAGAAGAGTTGTTCGGCTGATGTGCTGCAGTGATTCCAGCCACATGAGTCCCATGTGATCCAGAATCCACCACAATGGACAACACATCCCCTTCCTCATATATGTTGCACACAAAGTTGCAGCCATCTTGAGCGCTGAATGTGCCATACTGCCTCTCAGTCTTGTAGTTGGTCAATGGTTTGAAGTCTGCCAGTCTGCCTTTGTCGCTGCCTTGCTCATACATTTCTGAGGTGTCGATGGCTGCTCGCCAATGACTGCCATCATGCCAAACCACACACTGCAGAAGAGGGCCTGCAGGCAATCCCAAGACAGATTACAGCAACAACATATGTGGCCAGGCGCATGATCGCGGATTGACATGCATGGGTCCAATGCAGATCATGGACACAGTCCTGTTGACCTATTTACTTAGAGCCATGGGGACCACTTCAAGCCCACAGGCATGACCAGCTGGTGCATAAGATACAACCCATGTAGGTGCTTCCAAAAGCTAGGGCATAGCTTGTGGCACAAGCTTGTGCATAACAGCCCAGTGTGGAAGTAGTCAACGCGTCTCCAGCAGCCTTCTGGCACATACACGCATGGAAGAGGTATGGTAACATGCAGCAAGAGAGTGACGATGCATCAGCATTCACTTGGAAGAGGTATGGTAGCATGCAGAAAGAGGGTAACGACGCAGCATTCACATGGAAGAAGTATGGTAGCATGCAGAGAGAGGGTGATGATGCAGCATTCACATGGAAGAAGTATGGTAGCATGCAGAATGAGGGTGATGATGCATCAGCAGTCATTTGGATGCAAGTTTCAGGCATGTGGCTTGCATGAAAGAAGAGCACGTGGAAAATGAGCCAACCCCAGATGTCACTGTATGGTGAAACCATGTCCATTAGGAGCCAAAAACAAGGCTGGTGTTGCTCTCATGTGACTGGCCTTTCTGAGAAACGTTCTGAGCTGAACAGAAACCCAAATCTGTCCCTCGGTATTCAAAAAACTGGAGGGAAGGGCCTTCACCTGTGTCTTCATACTTTGATGTCATGTCCTTCAGAAGTTCGGTACGCGTCTGATGCTCCTCCTTCATCTTCTTCAGTCTTAGCTTGGCTTCAGCATCCTTTGTCTTGCTGGAGTCAACAGCTACAGAGGCCTTACCAAGGTCGGTCCAGGCTGCGGCGACACATGCTGCCTGTCGCTCATCCCAGCACTTTCGTCTGTCCTCTTTGATGCGCTTTTTGAGACCGGCTGGTACTAGCTCGTACAGATGCTTCACTCCAACATGCCACTTGCCTGAGCATGCAAACCAGCTACAGCCATTACTTGGAATCTCAAAGCTTTCCTGATGGTGCATAGCAGACCAAGTGAGTTAATGATGACCCAGCAGGCAAGGAAGGCATGTGATAGCTCAGAGCTTGAGTCACTGCTGTCATGCAAGTTGCTGAAGCACTTGCTTCCTGTTGTGCAAATTGAGCATGCTACACAGCAGGGTGAATGTGTGCAGATGCGTGTAGTCTTTTGTGAACACAGCAGGAGGTACAAGGCATCAGGGGCATATGCTGGCTGCAAAGTCCTGGATCTTTTATCAATTCAGCAAGCTAGCATGCTGTTGTGGGCAAGGCTGCACCTGTTGGGTTCTGCCAAGCTGGATTGAGGGCCATTTTATCACCATGTGTACCAACAATGACTGCGTCTTTTGCTTCCACTGTTTTAGAGGTGTCCACGTCTCCGCTGCCGGTCCCATCAACAATGTCTAAAATCTGCAGCAGTTCTCAGTCTGCGTTCTAGTTCTTAAATCAGCTACACTTACGATGTTTGCATCGAAGTGGGCCCTGTAGGTGGACTGGTCTGACATGCACCTTGGGTTTGCCATTTGCGGTTGTCTGCAAACCTTCGGCACCTGCAGGTATTCACAAACATGTCACGCAACCATGACATTCACCGTTGTGCAGCAAAGCAAGCAAGTGCACCTGGGTCGACTCCCGTATCGAAAATGGCCACGATCACTCCACGTCCGTCACTCTCAGGTTGCTCCTACACTTCGGGACCGTGGTGGAATTCGATGTATCACAATGATTCAAAGGCAAGACGATCTTTATTCATTCCCGACCTCGAGGAATGCCAATGCACCGATCTCTTCCTTGGGCATCGCTGCGGCGAAGAGCATGTTAGGTTGAGCTTCCGGCATCTCAACGGCGTCGGTGGCGATTGCCAGCGCTGGTACTATTGCTCGCTGAAACCGCTTTGTAGTTCGAAGCTTTCTAACAGACCCAGGGCAACGGATAATGCCGGACGTTGTCGATGTGTGCAGAGTTTGCGTTGACCTTGAACGGGAGGTCCCAGTGAAAGACAGCGTGTTCTTCGTTGACTGCAATGGACCTAACGAAGCAAACAACATTAGCCAAACTACGCACAATGTCGCGGACTACCAAGTATCAACCTACTGGCCGGGACATGAAAAGTTCCGCTAGGTGGCCTCAAGCTCGAACTGTACCACCGCTGCCCCGATGGCGGTCACATACGGAAGTTTACTACGGCCTGCGTCCTTGGCTTATTTGAATTGCTTTTGCAAAGACATTGGAGTGCAAGCTGCAATTGTATCATGGGAGGCGGCACGCTCAACGTACAAATCGAATTTGTCCGTGAAGTCGTCATCATATAGGCGCCTCCTCGTCAGATAGCAAGTTGCTCTGTCTCTGCTGACACAGCCATGCCACTGGTGATCGACAACAACACCAGGTCTTGGGAGAGCTTCGATGTGCAGACAGCCTCAACGTTGTACTGGAAAGCTCTGCCCGTGTTAGTGAAGCAGAATGATCGGGAGGAGCAGACCAACGAGCTGACAGTGCGAATTCTATCTGGGGTTAACCGCAACAACCACAACTCCAGAGTGAGTCTCTTTGTCTGTTCCAGCATCCCCTGAGCCTTGAGTGAGTGTCTGACGCTCAAATGTGCTGATGTATGCAGATACTGAGGATTCATCTCTCAAGCGATGAAGACTTGTTTTTCTTGCACACATTAGAGGTCAGTGAGGAGGAGTTTCAGAGTCTAAAAATTGAGCAGGGAATCTTGGTAGACTTTGGCAACTTTCCAGGCAAAGTCATCACTCTACTACAGAAGTGCATCCTTGCACAGACAGAAGATCCTCCAAGGTATACAATTGCTGGAGACAAGCACAGCTGGCACAGAGTGCTGCCTGCTCACAGCTGTTGTGCTGCAGATTTCAAGCAGTATTGTCAGCCACAGGCTCTGACTCTGTCTTCAAGATTGTTGAGACCAATGACTTCAATCAACTGCCTCACATTACACTGGCCTTCAGGCCAGGCAATGACATAGCAGTCAAGCAGGTCAGATGGGTTTTTTTGGCTCCTCTTGTCACAGTCCACTGTGCTCTGGCTGGGCCAAGTGATCATGTATTGTTTTGAAACCCGGGCACAATGCTTGGATCAGTGCAGCCTCCTCAGGTGCACCTTGTGGAATAGCAGAGCTGTTGTCACCTGTAGGGCCGCTGTGCCAAAGTATTAGGTGAGAAGGCTACCACAGCCTCACATAGCTTCTTCATGCTGCAGTTCCTGGCGTTCCGGCTGTCAGAGGTCAAGCTGAGCAATGAGCACTTAACGGCAGACCTAAATATGACAATGGTACACTCAATGCTGCAGATGTCTGAAAATATTGTACAAAACTGTACTTGTTCATGGACAGCAGCTTCCAGTTGCAATGCTTCAGCAGCATAATCCAGATACCATGACAAATGGTCTGCCTTACAATAATGTCAACATGCCAATGTTGCACGTCAAGCACACCAGCATTGGAAGGTGCTGCACTACCAGGTTCCCGACTAACATTGACAGCACACACTGAGCAGCAAACCCATACGCTAGTGCTACCTCATTTCCTTCATATCAGCTGTTGCTGTCGTTCATCTTGCTGCCAACAGCACGAAGCACCACTTGGTGTAATAGTGAATAGTTCGCCTGATTCTGATGTCTTCAGGGTGACCGCGACAGCACACAGCTCAAGCTTGAGGACACTGTAGAGCAGCTGGCAGAGAGCCGTGAGATGCATGAGCGCACCCTGCTTGAGCAGCAGGCTCACTCCAAAACCAAAGATGCAATTGCCCTAGAGGAAAAGACTAAAGAGCTTGCACAGCTCAAAACCACGCTGGACCAGTAAGACCTGAACTAAGAACTGAACTAAACAGTCTCAGCCTATGCAACGGTAGCAATGTCTGACGTGTAGGCAGAGGATGTAAGCAGCAAAATGTCATGGTTCTGCAACTTGCTAGGGCAAGCTCTCCTGATTGCCTAGAACATGTCAAACATGTGGGTTTCCTTCCTTTATGCTGCAAACACTATCAGAAGGAGGGTTGTCAATATCGAATCAGTCTTTTCCATGTGTGACAACTACACCCCAGCAAGCATGACTTTGTCCAGTGATGTTCTCATATCCTTATGGTCCAGATGTGAAGACTCTAAGACTGTATTCCTGCACAGGGAAAGGGACAGACTGGAGACCAAGTACAGGGAGCAGCGGGATGCACTGACAACACGGGGTGATGATCTAGACACCGAGAACCGTCAGTTACGCAGTCTAAAGTATGAGCTGGACTCAAAGGTGACTGCATAGATGCAATGCACGTAGCAATAAGCCTATGCATAGACAAGTGGTAGTGGGCAAGAGCTACATCAGCATGTGGACATGTCTTGGTCATCAGGCATTGCCTCTTTGCAACGTGTTCAAGCGATGCAAGATAAGTGAAGTCGGCCTGCACCTACCTCATTTAGAGAAGCTTGACATATACAATCACACATTGTGCAGGTGTATACCTTCAAGTCAGTATCTGCTTGATCAAGGCTGATGGAGTGTTAATACAACTGCTGCACAACAGATTCCAAGGCAGTGCAGTTTCAGCACACTTTCCATGTACTGTACACTAACAGCTATCCTGGCTCATGCCTCAGGTGAGTGAGCTGAGTCATAAGCTGGGGACAGTTGAAGGCAACTGCAGGTCCATGGAGGAGGAGTTGAGCAGACTGCAAAACCAGAATGTCCAGCTAGGCAAGAGCAAGAGTGAACGGGATGTGGAAGCCAACGAGCTGAGAGCCAGACTGCGCTCTGCAGATGAGAAGGTACACATCTCTTTGCTTATGCCAAGCATCACAAAACAACACTTGTACACGCTTGACAACATGAAGCCAGTAAAGCTATGGTGGCTGCGCTCAATTTGTCGCCTCCCAGGAGCCTGCATCACTGCTGCTTATATGTCAGCACGCTACAGGCCCCTGAGCTGCCGCCACTGAGTAGCGTCCCTAGCACAAGCATGAGCTTAAGCACAGCCACGACTGTCAGTATAAAGCACACAGATCTGAACCCAGATTGACCGCATAGCACCAGGACAGTACCAGCGGGGTAATGATCTGCAAGTCACTTCAGCGACAAACCCTGCAATGAGGTTGTAGTGTTGCAGCAGCAGCTGTTCTTTTCTGTGCAGGTGCTAGCCCAGAAGGACCACATAGCAGAGCAGAATCAGCGGTGCAAAGATCTGGAAGCCTCCAGCAGGCAGCTAGAGGAGAGGTGCAGTGAGCTGAAGGAGTCAGCAGCTGGTCATGAAGTGCGTGCCAAAGAAGCTGCTGCTGAAGTTCTGAAAGGCAACCGCATCATTGAAAAAGTGTCGGTGAGTGTACAGGTGGACTGCATGTCAGCCGTTTGCGCTGATATGCTGTCTGAGCTGGGTCCTCTGGCCCACGCTGCGTGCCTTAGCCATTTACGCTCATGTCTGTTTCATGTGGTTGTCAGCATTGCTGACTGTGGAAGCCTTGAGTAGACAAGCAGGACAGCAGAAACAGAGTGCTCGCCATTGTAGGTATCCTTGTTGCCATGCCCCCTTGCTGATTAAAAGCATTTGCTGTATGAGTGAGCACAGTCACTTGCTTCATCAGGTGGCATGAGAGGTAACACGCAAACAAGAAGCCTCCTTGTGCAGCTTTACCATGAAGCAACTAGCAGCATCTGAAAGTGCTGCCTGAAATGCCATCACTAGCTCCTTTATTTCACTGTCATAGACCTTGACAACATGCTCATGCTACCGTCTAGCTGCACGCATGGTATCGCCAAGAGCAGCTGCTTGGATGCAGAATGACTTGCGCATGGCCAAAGAGAAGGCCAGACGAAAGCAGGCCATCATTGGGCGGCAAGAGGAGGAGCTGGCTGCCAGAGAAGGCAACCTGGACAGCATGAGGAAGGAACAGGCCAGCTCCAGCCGCCAGGTCGACCACCTGCAGGAGGACAACAAGGCCCTCAAGGTGGCTGCCTGTCAACAACTATCTCATGACTCTCCTGGATGCCCAGACTGTTTTGCTTTGTGCCTCGCTCTTTGGTCTGGAGCTGATTTTCTCAAATGATTACAACCGTTCTCTGAGATGAGCAGCTGTGTACAGCTAAAATGCTCCCTGGCTTTGTTGCACATTGTGACTTGCTTGCACACTGCACTGTTTGGAAAGTGCTCATCCTGTCTGTGCCTTGTAGATGTTGAGGCGCCCATGCTTGTGCATGCGCTGTGACCACGTCATCGGTGCTTCTTCATGTCCTGCAGAATGCTGTCTTGCTTTGCGTTGTGCATGTCATGTAGCCTTGCAACCCTGACTGTCTTGCATGCCACAAGTGGAACCTGATGATATAGCATGTGTTCAGGATGAGATCAGCAGCCTGAAGTCCAAGCTGGAGGAATGCAAGACCCAGCTGCAGAGCAATGAGCAGATGATCCGATGGCTCAACAACCAGGTAGCATGCACAGCCCTTTGCATGACTTTCTGCCTACTCTGCTGTCTGTCATCCATGTGTGTGTGGCTCAGAGAGACGTGCATTGACAGCATCGTCTCTCTGAAGGTCACTTGAAATGAGAATCACTGCATAGTCCCAGCAACATCAGACCTGGGCACTGGCTCCATTACTGCTCAAGCAAGGGCGTGATGCTGATGAGTATGTTTCATAGCACAACATTGCTTACCAGGCACATGCTGAGCTGCGCTGTTGTTGTGAGTGTGACAACACCAGCAGCATACAATCGGTGGTTGCTTTCAGGTGAATGAGGCCCAGCTGCAGTTTGGAGGGACAGCCACAGGGTCTCGGTATAGCTTCAAGCCAGCTGCATTGCGGGGGGCTGCTACTGTCTCTGGGGGGTCCATGGGCATCCCTGCAGGCTCAAGCAGGTAATATCTTTTACATGCAGTCATGTGGCTTGCAGCAGCAGTGTGAGCATGCACATCAACTTTGATCAGATGTTGCCGCAAGACTTCTACTGGGCCTGAAAGGTGGCCTGAACCATGTATTGTGGGAACACTGTCACTTACATGAGGTGTATCATGTTCTGTGGCCCTGGACGGCCATGCTGATGATCACCTGACTTGCAACTTTGAGGCCGGGCGCAGATGCCTACAGGCAAAGCTGCCCAGCATTCATGTTCACACCAGATCATATGCCTTTCTTCCTGTGCTGATGCTGGCACTGCTCTGCTTGTGTGATACGGCTGCCAAGTGTGCTGCTTGTTTGCAAATCAGCTTGATGTCACAGCTGTGAATAGATAGCTGATGTTGACAATGGTGTGAATGGCGCAGGAGCAGCGTGAGCCCACCAGCAGCAATGCAGAATGCCCCATATTCCATGAACTATACAGCAGCAGCAGCATCTCAGCATATCACACCAAGCAGTTTGAGCAGTGCAGGCAGAACCAACACTGGAGCCGGTGCATTTTCATCTGCTACTGGTTTTGTGTCACATCAGCTTAGGACACCAGGCACTGCAGGCAGCAACTCAGCCAGCATTCCACCTAGCGCTGTGCCATTGAAAGTGTGAGCAGGTGTAAACTTTTGCAGCTAGCTGTTTGTTCACAGGCCTTGCAGAGGGTACTCAGTGCATCGAGTGCAGATGCAGTCTTCAGCCTTTCTTGATCCCCATGTTGTTGAGCATTGTTTGTGAGACCAAGCTCTGTGTTGTGCTGCAACGGTTCGCTACAGTAACTTGCATACTGTAGCGGGACTAGTGTTTCTCATTTTGTAACTCAATTGAGTGTTTTTTGAGACCAGACGAGTAACTTGATATCAACCAACACTATTACATCATTTACTATCCTCAACCAATTTTCATTTTTTTCATCAGTTGTTTTAACAATGGACAATCTGCCATGTTGACATAATCATGAACGTAACATTGATGCGGCACATTCCCTATTCAATAAGACCCAAAAAAGCATTGTCAACCCTGCTAGGATGGTACAATAATTGTATTCTGGCTGAGGCCGAGACATCCCGCTATCATGGTGGTACCTACTCAGATTGCAATTTGTTAAGACATTGTTTGCACAGGCTGCTCTGTCATGCGAAGATGTGTCAATTGCTTCAGTTCAAGCAATGAGCTCATGGTGGCTACCTTGCGCAGTAGGCGCTGGTGCAAAGAGTCTATTGTTTTCTTTGTAAGCAGATCAGTCATGTTTGACACATGTATAAACGTTTGTTAGGCATCAAAAATCAAGTGCAGTGCTTTGAACTTAAGCACTTCAGCTGAGGCTCGTCTGCAAGCAACACAGCCTGAAGCGAGAGTACTGCTCGCGGAGTACTCAAGCTTGACCATACAATTTCTCTGTCTTTGTGGTTTGATTACAGCTTGTAATTGAGCTGTGCTGCATATTGCACATTCAGCTTCTGGATTCTGCATCACTTGTTTTGAGACATTGCAGGTGAGCTGTGTGACATTGCCTGATGAGACTATTCTGCAGAAGTCGAGTACACTCAGTGACACTGACTCATCAAGCTGCTGTGTGCCTGCAGCAGAGCAACCTGTGCAAATGCCCAACCCACAGCTGCCTTGAAGTCACCCAGCGTCACTGATGATTCAGCTGTCAAGCTATCGCTGTCACTCTCGGCTGTTTTGCCTGCAAGAAGCCTCGAGCCTTCCCTGACCTGATCCAGACTCAGCTGGAGTTGCTGTGCTATATGTGTCATCAGGTTGATAGCCTGTGCAGCAGAGGCCCCTGCACCAACGAGGGACTCGATGAGCTGAGGCAAGTGTCTGTTCTTCTTGTGCAAGTGAGTATTTCGCCTGCCCAAT